>Ga0272442_10009784_pt1 | contig 11916 bp, 10 predicted proteins | sample SSMForm2O_FD_200262 | JGI IMG/M metagenome (GOLD analysis project Ga0272442, IMG submission 200262) | Marine sediment archaeal communities from Little Sippewissett salt marsh, Falmouth, MA, United States - SSM-Form-2O | ecosystem: Environmental > Aquatic > Marine > Wetlands > Sediment ...
AGTAGAGAATGTGAAGAAATACTACGGGGATAGACTGGCCCTGGAAATACCGCATCTGGAGTTCGAGGCAGGTCAGATATACGCCCTGATAGGTCCCAACGGCGCTGGCAAGACCACGCTTCTGAGAATGCTTAATCTTCTGGAACAGCCATCTGAGGGAACCATATATTTCGACAGTGCGAAAATAACTAAGTCGTCGTCAAATGCCCTGAATGTAAGGCGACAGATGACGCTTGTCATGCAGAATCCTGTATTGTTCCACACCAGCGTATACAAAAACGTTGCCTACGGTCTGAACGTGCGGTCATTCGATAAAGAGAAGAAGATGGCCGCTGTTCCACTTGCTTTAGACACGGTGGGTTTGGCGGATTTTGGAGGCCGGAAAGCCACACAGCTGTCAGCAGGTGAAGCTCAACGCGTTGCTCTGGCCCGCGCTCTGATATTGGAGCCGCGTATATTGTTCTTAGATGAACCGACGGCTAACGTGGATAGAAGGAACGTTCAGGTGTTTGAATCGCTGATCAAGGAAGTCAATGCTGAGAAAGGAATGACCGTTATATTCACAACCCATGACCTCTCACAGGCTTATCGTCTGACGGACAAGGTTATCTCGCTTCTGGATGGAAAGATAATAACCAGCAGTCCCGAAAACATATTCTACGGCGAAGCCGAGGAAATCAATGGGCGATCCGGCATTGTAACTATTTCGCCTTCAATCAGGATCGCAGTTGCAGAATGCAAGAAGGAGAGCGTGGGAATCTACATTGACCCCAGGGATATAATCGTCTCTTTTGAGCCTCGCCAGTCAGATGAATGGAACTGCATGGAAGGCCATATCACCTCAGTAACATCAGAAAATGGCAGCTTAAGGCTAACGGTAAATGTGGGGGTGGAATTGGTAGCCTTTACCACCAGTGAAGACTTCCAAAAAACACCTCTGGATACCTTCAACCAGACGATATATGCCACATTCAAAGCTTCTGACGTTCATATGTTCTAAACCCTTTCTTGAAAATGATACATCAGGCAATAAATTGCCATGTTTTTGATATAAAAGGAGAATATCCTGATGAAAACGAGAATAATTCTGAAAGGCCTATTGGCATTGTTTGCGGCGATGCTTTTGGGAGTGTTTCTGGGTGTAGTACTTCTGGGCTGCGGCGAATCAGACGATGACGATGACGCAGAAGAGCAGTTCTCATCCCGGGCTTATAAGGGACATGAAGACGACATGGATGCCAACAACCTGGTGAATGTCTATCCCTCCGTCGTTGGAACCCGTTTAGACGATTGCCAGACCTGTCATTCAGGAATGATAGAAGATGGCCAACTGGCCGGCAGTTCCTGCGATAACTGCCACGATCTCATGCTCCACGACGCCACAGGGCATACCTTCGCGGAAACCTTGAACCCATACGGTCTTGACTACTTTAGCGCAGGCAGAGACCGAGATGCGCTTGAAAACATCAAAGGTAAAGATTCTGACTCAGATGGCTATCCCAACGACGAGGAAATACTGGCTCAGCGATACCCGGGCAGTGATCTCAGCAAGCCAGGCCAGGCGGTAGCAACTATGCGGATCGTCTCATTGGACGAACTGAAGGCTATGCCCCTTCACACTCAGTTCATGCTGTCCAACACCACAAAGCAGCAGTTTGACGATTATGTCACATACACAGGTGTAAAAATCAGGGAGCTGTTTAACACACTGGGCATCGACATGACCGGAGCCACAGGCATCACCGTGATCGCCCCGGACGGCTATATGAAATCCCTGCCCATCGAGTACGTGGATAAACTGTTTCCACAACCGATGTTCTACTCAGGTCTCGATGTAGATACTCTCGGTTCGGATTGCGGCTTTGTCATGTATCCGGAAGACATGCCGGACGGGCTATCAGATGGCGCGCCTATTCCGGGTGAGCATTGGCTCATGATGGGCTATCAGCGGGATGGCGTACCTCTGGACAAATCCTATCTTGATGTCGTCGAGGGTAAGATCGTAGGGGAAGGGCCTCTCCGCATCGTGGTACCGCAGGAAAACCCAGGCAAGCCGGATCGTGGTCTGAAGTATTCGCCTACGAGCTGCAATGACGGGTTCGACTTCAACGACGACGCAGATCACAACGCTGGCTCTATGGTTCGAGGCGTCATCGCCATTCGGATCGACCCCATGCCCGCCGGCGTGGAGGAATTTGACTACATGAACGGCGGATGGGCATATATAGACGCTGGTCAACTTATCATATACGGCCACAACGTGCGGTAAAGCTGCTTTAACCACGAAGACACAAAGTCACTAAGTCACAAAGAGGCGCAGAGTCACGGAGAAAGACAGATTAATCACGGAACAGAGGAACAGCACAGATAATTCGTGGAATTTGTCTCATTCGTCTCATTCGTGATTCTCCTTATTCTCTGTGTCTCCGTGCCTCCGTGGTTAGCAATCCACATTTCCACACTTAATTCTGGAGAGCCAGAAAAAATAGAGATTGAGGCAAAACATGCGCAATCGAGCTTTTGGTCAGTACATCCTGTTCTTTCTAATCATGTATTCTCTCGTGTCTCCAAATGAGGTACACGCATCTCAACTAGGCTTGGAAGGCAATATGAGCCTGTGGTGGAACATCTACGAGGAGAACGAGAATGGGATCATGGAGGCGAGAACCCAAACTCCAGCCGCTGACGTGGCCAGCGGGTTTAATCTCAAACAAGGGAGGGTGATACTCAATTACGAAGATCCCCTCAGATCTCTGGGAGCCAGGCTTCACATCCGCCTGGAAGAACGCGTAGCGCTATTAGACGGTTATGGAGCATGGCGCCCTTTTCATTTCTTTAATCTTTATCTTGGCCAGATGAAGGTTCCCTCCACATACGAGTCCCTTATGTCTGACACCGACCTGGATTTCATATCCCGATCTACCCTCTCCAAAAATCTGACAGATTGGTCTCTTTCACGCTCTCCATACTACAGCGCCTTCTATGGCAATCGTTCCTACAATCGTGATCTGGGTGTCGGCATAAAGGGCAAACTCGGCCTAAAATCCAACCCCAATCTCGCCTCCTACTTCCTCATGGTGGGAAATGGTCTTGGGGCCAACCTGTTCATCAGCGGCAGAGAAAGCAAGGAGTTTATCTTCAGTAACAACCTGGGCGATTACTTCTACGGCACACGGATCGACACATCGCCTTTCAGTTGGCTAACCCTTGGCGGTCACTATTCAATAAACAAGCATGACAATATGCTTTTCAACGATAAGAAAACTGTTTTTGACCTGGATCGATATTCCTGGTCTGTTGACTCACACATCGAGTTGCCGCGAGCCTGCCTCGCTATAATGTATGGAGCAGGTAAAGTTGATGACAACTACTTCTACACCGCCGAAAAAGACCTGGAGTACTCAGGCTATGAGGTAAAGCTCCTGGTCTGGCCAATACACAACCGCCTGCAGCTTGGTCTGCGTTATGATACTTACAATCACAAATTCCTCCAAAGCGGCATCTCCACCCACCAGAAAAATCTTACCATAGGAGTCAATTTCATACCTGTTCGCGACATCCGCCTCCAGTTGAACTACATATTAAAAGAAACGGAGGACGGGGCCTATCCCGATCCGGACGACAACATTCTCTTTCTGAACTTCCAGTATTCCTTTAATGTAGATAGCCCGGCAGCAAGCAAAAACGCAAACTGAAGACATCATAGTCAACTATCACGGTATTTTAGTCTGCAAAAATACTTGACCGATCAGTGGTTGTGTGCTATCCTAATGCATATTTTATATGCTATGGGAAGTTAGATGATCAGGAATTAGACCCATTTCAGTTTAAAATGAGACCCAAAGATACATCAGGTATTATACATACTAACGGGGACACTTTAGGATCATATACTGGTAAGTTACACAATAGGTTGATGAGTTAGCCAGGTTGTTGGCTTCAGCCAATAACATGACATGAGGGAAGTACTATGGAAAAGCGTCTGGAAACGATCTTTTCATCCCATGAGGGAAGGCAAGGGGAGTTGATCCCTATTCTACAGCAGGTGCAGGAAAAATTTGGTTATCTCTCCCAGAAAGCTATGTTTGAGATAGCTGAATTCACTGGTGCACCAGAAAGCCAGGTGTATTCTGTAGCAACTTTCTATACACAGTTTAGATTTACACCAATAGGCAAAAATCATATAATGGTCTGCAGGGGAACTGCATGCCATGTCAAGGGTGCGCCGATAATACTGGAGGAGTTGGAAAAACAATTGGGCATCAAAGAGGGTGAGGTCACACCTGATATGAAATTCTCACTGGAAACCGTAGCATGTATCGGAGCTTGCGGATTGGCTCCTAATATGGTGATAAACAGAAGAACATACGGTCATCTAACCAAACAGAGAGTTTCCGAAATAATAAGCGATCTCCGATCGAAAGAAGAGGAGATTAAGAATGAGCAATGCTAATAGGTCAGTCCTTATTTGCCATGGAACAGGATGCGTATCCCTGGAATCTCCTGATATTAAGGAGGCAATCGAAAAAGAAATAAGCAATCTGGGGATCATGGATGTCCAGGTAAAGGCCACAGGATGTCACGGTTTCTGCCAGCGTGGCCCAATAGTGGTTATCGAACCGGAGGGAATCTTCTACTCTGAGGTAAAAGTGAAGGACGCTGCCGAGATCGTCAGTTCTCATTTGCAGAACAACGAACCGGTAGAACGCCTCTTTTACAGAGATCCCGTAACTGATGAACCCATACCATATTACAGGGACATAATTTTCTATAAAAACCAAAGACGTATTATCCTGCGCAATTGTGGGCATATAGATCCTGAAGAGATCGAGGATTACCTGGACATTGATGGCTATCAGGCCTTGAGGAAGGTTCTCCTGGAGATGACACCGGAGCAAGTGATCGAGGAAATCAAAAGCTCAGGTCTGAGAGGCAGAGGTGGCGCAGGTTTCCCTACAGGTCTGAAGTGGGAGTTCTGCTACAAGGCTTCCGGCAACGAGAAATACATGATATGCAACGCTGACGAAGGTGATCCCGGAGCTTTCATGGATCGGAGCATACTTGAGGCCGACCCTCATAGCCTTCTTGAGGGCCTGGTCATTGCCGGATATGCCATAGGCGCAAATACAGGCTACATCTATGTGCGTGCTGAATATCCTCTAGCGGTCAACCGAATCCATATCGCCCTGGTTCAGGCAGAGGAAAGAGGGTTTTTGGGAAAGAATATACTGGGAACCGACTTCAGCTTCGAAGTAAACATAATGGAAGGCGCAGGAGCCTTTGTCTGCGGCGAGGAGACAGGCCTTATGGCCTCAATTGAAGGCAGAAGCGGCAGACCTCGTCCCCGACCGCCATATCCAGCTAATTCCGGCCTATGGGAAAATCCTACCACCATAAACAATGTAAAAACTCTTGTCACCGTTCCTGTGATCATCTCCAAAGGCGCGGATTGGTATTCGGCTATCGGAACCGAGAAAAGCAAAGGAACAGCGGTCTTTGCACTTACCGGACACATTGCTAACTGCGGATTGGTAGAGGTTGCTATGGGAACCACTTTGCGGGAGATTATATACGAGATCGGTGGTGGAATCCCCAATGGGAAAGCCTTCAAGGCCGTTCAGACAGGTGGTCCTTCAGGTGGATGTCTTCCGGCAAGTTTTCTGGACCATCCCGTCGATTATGAATCTCTTGCTGCCGCTGGTTCTATAATGGGATCAGGTGGTATGGTGGTAATGGATGAAGATACCTGTATGGTGGATATAGCACGATACTTCCTCGACTTTACTCAGAGGGAATCCTGTGGTAAGTGTACTCCATGCCGATTGGGAACGAAGAGAATGCTGGAGATTCTGGAGCGGATCACCAAAGGCGAAGGAAAAGAAGGCGATGTGGAATTGCTCATTGATATGGCTGCTACCATAAAGGATTCATCGCTTTGTGCATTGGGACAGACAGCTCCCAATCCCGTTCTAACAACTATAGAGTTTTTCAGAGATGAGTACGACGCGCATATTAGAGATAAAACTTGTCCTGCCCGTTCGTGCAAGGCACTATTTGGATATCAGATAGACTTGGAAGCATGTAAAGGATGCGGTCTTTGCAAGAAAAATTGTCCCCAGGACGCGATCTCCGGCGAGCGCAAAGAACCGCACACCATAGACCCGGATCGATGTATAAAATGTGGAGTTTGTTTCGATGTTTGCCCATTTGGCGCAGTGGTAAAAGCATAAGCTTCAAGTGTATATAAAAAATATACATCTAATCTATCTGTGCCACAACTGGATCCATTCCGTATAGTGTATAAATCTAATATACACTTTTGCCAGAATTCCTATGTGCAGGAATGCGCTAATGCCTTGTATATCAAGGGTTCTGCACCCTTTGCACTGACTGGCATCTGAATTGCTTAAGGCTTGCGGTGGTAATAGACTCATGAGGAGTCAGGTAACTATACGTAAGTAAACATAGTGATCAATGGCAGTTTGAAAGCGAGGAGAGCAATAATGGCAAAAGAAACAGGTACTGATCATGTGGGTGTGATCGGGCCAGAAGAGTCGTTAGAGAATGGTATCCATGGGAAAAATCTGGCAAAGCTTGAGCAACTATTAAAATACTATGAGGCCGGTGATGAAAGCCTTCTGATTCCGCTGCTACAAGCCGCGCAGAAAGCATACGGCTATTTATCCATGAAAGCTATGGATCGGATTGCAGAATATTTACGGGTCTCCAGAAGTAGAGTATATTCGGTTGCCACATTCTATACTCAGTTTCATCTTCTCCCGCGTGGTGAAAACATCATAAGGGTATGTACTGGCACTGCTTGCTATGTACGTGGTGGGAAGGCTGTTCTGGGTGTTTTGGAGAATAAGCTAGGCCTCAAGGCTGGAGAAACCACAGATGATCTGAAATTTAGCCTCGAAACAGTGTCGTGTCTCGGGACTTGCTTTCTGTCGCCAGTGATGGTGATCAACGGTAAGTATTATGGAAAGTTGACTCTTCAAAGAACCTTGGATATACTGGAAAAATATAAGTAACGGAGGTCGTAGAAGAGTCATGAAAAAACTGAAAACACATGAAGATTTGGAGGCCTTGAGCACCTCAATACGCCAGGCACAGAACCCGGATATAACAAGGGTGCGTATATGTATGACTGGTTGCCGTGCATATGGTGCTGAAGAAATCAGAGACGCTTTTGAAAAAGAGATTCGTGAACGCGGACTACAGGACAAAATAGAAATCGTTGAGACAGGGTGTCATGGATTCTGCGCCAAAGCTCCCGTTATTGGGATAGATCCCCAGGGAATTTTCTATCAGCAGCTAACTCCGGAGGACGTTCCGGAGATCGTTTCGGAAACGCTGATGAATGGTAGAGTGGTTGAGCGATTGATTTTCCAGGAGCCAGAAACGGATAAGAGAATTCCTCTTACCAATGACGTGCCATTTTACGAAAAACAGATGAAAATGGTGCTTCGCAACTGCGGAATCGTTGATCCCCGGAACATAAAGCATTACATAGCCCGTGATGGATATTCGGCTCTCAACAAAGTGCTCTCGACTATGACACCGGAGGATGTAATCAACCAGGTAAAGAAATCAGGGCTGCGCGGACGAGGTGGAGCCGGATTTCCAGCAGGAATGAAATGGGAGTTCGCCAGATCCGCAAAAGGGGACACAAAATATCTCATATGCAACGCTGACGAAGGTGACCCCGGTGCTTTCATGGATCGAGCGGTACTGGAGGGTGATCCCCACGCAATTATAGAGGGGATGATCATCGCTGCATATGCTATCGGCGCTGAGACAGGATATATATACGTTAGAGCAGAATATCCCATAGCTATAGAGCATCTGGAGGTCGCTATACAACAGGCAGAAGAATTGGGGCTTTTAGGAGAGAATATCCTGGGATCGGGCCTCAATTTCAGGATAAAAATAAAGGAAGGCGCAGGAGCTTTCGTCTGCGGTGAGGAAACGGCGCTTATGGCTTCCATAGAGGGTAGAAGCGGCGTACCTCGGCCTCGGCCGCCTTTTCCTGCCACCTCTGGACTATGGAATAAACCTACAAACATAAACAACGTTGAGACACTTGCTAATATTGCTCTTATCTTCCTTAAAGATGTGGATTGGTATGAGAATTTAGGAACCGAGAAAAGCAAAGGAACTAAGCTTTTCGCCCTCGCCGGAAAGGTGAATAACACCGGTTTGATAGAGGTGCCTATGGGTATCACCTTAAGAGAGGTGATCTTCGATATCGGCGGCGGAATACCTGATGGAAAAGAGTTCAAAGCTGTTCAGATAGGCGGCCCGTCCGGGGGATGCTTACCAGCCGAGTACCTGGATTCACCAATCGACTACGATTCCCTCAGCAGCGCGGGAGCCATAATGGGTTCAGGTGGAATGATTGTGATGGACGAGGATACCTGCATGGTGGACGTTGCCCGTTACTTCATGAAGTTCGTTCAGGCTGAGTCATGCGGTAAGTGTGTGCCCTGCCGACTGGGAACAAAGCGAATGATGGAGATTTTAGACCGCATCGCCGAGGGCAAAGGCAAAGAGGGTGATGTGGAATCACTTATTGATATGGCTGCCGCTATAAAGGATTCAGCTTTGTGTGCACTGGGGCAGACGGCTCCCAATCCTGTTCTGACAACCATAAAGTTCTTCCGGGATGAATATGAATCACACATCAGGGACAAATGCTGTCCTGCGAAGGTGTGCCCTGATTTGCTTTCGTATCGGATTGATCCGGAGGCATGTAAGGGATGCGGCCTCTGCAAGAAAAACTGCCCACAGGAGGCCATCTCTGGAGAACGCAAACAGTCGCATGAGATCGATCCAGATCTGTGTATCAAATGCGGCATTTGCTTTGATGTATGTCCATTCGGCGCAGTTATAAAAGCTTGACGCCGAAACATCAAAATCGCTGCCCTATGGAGTGTAGATTGATGGAAACTCTGGGCGTTTTCAGTCAGGGTGAATCTCTTCAGGAATTGGAGGAGAATATTCGGGAAGCTTATCATCTAATGCTTGCTGAAGAAGCCCTGCCAGATGTTACCTGAAGCGCTATTGGAGAGCGCATGACTCTATAGATCCCAAAAGTGAGGCGACTAAAGTGGAAACAACCAAAGTAATCATGAAAGTAGACTCTGAGGATGTCCGCATTCCTGAACTCAAGAGGTTTATGGGTAAGACTGTGGAAATGATCATTACGGAGGTAAGTCCTGAGAATAGGAAAATGAGACACTTCTTTGAGGCCGCAGGCAAGATAGAAATCGACGAAGAGGCCGTCCGTCAATGGAGAGAGGTAAGCAAACTATGATCTTGGTGGATACCAACATTATCATAGACTTTTGGCGTAATCCCTCAGAAGCATTAAGGAGAATATTCTCTGAAGAACGAGTTGCTATCTGCGGGATAAGCAAAGCGGAACTCATGCGCGGAGCTAAGAGCGAAGCGAATCTGCTTGCCATTTCCGAGACCTTATCTGATTTTGAATATATTTCTTTGGATGAATCAATCTGGAACGAGGTAGGCAAACTAGGCTATCGTTTACGAAAAAACGGAATTACTGTACCGTTTCAGGATGTTGTTCTCTGTGCGTTGGCACTCAGATATAATCTACTTCTTTGGTCAAAGGATAGTCATTTTGCTTTGATAAAGACGGTGATCGAAGATTTGAGGTTGTTTAACCCATGAATAATCCCCAATCGCAAAGCCAAAATGCTGAGGAGGTAAATAGATTGGCAGAAGTTTCATTAACCATAGACAATAAAAAAGTGACAGTTCAGGAAGGGACGACGGTATTTCAGGCAGCGCAGGCAGCAGGGATAGAAATACCACATCTTTGCTATCACGAGAAACTGCCTCCTACTGGCGCGTGCAGGATGTGCGTCGTGGAAGTGGAAAGAGCCAGGTCGCTGGTTGCATCGTGCACCTGTCCTGCATCAGAAGGGATGGTAGTCAGGACTCAAACCGAACGAGTACTGAAAGCCAGAAGATTGGCACTGGATCTACTTCTATCGGATCATCCCCTGGATTGTATGACCTGTGAGAAAGCGGGAGACTGCAAACTCCAGGATTACGCCTACGAATTCGGCATAACTGAATCGTCCTTTGCAGGTGAGCAGCACGATTATCCCATAGATACTTCCAATCCCTTCATAGTCAGGGATTATAACAAGTGTATCCTCTGCGGCAGATGCGTGGCAGCGTGTGCCAATATTCAGGTTTCTGAGGCGCTGGATCGCATGAGCAGGGGTTTTGACACAAAGGTGATCGCCGGGGCAGACCAGCCGTTGCAGGATTCAACGTGCGTGTTCTGCGGACGGTGCGTATCCGTATGTCCTGTGGGTGCTCTTACCGAAAAACAGGCTGTTGGAAAAGGCCGCGCCTGGGAAATGGAAAAGGTAAGGACTATCTGCAACTACTGCGGATGCGGCTGCACTATCGAACTGAACATAAAAGACGGTAAGATTATAAAAGTTACCAACGTAGAAGATTCACCCGTGGCCGCAGGCTCTCTATGCGTCAAAGGCAAGTTCGGATGGGACTTTATTCAGAACGAGGAACGGCTTAAGACGCCGCTTATCAAAGAGGATGGGAAGTTCCGGGAAGCCTCATGGGACGAAGCCCTGAACCTGGTAGCCACCAAACTTTCAGAGATCAAAAACGAGAATGGGGGTGATAGTGTCGCAATGCTGAGTTCTGCCAAGTGCAGCAACGAGGAAAATTATCTCATGCAGAAGTTTGCCCGTGCTGTTGTTGGCACGAACAACGTCGATCACTGCGCCCGTCTCTGACACTCCACTACCGTGGCCGGTCTGGTCGCATCATTCGGCAGTGGAGCTATGACTAATTCCTTTTCAGAGATCGAAGGAGCTGACGCGCTTCTGGTTATCGGCTCCAATACAACCGAGGCCCATCCCGTAATAGGAAGCGCGATGAAAAGGGCAGTTAAGTTTAACGGGACAAAACTGGTCGTCATCGACCCCCGGCGCACCGAAATAGCACGCGTCGCGGACATTCACCTCAGACCCACATCCGGTACAAATATAGCCTATCTGAACGGACTGATGAACGTGATAATCAGCGAAGACCTACATGACAAGCAGTTTATCAAAGAGCGCACGGAAGACTTTGATGAGCTTAAAGAGACCGTAAAGAAATACACACCGGAATACGTGGAGAAAATATCCGGTATTCCCGCTGATGAGCTTCGCGAAGCCGCCCGTATGTATGCAAAAGCTGACAAAGCGATGCTCTTCTACACTATGGGCATAACACAGCACACCTCCGGCACAGATAACGTCAAGTCAGTAGCTAATCTGGCTATGCTGACAGGCAACGTAGGCAAGGAAAGCACAGGAGTCAATCCCCTGCGCGGCCAGAGCAACGTCCAGGGCGCATGTGATATGGGCGCTCTGCCTAATGTCTATCCGGGCTATCAGAGGGTAACGGACGACAGCATAAGGGAAAAATTCGAGAAAGCCTGGGGCGTGGATCTATCACCGGAAGTGGGATTGACCATTGTAGAGATAATACACGCAGCTCACGAAGGCAAAGTCAAAGCTGTTTACGTTATGGGAGAAAATCCCATGATGAGCGACCCGGACGTCAACCACGTAAAGGAAGCTCTGGAGAACCTCGACTTTCTGGTAGTGCAGGATATATTCCTCTCAGAAACAGCCGAACTCGCTGACGTGGTACTCCCGGCCGCGAGTTTTGCCGAGAAGAGAGGCTCGCTGACTAACAGCGAGCGTCGGGTGCAGTTGTGGCGTAAAGCCATAGATTCTGTAGGTGAATCCCGGCCCGATTGGAAGATTATCTGCGATATAGCAACCCGGATGGGATACGAAATGAAGTACGACTCACCAGCGGAGATCATGGACGAGATCGCCCACTTGACGCCCATCTATG
>Ga0272442_10009786_pt1 | contig 11915 bp, 1 predicted proteins | sample SSMForm2O_FD_200262 | JGI IMG/M metagenome (GOLD analysis project Ga0272442, IMG submission 200262) | Marine sediment archaeal communities from Little Sippewissett salt marsh, Falmouth, MA, United States - SSM-Form-2O | ecosystem: Environmental > Aquatic > Marine > Wetlands > Sediment ...
CTCGTAAAATCATAACCGCTCAGCACAAGACCGTCCTTCTCAGCCGAAAAAACCTTCTCGACATCAAGCCCCCCTGCCTCACCTTCAGCCGGCCACGCACGAAAACATTTCTCCCTCAGTGCCTTCATCCACCCGTCGCGCTGCCTCCCCCATTCGTCAGCCGTTTCCGGAACCACAGGTTTCCCCGCCTTCACTGTAAACGTCTCATGTATCTCCATATTTATACTGTCGCTCGGCAACGTCTCGAAAACCTTGAGCTCTTTCGGCTCGAAAAGCGGCAGTGCCGGCCTCTCTATCGTCTCCTTCTTGCCCTTCAAAAACCGGTCGAACCACGTAAATGCATGCACACGAAGCTCCTGCGTATCGGCATGCGGCCCTTCCGTGATATGCAGCCCCAGATTTCTCTCCGCCCCGTAAAGCTCATAAATCTTCTGAATCTTTTTATATATCCGGATAACCCCGTCCATAGGAAAGATTCTGTCCTTATCGCTGTTCGATATCAAAAGTGCTCGCGGTGCCACCAGTGCCGCCACCTGAGGATAATCCCACAGGTAAGTATTAACCTGATATATGCAGTCGCACTGCCCCTCCACGCACCCTTCGACAACCTGCGTCTCAAGGTCGTCTATCCCTGCCACCGGAACTGCCGCCTTGATTCGCTCGTCAAGCGCAGCTATCCACCAACTGTCAACCCCACCGCCGGATATACCCGTAACACCGAAACGCTCACTGTCAACCTCCTTGCGCGTCTCTAAGTAATCCAGAGCACGAATGGAAAACCACGCCTCAACGCCTGCCGAAGTGTAACCCCGACTGTTCCACCACCACATACCATATTTATAAGTACCGTGGTGTATCCCCTCGATTTCACCAAGCTGAAGAGTATCGATTATAAAGCAAACATAACCATTTTGAGCAAACCAGCAGGGATGATGTTGGTAAACTGCCTTGTTCCCATAGCTCACTCCCCCCTCTTCAACGCCCCTGTGTCCGCTCGCATAAATCGCCGAATGACCGCACACATAAAGAATCGTCGGCGCCGGCTTCTCGAGTCCTTTCGGAATATAAAGATTACCCGTAACATAAAGCCCCGGGCTCGCCTGAAAATGTATCTTTTCTACGGTAAAATCCTCATGCTCTAATGTTCCGGTGATAACCGCCTTAAGCTCCGTCTTTTCTGGCATCGGCGACATACCAAGCATCTCGAAAAGCTCCCTCTTATAAACTTCCCGTTTTATTTTCCAGTCCTCAAGCCCCGTCACATCTGCAAGACACCTCTCACTCAGCTTCGCCGTCTCCATCCGGAAGTACTCGGTTATCATCTTGTCCCCCTTGCCGGTGCCTATCGAGCGGGACCGCCCATCCGCACTCGAAACGAAAATACCACCCAATAACACCACAAAACACCCAAACAACATTATCTCACGCATCAATTTACTCACCTTTTTTTTGCCTCGGCTTGCCATTTGTTCCTCCCGAAAAAATATCGGTTAATAAATCTCGCCGCATCATGATGCGGCATCAATAACGTTCTAAAAATGCTCGTTTGCACAAAAAATATACGATTTCCCCTCAAAATGCAAGATTTCATTAAAACCGCCCACAGAATAAAAAAAACAGGACCGGGTCAGGAGGAAGGAGGAAAGAAGCCCGGCCCTGATGATTTATCTTCCAACACAGCCGAATACTTTTTTATGACACTTATGTAAAAAAGCAAGTAGGAAATTCCTAAATATGCAGTAGGAAATTCCTACTTTCGATGGTAGGAAAATCCTACTTTTTCAGGCAAAAAATCCTACACACTAACAAAAACGCCGTTTTTGCTTAAAAAATCGCCCTTAAGATGAAAAAAAGAAGAACAGGGCTGGGCCGCGGAGGGAGAGGAGAGAGCGAAATTGCCCAGCCCTGAAGTATTACTTATTTTACCTGTTTTACAAAACTATTGCAAGCCTTTTTTTAAAAATCTTTCATTAATGCAAAAAAATAGGGCTGGGTGCGCTTAATGAAGGTTTTAAGGAGGAGGATGAGCAGGTCCCCAGCCCTTAGAGTCTATCCGAATAAACAGTTCCTTAACAAACCGACCGAAAAGGTCGAGACCACGGCGCCAATCCCGTTAGGGATACCTCACGGTAGGGCAATCTCGCCACAGGCGTAGCCAAGCTGCGTTGCGGACGATTATTTCCCTACAACTCACGCATCGGCACTTCCCTCAGGGATAAAGCCGCTTATTCGGGCTGGCTCCTAATACCTATTCCTCTACAGCCTTATCTTAATAGACAAATCCTAAATCCCCTCCCGCAAAAAAGCAACAAGTAAATTCCTCGTTTTCGCCGAGCATTTGCCTACTTTTTAAGGTAGGAAAATCCTACCTTTTTCTAAAAAACCCCGTTTCTGGCCCAAAAACCAACATCAAATAAAAAAAGGGCTATGAACAATTCGCCCACAGCCCTGTGATTTGTCGGTAAATTATTTCTTTTTCCGTTTGTCGTGGGGCGCACGAATCTCAACTTCTGCCGCTGACTGGTTACCGCTTCCATCGGTTGCTGTAATAATAATCGTATATATTCGCCCTTGTCCTTTCCCTGAACGCTCCGAACGCAGTCGCAGTTCAATCAAACCTGTTTCATCATCCACCGAATCGACATACCAATCCGGCTCGGTATTCCCATCACCGTCGCCATCAGCAGGCTCACTGCTTTCAATAGTTACATCAAGAGTAATAGCGCCGCCCCCATTGTCAAAGGCATTGGCCTGGATTGTAACTTCCACAAGCTTATGGTTTGGCGGCCAGAGGATGGTAGTGCTCGGGATAGGACTTAGGCTCGGAGAAGTTGTGTCACTCACCTCAACTGAGACAATTGCACTTACCGGCTCATTAACGCCATCACTTACTCGCAGCTCGATTGTATGCAGGCCAACAGGAAATAGCGAGTCAGCAGGTTGAATCAAAAGGTCTGGAATAGGAACAGCCGTCCCTCCCTGCAAAGTTGGAACAGTGCCGGAATCGAGGGCAAAACCGTCTTTTAGCCATTCGTATGACAGCATATCACCATCGAAGTCCGCCACATCGGCCACTACAATAATTGGGTCTATAGCGAACTCGACTACCTGATAACTCGGTGCCGGCTGCGCCTCAGGCGGTGAGTTGTCATTCGTCAAAACCATCTCGTCCGTGGCTGTAAGCTGGCCATCGCTTACTTCTAAAGTAAGCGTGTGATTTCCGATGGTAAAGTAAGGCAATGTTCCAAGGTCTAAATAAGCCTCGTCGCTGGAACCTACAGCAGTCCAATCACAAAGTAATTGCGCTCCCTCCAGCCAACAGTATTCTAACGAATCTCCATCTGGGTCAGTTCCTGTCCCTTGAATAACCGTATAACCCTGCTCGGAGCTTGAAATCTGGATATTATCGTTAGCATCCGCCACTGGGTAATTGTTGACTATCCCAATATATGCATACGCTGTTGAGACATTACAGATTAGCACTTCTGATGGAACTTCACTATAAGGGTCAACTCTAAACACAATTGTGTATGTTCCGGGATCGGAAGTATCAGGTAGCTCAAACACATACTCTTGCATTCCCTCCAGAACATAACGTCCGTCAATTCGACCCAGAAGCTCATCGGCCCAAAAGATCGAAAGGAGCCCTTCAGAACCAATTGTAAATTCGGCTTCGAATCTAATTAAGTTGATTGGATTTGCGACTTCAATATTCGCGGACAGCCACACAGGAGACCCGGTAAGCAAACTGAAACTTGTTCCTGTTATGGTGACCATACCGGTATCACTCGTCTCATATTGTATTGTCCCGAAATCAATCGGAGAATCTTCACGCATTTCGAACTGATACGCTGGCCCACTAAATGGTCCGCACAAAACCTTTGGACTATTATCCACAGGATATTCCTCTGGTTGCCAGCCACCTGCTTCCATACTAACACCAAAACCATAATTTCCCACACCCTCACACCAATTGCCCTGCACGTTTGGGACCGTGTCTTTGTAAAACACCCATGGCCAACTATGCGAAGACATTGCAAATCCCAGTTCATTTATATCCTTATCAGGGTCCAACCAGGTAACATCTACATTATGTGCATTTGATAAGGCGCTTTGCGTAAAAGGTAAAGGGTCAATAGCAAAGTAATTATCTGACCACACAGAATGTTTTCCATACTTTGAACTCATATGTCCGCCACGACCCACATATGCATCAAGAAACGTACAGTGAATCACTGTATCCGGAAATTTTTGCTCGATAATTTTAGATGCTGTTTCTATCAGAGCTGCACCGGCACTATGGGCAACAAAGTGAACATGAGACCTTTGTTGTGATTCAATATCATGACCTACCTTGCGCCCCTGTGTCTTGGCAGCCGCCAAGATTCTCCAGAATGGCTTTCGTGCTTCCTCCACCCATTTATAGGGGTGAACCTGCCATTCACCCGGATTAATTGCTTCGCCAATTCTCCCTGCAATTTCTTCGACCCACAGGTGTTCGTTATCAGGAGAATTTGTGAGCCCATGTGTCAACAAAACCAACTTGTCTTGGCCAGTATCTGGCACTTCACCATACTCTGGACGCTCTGGCCCTTGACAGGCATCAGCTAGTTCTTCGATTTCACTTTCTGAAAGAGCACGGTCGTAGATCCGAATTTCATCGAGTCGACCTTCAAACGGCGCCTCAGGAACACCTTCCTCCATCCCGATGCGAAGCGGACGGTCTGTATCCCTGATGTCAAAGTTTACGTTATTGTATTCTACATCTAATGAGCCATTAATATACATTCTGAAAGTCTGATCTGCTTGCGAGTAGATCAGCGCTATATGTGTCCATTGATGCAGAGAAACCGGACTGTCAGTAGCAAAATATTGGTAATTTCCGGGGGCCAGGTTATTCATTTCAACTCTTCCATCGAGCTTAAAATAGGTGGCCCACTCCCCACTGTTGTTGCTGTGCAGAAGATGCTTCTGAATTATATGACGACTATACTGCTGGCCTCCTTCGAAAGAGTAACTCTCAGGATTCATCCAGAGTGCTATACTAAAGTCTCCAACCAGATCTAGCTCCGGCGAGTCTGGTACTTCAACATAATCATCCGACCCATCAAAACTCAACGCATTCCCACAAGGTCCTTCTGCTATTGCAGGTCCATAAAGAACTCCATCGTTTCCATTACCCGAATCATCATAACCCGGGTTACCCACATCATCAAAACTCCAGTAGGCAACAGGCCCAGCCGGTTCGGTGGTGAGGGCAAGGCCGTGCCCTTCTGTAGAATAACCGCCGGTCGAAATAGCAACAAAATCTTGACCTGCAGGAACACTTGATTGTCCATAGGTATTATCACCCCAAGCTATCAAAGAACCATCAGCGTTAAGTGCCAGGCTTTGCATTGCACCTGCTGCAATAGCAACATAATTATTACCTGAAGGTATATTCAATTGACCATAGTAGTTGTATCCCCACGCTATCAAAGAACCATCAGTTCTAAGTGCCAAGCCATGGTATGTTCCTCCAGCAAGGGAAACAAAATCATTTCCCGCAGGTACATTACATTGACCTCTGTTATTATACCCCCATGCAACTAGGGAACCATCATTCTTAATTGCCATACCGAAATCACCTCCAGCCGCTATAGCAGTAAAGTTGTTACCTGAAGGCACATCACACTCACCAAAATCATTTCGCCCCCATGCTGTTAGGGATCCATCTGACTTAAGAGCAATACTGGACCAATCTGATGCTGCAATTGCAGTAAAGTTATTGCCAGTTGGTACATTACATTGCCCTTTTTGATTTCTTCCCCATGCTACGATAGAACCATTAGCTCTGAGAGCCATATTATGGCTCATTCCGCTCGCAACAGCAATAAAATCATTGCCTGGGGGCATATCATCAGTTTGTCCATAGGTGTTATCTCCCCAAGACGCAAGAGAACCATCTTTTTTTAGAGCAAGACATTGGTATCCGCCGCTCGAAATCGCCACAAAATCATTACCGACAGGCGGAGTACACTGGCCCAAACCATTATAACCCCAAGCTATAATTTTGCCACCGCAAACCGGTTCGACCGCACTCACAACCCTAAAACCATAGCTGACGAACCGTCCATCGGGCGGATGGCTGCCACGGTTTGCACACAGTAGCTGTTCAACGCCGTCGTTCCAACTACCTCCGCGGAGAATGCGATAACCAAAAGGGCTGCTGGCAGGTCCCTGTGGATTATCGTATGGGCTTATGCTGTAGTAATTTTCATCAGCCCAGTCATTGCACCACTCCCAGATATTGCCAGCCATATCATACAGACCATAACCATTAGCCATATCCACCCCTGCTGGTGTTTGACTTCCATTGTAATATCCTATTGGTGTTGTTCCATTATCATACGGGTCACCTGAATATTTGTAGTTTGCTTTTGAACCATCTATGCTGTCTCCCCAAGGATAGCGACAGTAGGGAGAATGCTCTCCTCCACGGCCAGCATATTCCCATTCCGCTTCAGTTGGCAGGCGGGAGCCATAATAATCACAATATGCAACTGCGCCATACCAGCTTACCATTACCATAGGGTGATTTGCTTTACCAGATACCACACCAAAACTACTGCCATTCCAAGTAATACCGCTACCAGATGAACTCGTAGTAGTATCACAATATGGATTGGTTCCACCAGGACTTGCATAGACTACACCACTTCGAACCTCAATTAAATTCTGGGATAGGGTGGAGTTTAGGTAATCGCAATACTGTTGGTTGGTTATCTCATAACGGCTCATAGAAAAAGAGTTGACAGAAACTGTGTGGACAGGCCGCTGAGTATGATTACCCTCGTTAAAGTGATCTCCCATCTCAAACTCGCCGCCCGGAATCAAAACCATCTCAACAGCGTTCGTAACTCCGCTACAAGCCAGCAAGGCTAAAACTGCCAACATTAGCGTTACTTCTTTCATTTCTCTACCTCCTAAAAAATTATTTCACTTTCTCTTCAACAAAATATACTTCTTCTGTTGCTTCTTTCCTTATGGATGGATACATCAACTCACGGCGGGCAACAAGGTCTTGGATAAGGCATCACTATCTCCTCGGTTGTCTCTCTATGTTCCACAACTAACAAACAAACGTCGATTGAAGTATATTACTCTCCTCAATTTAGTCAAGCCTTTTCCCAATATTTTTCTCCCTTTTTTTTTATTTTTTATACTTCCCGTCCGAGTAAAAGAAATAAATCTTTTTTAGCCGTTTTAAGCGCTTAATTTTGCCCGCTCGAAACCATACCACTTATGGGTTACCTATTTTAACATAGAGGTAGGCTTTTGTATCGTGTGCGTTACAAAGCACATCTTTTTGCATCATTTTTTTCAATTTTTTGTTTTTTCTTTCTTTTTTTCCTCTTTTCTTTGTCATTTTGTAACTTTTTTTTCAATTTTTCGTCTTTTTTAAATCGCCCACCCTTGATTTTAGCCCAAAAATCCACTAATCACAAATCACGAATCACGATTCACAGCCAAATCCACCCCCATTTTTAACCCAAAAACAAGCACTCCAACGAACCAAAAAACCAAATAAATTTCTCCGCTGAAATACTCCAAAACACTCACCTAAACCAATTAATTTTCTTGACCTTACACGCAATAATTTGGTATAATGCTTTTTTTGATGTAAAGGAGGAAGGTGTGAAAGCTGATGGAGGAACTCACTCTTAGCTTTCCCCTTCACTAAGTGGTTTATCGGCAATACTTTAGACGCAATGCCTCTGGCGCTGCAGATTACCCGTTAGTTGCTTTGTGATATATCTGAAAAATGAATAAAAACAGTAAAAGCCAACTTTTTTAAACGGCTTACACTGTTTATTTTTTCCTGTCAGGGAGGATGCCGGCCGTTTTGAGTGCCTCTCAAAACCCGGATTTTTGTGTCAAAAACAAGGATGAACAGCACAGGTTAGCGCATCGGGTGCGACCGGCTGAAAAGATATGTTCTGTCGTGATTTTATGGAGGTTAGGAGTGATGAGAAAGTTATCAGCAAATGTAAAATCAATAGTTGGTCTGCTGTTTTTATGCACTCTGGTCGTATCGACATTGTCAGTTGAAGCACGTGCAGCAACGATACCCCCTGAAGTGCTTGATGAGATTGCCAAAAATTATCCCGACGGTCTGCCGCGATACCTGACACCTGAAGAACAACAGTGGCTGGAGCAGCAGCAGGAAGTAGGTGTTCTTGATATCGAGCCTCTTGAGGCAACACCAGCGCCGACGGGATCGGTCCTGACGCCTGGTGAGTATGAGTTACTGGATGGTGTGCTGGTCGCATGGGAGGGCTATACATCTCTTCTGACGGAATTTGTTGTCGAAGTATCTCAATCCGACACGAACGCAAAGGCATACGTCGTTGTCGACACCACCTCGGAGCAGTCAACTGTTAGCTCTACGTTAACAAGCGCCGGTGCGAATATGAGCAACGTTGTATTTCTTGTGTACTCAACAGACACTGTCTGGATTCGCGACTACGGTCCACGATATTTTTATGAGAACTCCGGTCACGCTATAATGGACCATACCTATAACCGTCCCCGTGCGAATGATGATGGGTTCCCTTTGTGGCTTGCCGGCTATTGGTCTGACCCGCTGTATGACACCGGGCTTACACACGGCGGTGGAAACTTCCACGCCTTTTCTAACGGTGATGCGTTTATGAGCTCTTTGATTCTTGAGGAAAACAGCGGATATAGCGAAACCCAGGTAAAACAGATAATGAGAAATTATCACAACGTTAACCTGACAATTTATAACCGCTTGCCGTCCAATATCGACGCCACAGGACACATTGATATGTGGTTTTTGCCGCTTTCGGATACGGACGTTCTTATTTCTGAGTTTCTTCCCGGCCAGGCGCCAAATTACGCGGGCTATACGGTAACTGAAACAGCCGTGGCCGATTTGGAATCAAGAGGATACAAGGTCTGGCGAGTTCCAGCCTGGAACACCGGAGGCGGAGGAACCGGAGGAACGCATTATACTTATACAAATGCTGCAATAATAAACAATAAAGTGTTCATCCCATATTACGGTGGTTCGTACAGCAGCTATGATGCACAGGCACTGGCGGTCTATCAACAGGCTATGCCCAACCACGAAATCATTCAGGTTGACTGCGCATCGATTATTTCCGCGGCTGGTGCAATTCACTGTGTAATCAAGCATGTTTACGCCTCTACAACTTCAATGCAATTACCGATTGTGGCTCTTCTTTCACCCAACGGCGGCCAGACTCTCGAAGCGGGTGTCCAGGAGGACATTAAATGGGCCGCTAATGACGATGTGGATGTTACCAGTGTGGACCTGTATTATTCTACCGACGGCGGCTCTACGTATCCTTATACAATTGCTACAGGGGAGGCTGATGACGGTTCCTACACCTGGACGGTACCGAATACGCCTTCAGACGAGTGTCGGGTCATGATTGTCGTTAACGATGAGGACCTTAACAGCGGCGAGGACATCTCTGACGCCAATTTTACCATTGTCCCTCCCGACGAGGACCCGCCTGAGCCCGATCCAATGACGTGGGCTTCGGTGCCGGCGGCAATCAGCTCGACCAGGATTACGATGACGGCAACAACCGCCTCTGATTCCAGTGATGTGGAGTATTACTTCGAGTGCACTGCCGGCGGCGGTAATGACAGCGGCTGGCAGGACGAAACCACATATGAAGATACCGGCCTGGACCCCAATACCCAATATACTTATCGAGTCAAGGCACGCGATAAAGCAACAGCTCAGAACGAAACCGGATGGTCGCGTACAGGTTCAGTAAAGACGCTGGTCCAATCACCCACGACAACTTACGACTTTACGGGTATCACTTCACCATCCGGCACATATACCGCAGAAGATGGAGAAATCGATGTATCCGATTCAGTGATTGAGAACGGTACTTTTTCTGCCCGCAGAGGCACCGGCATCAACGGCTGGAATAACTGGGCAGAAGCTACAACCGCAGAATATGCAGCTTTGGTTGGCTCAGACAACAATCGATACCAGGGCGCCGACCCTGGCTCCGGCGACAATGCAGCCATGATTTTCGAATTTTATATCAGTGAGAATCCCGGTGATATAGAGCAGATAGATGTACTGCTTGAACTTGGACGAGCCAGTTCAACAGATTTGGGCTGGTTTTATCTGTGGAACTACAATACCAGCTCGTACACGGTTCTTGATTCTCAAAGCGGCACTGCCGACCAGGTGCTTTCCGCAAGCATTACCTCCAATCCTGGTGACTACGTGGAGACTGGAACCGGTCAAGTGACCGTTTTCGTAGTTAACGAGGATGTTTCAGACTGGATAAGAGTCGACGACATTAGTATTACTATACATCAGCCTGCCCCGGTACAGTATTCGGTACTGGTTTCCTCGGGCAGTAACGGTTCAGTTACTGAGCCTGGTGAAGGATACTTTACATACACCGATGGCACGGTAGTAGATATAAATGCAGTGCCAGATGGTGGCTATTCCTTCTCGAATTGGACCGGCACCGCTGTAACCGCGGGCAAAGTAGCTAACCCAAGTTCAGCTAACACAACGGTTACTATAGACAATGACTACACTCTTATCGCCAATTTTATTAGCAGCCAGCGTGCACTGACGACCTCATCAACAACAGGCGGCTCGGTAACTACACCCGGTGAGCCTGGGCCTTACTACTACAGTGATGGATTCGTTGAGAATATCGTCGCAACACCCGAGGCAAATTACCGCTTCGTAAACTGGACCGGCGATACAGCCACGATTGCCGATGTAAACTCAGCTTCCACCACGATTACAATGAATGGCGATTATTCTATCCAGGCCAACTTTGCACTCGACCAGAGAACCCTTACTACCTCATCGACTGCCGGCGGTTCGGTAACCACACCGGGCGAGGGTGCATTCCAGTACGACCACGGCACCAATGCAAATATCATAGCAAGCCCCGATGGAGGCTACCATTTTGTCAACTGGACAGGAACCGGCGTAACTGCCGGAAAAGTGGCGGACCCTAATGCCGCCAGTACTACAATTACCATGGACGCTGATTATGCCGTTCAGGCTAATTTTGCTCTCACCGGAGTTGCTCCCGTAATTACATCAACGGCCGTTACCACAGCCACCGTAAATCAGGCTTACAGCTATGATGTCGAGGCAACCGGCATACCGGCCCCGACTTACGCCCTTACCGTATCGCCGACCGGTATGACAATTGACTCCGCAACCGGCGTTATATCATGGACGCCGGACGATACACAATTAGGCCTCAACGCCGTTACAGTAGAGGCAACAAACTCTGAAGGCTCAGATACTCAAAGCTTCGATGTGGACGTAGCAGGAACGACCCCTGCGATTACTTCAGCAGCCGTTACCGCAGCCACAGTCAACCAGGCTTACAGCTATGACGTCGAGGCCACCGGCATACCGGCCCCGACTTACGCTCTTACCGTATCGCCGACCGGCATGTCAATTGACTCTGCCACCGGCGTTATATCATGGACGCCGGATGATACACAATTAGGCCTCAACGCCGTTACAGTAGAGGCAACCAACTCCGAAGGCTCAGATACTCAAAGCTTCGATGTGGACGTGGCCGGAACGACCCCTGCGATTACTTCAGCAGCCGTTACCGCAGCCACCGTAAATCAGGCTTACAGCTATGATGTCGAGGCCACAGGCATACCGGCCCCGACTTATGCCCTTACCGTATCGCCGACCGGCATGACCATTGACTCCGCAACCGGCGTTATATCATGGACGCCCGATGATACACAATTAGGCCTCAACGCCGTTACAGTAGAGGCAACCAACTCTGAAGGCTCAGATACTCAAAGCTTCGATGTGGACGTAGCAGGAACTACCCCAGCGATTACTTCAGCAGCCGTTACCG
>Ga0272442_10009787_pt1 | contig 11915 bp, 8 predicted proteins | sample SSMForm2O_FD_200262 | JGI IMG/M metagenome (GOLD analysis project Ga0272442, IMG submission 200262) | Marine sediment archaeal communities from Little Sippewissett salt marsh, Falmouth, MA, United States - SSM-Form-2O | ecosystem: Environmental > Aquatic > Marine > Wetlands > Sediment ...
AATCCCGGCAAAGATATTGAGCTCACCAGCTTCTGAAGCCGATTCCCCAATTAATCCGGCCACCTTATTCCCCAATCCGGTAGCAGCAAAATAAACACCCATCATGAGGGCACCATATCGTACCGGAGCCAGTTTCGTTATAAAAGAAAGCGCAACCGGAGAGGCACACAATTCTCCTATGGTGTGGAAAAGGTATGCTAACGCTAACCAATAAAGCGCCGATTTACCCAGAGTTTCATACTGCATGGAAGCAAATACCATAAAAACAAATCCTAAGCCCATTATGATAACTCCGTTAGCCATTTTAAAAAGGGAGGAAGCTTCTTTCCCCCTATGCTTCCACCACATCCAGAAATTGGCTACAGGCACAGCAAATATTATTATATAGAATGGGTTGAAAAACTGAAAAGCAGCTGCAGGAATTTCATAGCCAAATAAGAATCGGTCCGTCCTGTTCTCTGCATACAAATTCATGAGGCCACCTGCCTGTTCAAAGGCTCCCCAAAAGACAATCACAATAATAAAGGATAGAAGAAGTACCAGATAGCGGTCCTTTTCAATTTGAGAATGAAGGTCCTGATATATAGTGACCATCATTCCCACTACAACGGACAAGAAAATAAAGAAAATTATATACGATAGTTTTTGGTCCTGAATAAAATACCAAGCCACCACACTGGAAGCCAATGCTAGGAATAAGGTGATTATTAACGGGATACGAGTACTGAATTGCTGTATAAAAATATCCTTTATAGATACGTCATCACTATTCTCCTCTTTTTCCCTGGGTTTGTTCCCTACAGTTACAAGGTATTTTTGTCCGGACAGATAAATCACTTGCCCCAGGACCATGCCAATAGCGGCCAATCCAAATCCTGCATGCCAACCCCACACATCGGCTACCCAGGCCACTACCAAGGCGGCCAAGGCGGCTCCAGTATTGATCCCAATGTAAAAAATGGAAAATCCTTTATCCCTTCGTTCATCACCTTGTTTATATAACCCTCCGACCAGCGTAGAAATATTTGGTTTCAGCATACCTACCCCGGCAATGATAAGTCCTAAGCCGGTATAAAAGGCCCACATAAGTTCTATTGATAAAATACCATGACCGGCCACCAATAAAAAGCCACCTATCATAACAGCTCTTTTTTGGCCTATTATCTTATCTGCTATAATACCCCCTGGGATAGAAGCCACATAGACCAGCATTGTATACCATCCGTATAAGGACAAAGCCTCTCCATCTAACCAGCCTAATCCGGGGTTATCACCCCTTGTTTGTGCTGTCAGATACAATACCAGAATACCTCGCATTCCATAGTAAGAGAAACGCTCCCACATTTCAGTCATAAACAGAATATAGAGCCCGGCAGGGTGTCCAAAGAGTTCTTTCTGGTGTACTGGTTTTGTTGATGTAGCCATGGTGTGTTTTGGTTTATTATAAATTTTTCTGTATAAATGTGGTCATTTTGGTATATAAATGCAGTCTGGTATTACCCCCGTTAATACCATGGTCTTTGTCGGGATAAATTGCCCAGTCAAACTGTTTGTTGGCCTGAACCAGCGCTTCTATCATTCGCATACTGTTTTGCACATGCACATTATCATCACCGGAACCGTGCACCAACAAATAATCTCCCTTTAATAGTTGCGGATAATTAAAAGGTGAATTCTCATCGTAACCTCCGGGATTCTCAGCTGGGGTTCTCATGAATCGCTCTGTATATACAGTGTCATAAAAACGCCAACTAGTGACCGGTGCAACGGCAATCGCCATTTCAAAAGTATCGCTGCCCTTTAAGAGGCAGTTTGTAGACATATGTCCTCCAAAACTCCAACCCCATATCCCTGTTCTATCCGGATCTATAAAAGGGTATTCGCTTAGTTTTTTAGCTGCAGCAATTTGATCCTCAGTTTCATATTTTACCAAATTCAAATAAGTCACCTTCTTAAAGTCACGCCCCCTAAAACCAGTACCCCTGCCATCCACACAAGCCACAATATACCCCTGGGAAGCCAGAATCTGATGCCAATAGTCATTTGCGCCCATCCATTTATTGGCTACTTGTTGAGAACCCGGCCCGCTGTACTGAAACATTAGTAAGGGATATTTTTTGGACGGGTCAAAGTCTTTTGGTTTCACCATCCACATATTCAATTCGTTACCATTGACAGACAATGTAGAAAATTCCTTAGGGCTTAACTCATATTGTCCCAGTTTGCTCAATAGGGCATTATTGTCCAAAATGTCTTTTAATTTTTCTCCCGATGTCGCCTTATGCAGAGAAAATTCAGGAGGTATAGTTGAATTAGAAAACTCATTTATGAAATACGTAAAATCTGCACTAAACTTAGCAGAATTGGTTCCTTCTTTGGATGAAAGTCGCTTCTTATTCTTACCACTACTTTCAATACGATAGATATCCCTGTTTATTGATCCATTTTCCGTGGACTGGAAATAGACTCTATCCTTTTTTTGATCATATCCATAATAATTGGTCACTTCCCAATCTCCCTTGGTAATCTGATTCATTAAATCCCCGCTTTTGGCATGCAGGTAAATATGATTATATCCATCCTTTTCACTGGTCCAGATAAAGCTATCATCGGCCAGAAAAGTAAGGTTATCTGTAATATCTACATAAGCTTCGTCTTTTTCCTCAAGTAAAAGAGATACTGAGTTATTTTGCACGTCAACAGCATATAAATTTAAATTATTTTGGTGCCTGTTTAATGTTTGGACACTTAAATAATTCGGATTATTCATCCGTGTTATCCTGGGGATGTAATAGGCGTCCGGGAGTGAAATTTCTGAAATTTCCCCTGATTCAATATCATAGTTATGCAATGTAACTACAGAATTATTTTCCCCGGCTTTGGGATATTTGAAGATATATTGAAAAGGATATAAGTCTGTTCCATAAACATCCATTGCAAATTCTGGAACAGCAGTTTCATCAAATCTTAAAAAAGCAATTTTTGTCCCGTCTGAGTTCCATTCAAAAGCCCTTACAATTTTAAATTCCTCTTCGTATACCCAATCTGCAATCCCATTAATAATCTTATTCTTCGCCCCGTCTGAGGTTATTTTTGATATTGTTCCATCGGCTATATTAAAAAGATAGATATTATTATTGTTAGCAAAAGCCACCCTTTTTCCATCTGGCGAAAAAGTGGGTTCCTGAATCCATGTATCTGCTATTTGAGTTATCCTTTTAGTGACTACATCATATATATAATAAATCCCCAATTTAGAACGCCTGTAGATAGGAGTCTCTTCTGTGGCCAATAATATTTTTGATTCGTCTGTGCTAAATGTATATGAACTAAATGCCGCTTTTGAAGTTAAATCCTGTGAAGAGACCACAGTTTCCAACTTCTCTAATGTATTATAATCGTATTTATCAATGCTGACAATTCCTTTGGCTTTATCCGTCTTTAGAACTGTGTAGTGTTTGCCATTTTTTAAAGGATAAATGGCTTCCATGCCTTCGGTAACATAGGCTCCGGACCAAAGCTCTTCCAGAGAAATCTTTTTTTGTTGAGCAGGTGCGTAATTTAAAAAGCAAAAGGCAAGAAATATAAGAACGAAAGATTTATTCATAAAATCTAGAAAATTGATTATAAACTACCAAGTTTACTAATATTTTTGCGAAAAAAATAACTTTAATCTTAAAATATTCCAACTTTATACCCTGATACCCTGAATGAAGAAACTCCATTGCATAATTGTGTAATCACTATCTTTGCCCTTATAGAACCACAGCTTATGACAACACCGATCCAGGGTTTTTCCAAACTTTCCAAAGAAGAAAAAATCAATTGGATTGCCGATAATTATACTGATAATTCGGAGGCCACAATACAAATACTTAAAAAATACTGGAATATAGATAATGGGTTACAAAAACTCCATGACGAATTCATAGAGAATACGATCAGTAACTACTACCTGCCTTTCGGAATTGCTCCTAATTTTCTTATTAATGATAAATTATATGCCATTCCAATGGCTATTGAAGAAAGTTCTGTTGTTGCAGCCGCCAGTAAGGCTGCCAAATTCTGGCTGGATAAGGGCGGATTTAAGACTAGCGTAATAGGAACCGAAAAGATAGGACAGGTACATTTTATCTTCAAAGGTTCTTCAGAGAAATTGCAGGAATTTATTGAAAAAATAAAACCAATTTTAATTAATGATACTAAGTCCATCACCCGAAATATGGAAAAACGCGGGGGCGGAATAACATCAATAGAACTTAGGGATCAGACGCATAAACTTGATAACTATTATCAGTTACATTGTAAATTTGAAACCCTTGATGCTATGGGTGCCAATTTTATCAACTCCTGTTTGGAGCAATTGGCTACCACCCTGAAAAGAGAAGCCCAGACTTATCAGTTGTTTGACAAAGATGAACATCAAATAGAAGTGGTAATGAGTATTCTCTCTAACTATGTGCCGGAATGCCGTGTACGGGCGGAGGTAAGTTGCCCTATTGATGATTTAGAGGTGGAACAGTCTGTTTCCCCAAAAGAATTCGCAGAAAAAATGGTGAGGGCAGTTAATATTGCCAACGTTGAACCCTACAGAGCGGTAACCCATAATAAAGGTATAATGAACGGGATAGATGCTGTTGTCCTGGCTACAGGTAACGATTTCAGGGCAGTAGAAGCCGGAATTCATGCTTATGCGGCAAAAGATGGATCTTACAGAAGTCTTACCCATGCCTCTTTGGAAGGTGGTATTTTTAAATTTTGGATAGAAGTGCCTCTGGCCTTAGGAACCGTTGGTGGGCTTACCAGATTGCATCCCCTAGTAAATCTAGCTCTGGAAATTTTACAGAAACCATCAGCCCGTGAATTGATGCAAATTGTTGCAGTAGCCGGATTGGCTCAGAATTTTGCCGCAGTCAGATCATTAGTCACAACAGGTATTCAGGAGGGCCATATGAAAATGCATTTGCTCAATATTCTCAATCAAATGAGTGCCTCAGATGATGAAAAGAAGACTCTGATCGCCTATTTTAAAAAGAATGCAGCCACTCATAATGCCGTTGTTGAAGCGCTTCAAAATTTACGGAACAATCTATGACTCAAAGGTTCTATAGCAATGGAAAGTTGCTGCTTACCGGCGAGTACGCAGTTCTTGACGGTGCCCTGTCCTTTGCCCTGCCTACTAGATACGGGCAAGATTTAACGGTTAAAGAATTGGATTCTCCGAGACTTTTATGGACAAGCCTGGATGAAAAAGGCGAAATCTGGTTTCACACCTCTCTGCAATTGGAACTTTTTAGGACTACGGATATAGAAATTGCAAATGAACAGGAAAACCATTTGGCATCTACAGATAAGGTCTCCAAAATGCTGTTGAAAATTCTACTGGAGGCAAAAAAACTGAATCCGAATTTTTTAAATGGAAAAAAGGGATATGAAGTACATACAAACCTCAGCTTTCCAAGGGATTGGGGACTTGGATCTTCCTCAACCCTAATTAATAATGTTGCGCAATGGGCAAACGTTGATCCTTTTGTTCTTTTATCCAAAACATTTAATGGAAGCGGATACGATATTGCCTGTGCACAACATAATCATCCAATAATTTATCAAATAAAAAACAAGGGACAATTTATAAAAGAAATTGATTTCAACCCTCCATTCAAAGACGCTTTGTTCTTTGTACATCTCAACAGAAAGCAAAACAGCAGAGAAGGGATTACCAGATATAAAGAACAGGAATTTGATAAAGAATCTTTAATACTTAAAATTTCAGAACTAACAGAAGAATGTATTCGTTGTACCGAAATAACCAGGTTTAAAGAATTAATGAACACTCATGAATTGCTTCTGGCAGATACTCTTAATCTGACACCTGTAAAGGAAAAACTATTTCCCGACTTTGAAGGGTCTCTAAAAAGTTTAGGGGCATGGGGCGGAGATTTTGTACTTGCCATAGGAGATACTAAAACTCCTGAATACTTTATTAGCAAGGGCTATAAGACTGTAATTCCGTTTGCGGAAATGATATTATAAAAAAAAAGCCTCTCATATGAGAAGCTTTTTTTAATATGATTTAATTGGGTTTCTTTTCTAAAAAGTTCTTGGGGATAAACGATATAGTTCTTAATAGAAAGTTGCTCTGTTATCTGTAATCTCAGAATTTTCCTTTAAGGCATTGAATACACTTATATTTACCCGGGTTCCGTTTGAAGCCTGCAAAGAATTGGCAAATGTGGTATAGTTTTCCAGCTTAGGACCCTCTTCTTTTTTGGATACTTCAATTTTAAAAACTCCGGTTTCGCCTTCAATAAGATCTGAAACACTCCCCTCAGCTAAAGCGAATGCAGTACCTACAACCAAAGGTTCTCTGCCGGCGCCTGGTATTGTAGGAGTCTTAACCGTTAAGGCGGAGGCTGTAGATATATTAGTATTGTTGGCAGACGCTAATTCGTCCAAAGATTTCCCCTGGTTTTGAGAAATAATCCTTGAAGCTTTTTTCCCTTTACGAATTTTTGGAAGCACATTGGCGGAAGCATCTTCAACAGACATTAAACCTTCTTCATACTTCGCCGTTAGCTGGACAACTGCATACCCGTTGCCAATTCCAAACCTCTTAATATCACCTATTGCAGTTTCGTCATTAAATGCCCATTGAACAATAGATCTTTGGTTAGAGAGTCCCGGAAGGTTTTCGTCTAATGCATTTATTTTATTAACAGGTCTTACTAAGTATTCATTTTCTTTTGCTACATCGGAAAAAGACTTTTCTGAAGACGTTGCCGACATTTCAAATTTAGTCGCATCAGTAAATAATTTATTTAATGTTTCGTCAGAAGCCTCGATTGACCTGCTTAGAGTTGCCAGCTGAACAAGATCTTCCTTATCATCCACCCGTACAATATGATACCCAAATTCTGTTTCAACAAGTCCAATATGGCCTTCCACATTTCCAAACGCAAAATCATTGAACTTAGGTGTCATTACACCTTCCTGAAAATAACCCAAGTCGCCACCCCTTGGAGCAGACGGCCCGTCGGAGTTATCTCTAGCCAGTTGGGCAAAAACGGCTCCTTCGGCTTTAGCTTGTTTTAGTAAATCTTTTGCTTTAGCCTCGGCTTCTTCTTTGGTTCTCTTGATTTCAGGGTTTGCTCTTTCGGCTCCTTCCCAAGTAATCAGTATATGACTGGCCTTTACAGATCCATTAGGCTTTTTGCCAACCATTTTGGTGATTTTAAAACTATCACCATCCTGGTAAGGTCCAAATAACTCACCAATATTTAAGGCCATTAGTGTATCTGCAAATTTTATTGGAAGTTCATTTTTCGACTTATAAATAGTATCGAATTTGCTATCTGAATTTCTATCAAGAAAAGCAGCGTTGTCTTTTGTATTTCTAAATCCTGGAATGGTATCTGTTTCATCGCGTTCTTCAAAATATTCCACGGTATCATCAAGAAGTTTTGTTATTTGATCTTTAATGGCAGCCTCATCTTCAAGAGAAGCTTTATCCTCAAAATAAACAAATTGAATATCTCTGGACCTTTGCTGCTTGTATTCTTCTTTATGTGCACTGATGTAGTCCGAAATCTCTTTTTTAGTAATAATAAAAGTACTATCAGGAATGGAAGTGTAAGGAACTCTTACATATCTGATATCTACTTTATCTGTAGTTAATTTATAATCCAATTCCCCTTCTTTCAAAGTGGCACCAACTCCTGCTCTTATTAAATTAAAATACGTTTGTTCCTTTGCGCCCTGAATAATAGCTTCTTCGTCCTGCAACCAATCGTTATATTGGGCAGGGGCATTGATTTTCAATTCGGCAATAAAATCCCGAAATTTTGTTTCATCAAATACTCCATTCTCATCTGAAAATTGTGGATTCTGAGCAATCCCGGGGCTGGATTTAATAACATTTATTATCTGGTCCTGCTCTATGGAAATACCCAGGTCTTCTATCTGTTGCCCCAAAATAGTGTTTCGTTCTACCTGGTTCCAGACAGAATTTACTAATTGCATAGATGAGGTTGTTGGCCCGGACCTTCTTGATGCCCTCTCAATCTTTCGTCTAAAGTTATCGATAGAAATTTCATCTCCATTAATTTCGCCTACAGAAGACCCAACTTTTCCACCAGAAAAATCATTACTGGTAAAAATTCCAGATATTACGAACGCAAATAAGGCCATCCCAATGATAAGGATTAAAATAGTTGTTCGTTTTCTAATATTCTCTAGAATTGCCATTTTTTATTTGTTTAAAATCAGTTGGCGAAATTAGTATTTTACATTAAGAAATAAAAACTTAAAGCTTTCTATCTGGCTTATATTTATAGGGCTAAACCTTTTCCAGGACTTGAAGTGACACCAAATCTATTTTTGTGCTGGAAACTTCCAGGATGGTAAACAAAAAATGTTCAACCTGTATTTCTGCATTCTGGTCCGGGATCTCACCTGTTTCATTCACTATCAGACCGCCAAGTGTTTCGTATTCCTCGCTTTCAGGAAGCTCCAGCTTGTATTGCTCATTAAGGTAATCTACCTCCAACCTGGCGGAAAATTTATAGGTATTACTGTTTAGTTGCTCTTCCAGTAAATCTGTAGAATCATGTTCATCTTCTATTTCGCCAAAAAGTTCTTCAACAATATCCTCAACGGTCATTATTCCTGACGTACCACCATACTCATCCAGGACCACAGCAATGCTTTTTCGCTTTTTTGTCAGCACATTTAGGATGTCCTGAATTAACATGGTCTCCGGCACAAACTCTACCGGCAGGAGTATACTTTTTATTGTTTTAGGCTTCTTAAATAGCTCATAAGAATGGATATACCCAATAATGTTATCTATAGTGTCTTTAAAGACTAATATTTTTGACAAGCCGGTTTCGGTAAAAAGTTTAGCCAGGTTTTTTGGAGTTTCATGCAATTCTACTGCTATAATCTCAGTCCTGGGAACCATAACTTCCCTTGCCTTTACCGCAGAAAACTCAAGTGCGTTCTGAAAGATCTGAATCTCAGAATCCACTTCATCCTCTTCCTTCACTGTCTCCATTTGTTCTGTGATATAGTCTCCTAATTCAATCTTACTAAATGCCAGTTGCACCTCATCCCCGTCTGTCTTGAAAAAGGTTTTGAGAAGTATATCGGAAACTTTAATGACAAAATCGGAAACAAAAGAGAATAACAAATAGAAAATATATGCCGGAGCCGCAAAAAATTTAAGTAGTTTGTTCGCATAGATCTGAAAAAGCACTTTGGGTAAAAATTCTGCCGTGAGCAAAATTATAATGGTGGAAATTAACGTCTGGGTCAGGAGGCTAAAATCTGTAAACAAAAGTTGAACAAGGTTATTCCCTGATGCCAATTTGGTTTGGAACCAATTCATCAATAACTCCCCCATATACAACCCATAAACCACTAAAGCAATATTATTGCCTATGAGCATGGTAGCAATAAACTTAGAAGGCTTTTTTGTTAACCGTGTAAGTATCTGTGCCAACAGACCTTCCTGTTTCTTTTCAATTTCTATATGAATCTTATTCGCAGAGATAAAGGCAATCTCCATTCCGGAAAAGAATGCAGATAACAACAAACAAATACAAATAATAAGTATGCTAGGGTCCAAGGCTATTGCTGATTATCCCGTTTTCGCTTTTCGAAACGTTTTCTGTAATTACGCCTAAAAATAAACATTCCTATAGAGACGAGTGCAAAGAAAATAAAGATGTAAGTACCTTCTCTGTTTATATTCCAAAGTTCAATTGTCTTATATACAGATATTATTGCGACGACCAGGTACAAGTATTCCGTATATCTTAGTATTTTAATCATGTTTTATCTTCCTTAATTGTGATTAATCCATAAGTCTTATGGGCATTGAAGAAACTAAAGTCTTTATTGAAATCCATTCCCTCACCATCCATAATTGTCCCATCTTCGGGATTGGTAAATTTAAATTTACGCTGCGTAAAAATCCACTCATTTGACTGATCATAAAAAAGCTGAGGAGCTTCAAGCTTTTTTCCATCATGAGATTCGATTACCACGTTACCCTGCAAGTCTATTAAATTAGTGTTGGAATAAATAATTCCGTAGTCGGCCTTAATTGTGCTTTTGTTGTTTTCAGCATCAAACAAATCCACCTCTAATCCATCCGGAAAAGTCCTGAACTTAAATCTCATATTGTCATAATCTTCACTCAACGGACTTTTTAAAATGGCTATGATCTTGGAATCTTTGGTGTCTTCGCTTCCCAATTTTTCAGGAGTTTCTGTATAAGTAAGCACAAAATTCTGAGCAACCCCCTGGGGATAGATGGTTTGTTGTGCTTCTTCTCCAACCCTTTTGTAATTATCCTTACAGCCAAAAAACAACATTGCCACAGAAAATACCATGGCAATGTTGTTAAATTTATTTCCGTAAGAATTATCCATTGTTATAGATTAGGCACCGTTACGCTGCCTCCCACCCAACAACTAAAGCTGATGGTTTTACCAGCCATTCCAGAATTAAAGATATCTGTTTTTGAGGGTGCTTTGGCACTATAACTTGCCGCAGATTGATTTGCATTGCTACTCAATGAAGGATCTACTCTACCAGCTCTTCTGGCCATATCTGCCGCTTTCCAATAGATTGCTCTTTTTTCAAATGGTGTACTACCACAATCATTTGCACTTGTAGCATATAAGTTTGCAATAAGAAGGTAGGCTCTCCCATTAGCAGCATTTGCATCTATAGCCTTTTGGGCATAACTTCTTGCAGTTGATTTATTGGTTCTTCTATAGCTTGTTGCTATCTTATAGGCAATATTTGATTTCTTTTTAGAATCTGTCTCCAAATCAAGAGCTTTATTAAAATCTGCTATAGCTCCTTTGGTATCACCTGCCTTTTTCTTTAAGGTTCCTCCGTAAACATAAGCATCCGCAGAAGGGTCCAATGCTAATTGGGCCTCAAATAATTTTTGAAACATAGGATCATCAGTACAATCTTTACTAAACATTCTTCCTACTGCCCTTTTTACCCAGGTGACGTCGGTTTTTTTAGATTCAAAACTCTTTTGATAAAGAGGAATAAGATTTTCACAATCTGCCAGGGCACCTAATTTAGAATCCACACTTCCTGCAATCTTACCGTAAGATTCAGAATTAGTGGTTGCCACTTTTAACTTTCTCTTATCTTTAGAAGTAAGGGTGCCAGCCTCTTCCTTAGGTAACAATTGGCTAATTACATCTGTTAGTTTATTGTTCTCTTCTTCTATTTTTTCAGTAACGTCATCATAGGTATCAAAAACTGTCTGAAGATCTTTTTTCCCTCCATTATAAAGGTCTACAAGACTTGAAAAATAGAGATAAAGTGCTTTGGGGTTTTTAAAATTTGAAGCGTCTTCCTCAAAGGCAACATGAAGCATATTATATAATTCTTCATCAGAAGCCATTTTATTATCATATAAGAGTAAGGCCTTATCTATGGCAACAACGGCTTTGGGGAATTTATCCGGAAAAACTTTCAAGCTATTGTCATATAAAGCAAGTAAATCACTTATATAACCATCTTTTTCGGCGCCGGAACTATTATCTATTTTATAAACCAGAATTTTTTCACCCAGCGAAAAATTGGCTTTATTTATCGACGGACATGTTTCATATACCATTTTCCATGGTGTGTAAGCAGCATCGTAATTTTTTACTTTTGCATGCTCAGCATAAATAGAAAGATTGGTCATACATTCCGGGTTTTGCGCTTGTGCATTTGCCGTACCCATTATTGCCAGAAACCCAATCATCATACAGTAAAACTCCTTTTTCATGTTGTATAAATTTTAAAGTGGTTAATGTACTAAATTTTTATCAATTTATTTTCCTTTTTTGGAACCATTTATCGTTGAATGATAGTCCTACACTGACTTTGAAATAAGT
>Ga0272442_10009788_pt1 | contig 11914 bp, 5 predicted proteins | sample SSMForm2O_FD_200262 | JGI IMG/M metagenome (GOLD analysis project Ga0272442, IMG submission 200262) | Marine sediment archaeal communities from Little Sippewissett salt marsh, Falmouth, MA, United States - SSM-Form-2O | ecosystem: Environmental > Aquatic > Marine > Wetlands > Sediment ...
AATTGAAAATCCTGCTTCATCGGTCTTTGCGATTGATGTAGACGGTGACGGAGATTTGGATGTGCTTTCCGCTTCTTATTATGATGATAAAATAGCCTGGTATGAGAATGAAGGATTTTTATTTTTTAGTGAACATATCATCACAACAAATGCTGATGGTGTTTATTCAGTCTATGCGATCGATGTGGACGGTGACGGAGATATAGATGTACTTTCCGGTTCTTCAAATGAAGTTATCTGGTATGAAAATGACGGAAATGAGAATTTTACTGAACATGTTATTACTGCAATTGCTGAACAAAGTTATTCAGTCTATGCCATTGATATTGACAACGACAGCGATATAGACGTGATTACCAATATTGATTATTATTCTGCGGGTGAAATTGCTTTGTTTGAGAACGACGGAGATGAGAATTTTACAGAATATACTCTCTATACAAGTGAAGCTGAAGCTGGATCGGTCTTTGCCATTGATATGGAGGGAGATGGCGATATAGACGTGTTATCTGGTTTTTATGACTCTTTTGGTAGTAGTGGTGAGATTGTCTGGCATGAAAATCTCATGATCAATACTGATATTAATGACCCTGAAATTCCTAATTCATCATTCCTAACTCATAATTTGCATAATTATCCCAATCCTTTCAATCCAACAACCACAATCAGCTTTCAGCTATCAGGTGTCAGCAGTCAGGATGTGGAGCTAGAGATCTATAACATTAAGGGGCAGAAGATCAAAACACTCACTCACTCACTCACCCACCAACCCACTAACTGTTACAAAGTAACCTGGAACGGCACCGATGACCACAACCAACCCGTAACATCAGGGATCTACCTGTATAAATTGCAAGCTGGTAAACAGGTACAAACGAGGAAGATGATATTGATAAAATAGTTATCCTTCTATGAACCACTCAAAAGTGATCAGATTAGGAGGGCGAGGAGGTTAGTATGAAATATCTACTAATTATTTTTTTCCTGTATGTATTCTTAAATTTCTGTTTTGCTCAGGAAATCATTTATGGATCAATAACTCATGACCAGATACAAAGAGACTATATTCTTTATGTACCGGACAACTATACAGGAAATACACCTGTTCCATTAATTCTCAATTTTCATGGAATTGGACGATCCGCAAATCATCAAATGCAATATTGTGACTTTCGAACTATTGCCGATAGTGCAGGATTTTTAATAGTTCATCCTCAGGGAACATTGTTTAACGGCATGACTCATTGGAATATCGGGGGTTTTACAGTCGGGAGTAACACTGATGATTTAGGTTTTACAGAGGCTTTGATCGACTCACTTTCTGCTGAATACAATGTTGATCCAACAATGGTCTACAGTGCTGGTTATTCGAATGGGGGAGGCATGAGTTTTCTCTTAGCCTGTCAATTGAGTGAGAGAATTGCTGCAATTGCCTCTGTTAGCGCAACAATGACTCCGGAAATATATAACAACAGCAATCCTCAACATCCTACTCCGATTCTACAAATGCATGGTACTGTAGATAATGTATGGCCTTATAATGGAACACCCTGGGCAGAGTCAGTAGATGATGTGATCCAATATTGGGTTGGATATAATAATTGCAATCCTACACCTTCAATAACTGTGTTACCTGATATTGATCCCAATGACGGCAGTACTGTTGAACTTTTTGTTTATGATGATGGAGACAACAATGTTTCAGTTTTACATTATAAAATCATTGGTGGCGGACATACCTGGCCTGGTAATACAGGTGGAGGTACAAATCGTGATATAGATGCCTCCGAAGAGATCTGGAATTTCTTTTCCAGATTTGATATCAATGGATTGATCATTCCAGTAGAAATTGAAAATCCAATTGAAATCGAAAGAATTGGCTTCGAATTATCTGGCAATTATCCTAACCCCTTTAATCCAGAAACGACTATTTATTATTCTCTTAAAGAGAATTTACAGGTAACACTTAATGTCTATAACATTAAAGGCCAATTGATGAAAACCTTGGTAAACGATATCAAACCAGTTGGAGATCATTCAGTTATCTGGAATGGAAGGGATGATAAAGGGAAACTGGTTTCAGGAGGGATCTATTTCTATAAAATAAAAGCTGGCAATGGTGAAAGAATCAGAAAAATGATCCTTGTAAAATAATGAAAACCATGTGGTTAGGGAATAATCTCCGCAATGGTTTTAGAGTTAAACGATTCATAAGATTTGCATCTGAGGAATGCACTTTCGCTAATCCTCATCGATGGCTGAGGTTTTATTCAAGGAGATCAAAATGAAGACTGCTTTTATTATTTTAATATTTTTGTTTTCTGCTTTCATTCTTTCTGCTTCCATTATAAATATCCCGGATGACTATTCAACCATACAAGAGGGGATAGATGCATCTGTTGATAGTGACACAGTACTTGTACAGCCTGCGACATATGTTGAGAACATTGACTACAATGGAAAGCTGATCACAGTAACATCGTTATTTTTAACCACTCAGGATACAACATACATTTCACAAACTATAATTGATGGGAATAATTATGGTAGGGTTGTAATATTTGCAGGTAATGAAGATTCCACAGCAGTTTTAGCGGGTTTTACGATCACCAATGGTTATACCGCTGAGGAAAATGGTGGCGGGATTTACTGTTATCAATCAAATCCGTCGATTATACATAACTACATCATTGGAAATGAAGGTTACGATGGTGGTGGTGGAATATATTGTGATAATTCGTCTCCGCATTTAGAGAGTTTAACCATATCAGGTAATTCTTCTAAAGCAGGTGGTGGTATTTGCTGTGTCGACAATTCTAATCCGAGATTAGTGGATGTAACAATTACAGGTAATTATACTTCAGGGGATGTTGTTAGTGTTGGCGGTGGTATTTGTTGTTGGGATAATTCTTGTCCGAATTTAGTAAATGTATTCATATCAGATAATTCTGCTGCTTATGGCGGTGGGATTTGCTGTTCTGATTCCAGTCCTAATTTAGAAAATGTTACAATTGAAAATAATACTGCTGAATATAATGGGGGTGGAATTTACTGCGGCTGGTATTCAAACCCGAGTTTAATGAACGTAACAATAATAGGTAATTCTGCTGTTTACGGTGGCGGGATCGACTGCTATGAATCCAGTCCGATCCTGCAGGATGTAACAATATCAGATAATTCTGCAGATGAAGATGGAGGTGGAATTTATTGTAGTAATTCTTCTCCTATTTTAGATAACGTATCAATATGTTGTAATTCTGCAGAGGAAGATGGTGGCGGGATTCATTGCGAGTCTTCCAGTCCAAGTTTGGATAATGTGACGATAACGAATAACTTGGTAACTGGAAATATTAGTGGCGGGGGTGGAATTTATTGTGAAGATTCCAGTCTAAGTTTAGAGAATACGACAATATCAGATAATTCGGTAACTGGAAATGATGGTGGTGGTGGAATTTATTGTTCTAATTCCATCATGAGTTTGGAAAATGTTGAGATAATAGGTAATTGGGCTGAATATGAACCCGGAGGAGGGATTCTTTGTTCTAATTCCTACATGAGTTTGGAAAATGTTGAGATAATGATTAACCTTGCAGGCGATGGTGGTGGGATTTGTTGCCTCAACAATTCTAACCTGAGTCTGGTTAATGTAACAATATCTGGTAATTCTGCTGGTTGTAGTGGTGGTGGGATTGGATGCTTTAACAATTCTAACACAAGTTTAATTAATGTAACTATATCAGATAATTTTGCTGAGGAAGCAGGTGGTGGGATTTTTTCATATAACTGGATTACAACAGAAAATCAAATTTGTATGACTAATGTTATGATCTGCGGAAATCAATCAGACATAGCTGGTGCTTTCCAGTGCGCAGTTATAGCACCTGCAGTACTGGATCAAATTACTATAACTAACTCAACTATTTGTGATAATGAATCTGATAATGAAGGAGCGATAAGTCTTAGTGGTTATATCAATAATGTCAATATTATAAACAGCATTATCAGAAATAATACAGAAGAGGAGATATTCCTGGGAGTTGAAAATATTAATCTTTATATAGACTTCACAAATATTACTGGTGGTTGGGAAGGAACAGATAATATAGATGAGGATCCAATGTTTTCTGGAACAGGAGAAGATCCATATTCTCTTTTAGAAGATTCACCTTGCATCGATACTGGAATTCCTGATGTATCATGTTTGGATCTACCGCCTTATGATATCATCGGCAACGAACGCATCTGGGACGGAAATGGAGACGGAACAGCCATTATCGATATGGGTGCTTATGAGTTCGGAGCTCCACCTTATGTTGAGATAGATGATAACATCATTATACAAACTCCTGGAGTTCATCTTTATCAGAATTATCCCAATCCTTTCAATCCAACAACAACGATCAGCTTTCAGCTTTCAGCATTCAGCAATCAGGAAGATGTGGAGCTGGAGATCTATAACATTAAGGGGCAGAAGATCAAAACACTCACACACTCACTCACCCACCAACCTACCAACTGTTACAAAGTAAGCTGGGATGGCACCGATGACTACAATCAACCAGTTTCATCCGGGATCTATCTGTATAAATTGCAAGCTGGTAAACAGGTACAAACGAGGAAGATGATCTTACTTAAATAGCGACTTAAATTATTAATAGCTTTATAATAGGTTTATTGCATAAATGCTCTTTATAAGCTTATCTATCTCCCTAATCTCCTCCAGCAATTCTGTTCGAACCGAGGAGGTTTGGGGGCGCCATTATAATGTAGCAGTTTATTTCCTGAATAGTGATAAGATATCAAATCGTGCAATATAGCGGAAGGATGAGAACCCTCTCTTCTTATTATGCTTATAAATAATGTTCATTCTTTTGGACCGCCAAAAGAACGAACCAAGAAAAGCTCTCCGATGTCTGAAAAAACCTAAAATTTACTCCCGCCGCTAAAAAACCTTGAACTCACCCCGATATAGATCGGGGTTCAGACATAAGGTTTTTCTTAACGCTTGCTTGGAGTAAATTTCATAACGATTTTTTCAGAATATCGGAATTCATTTATATGAATCATTGTAAAGAAAAATTGAAATGAAGGATTCTTTAGAAATATTGAAGATAATTAAGTAATGAAATCCCATATCCTGCAAGTTTCGACCTTATGAAAATTGCTGAAATAGAAGTCAGGATTTAATACGTTAATGTAGCCACACTGTTTGAATCCGGTAGTGGCTGGATGAGTTTGGGGCGAAATAGTATTAAAAAATGACTTCCAGCGATTTTCATACAATCTTGATATTTTAGTCAAGCCGTAGTATAAACGAAGGCTGATTCTTTGTTTCCCCGATATACATCGGGACAGGCTGTTTCTTTTGGATTTATCACGCCGTAGTCATACGAAGGCGGATCAAGACAAAAGAAATGATAATCCATAAAGATAACTACTCTATCTTCTTGCCTGAAGTTCGGCCAAAATTATAAAACAGACACTACTATTATCTGCTGAAAGAAATATCCAAGAAAACCCTCTTGTTTTATGGTGCTTATAAATAATGTTCATTCTTTTGGACCGCCAAAAGAATGAACCAAGAAAAGTTCTCCGATGTCTGAAAAAACCTAAAATTTACTCCCGCTGCTAAAAAACCTTGAACTCACCCCGATATAGATCGGGGTTCAGACATAAGGTTTTTCTTAACGCTTGCTTAGAGTAAATTTCATAACGATTTTTTCAGAATATCGGAATTCTTTTATATGAATCAATGTAAAGAAAAATTGAAATGAAGGATTCTTTAGAAATATTGAAGATAATTAAGTAATGAAATCCCATATCTTGCAAGTTTCGACCTTATGAAAATCGCTGAAATAGAAGTCAGGATTTAATACGTTAATGTAGCCACACTGTTTGAATCCGGCAGATGCCGGATGAGTTTGGGGCGAAATAGTATTAAAAAATGACTTCCAGTGATTTTCATACAGTCTTGATTTTTTAGTCAAGCCGTAGTATAAACGAAGGCTGATTCTTTGTTTCCCCGATATACATCGGGACAGGCTGTTTCTTTTGGATTTATCACGCCGTAGTCATACGAAGGCGGATCAAGACAAAAGAAATGATAATCCTTAAAGATAATGACAATTTCTTCTTGTCCAAGGTTCGACCAAAGTAACAAGAAATACTGAATTCACTGATAATTTCTTGGTAATGAACAAATGATAACTAATCTTGATAAGAAGCTCTGGAAATAATTCTTTTGGCTATTTCTTCTTAAGATTTTTAAAAATTGACTTATTATTTATTCAGTACATACTTTTACCAGCTAGTTATTGAACCGGGGGAGGAATAATGAGAGGATCAAAGATATTCTTTATGATATGTCTGTTATATTTGACGGTAATATATAATTTAAATGCTGACTTTTCCGAATACAGGACGGAACAAGAAGAGGCTTTTTCCAGTTATAGATTTCATCAGGATTCTCTGTTTATAAATTATAAACAGGAACTGGAGACACTGTGGCTGGAATTTATTGAATCAACACCGTTCGAATGGGTCAGTTATGGGGAGCGCTTTCTAACCAGGAGTAAAGTAGATTTCCAGAATGGTAAAATAGAGATAGATGCCTTGATCGATAAAGACCAGAAAAAGCAGAGAGAACTCTTAAGAAAAAGAATTCATGATCAATTATCTGAGCTTATGAAGAAAGACAAACTCGGGATATCGATATTATCCGATCAGATCTTAGATCCACTGAATGAAATGGAAACGATCGATCAGGCAGACCTGGAAGATATAACTGATCGGCTAGTGGAAAATCCCGACAAACAAACTATTATCGGTAAAGATGGAATAAAGCGAATTAAATATTCCGTATCCCTTGATCTTGTTCCCGAGCATATCAAGATCAGGGCTGAGAATTACAGAGAACTGATTGAGCAGAATTGCCAGCGTTTTGATATGGATCCGGCTCTTGTTATGGCTGTTATACATACAGAATCTTGTTTCAATCCCAAAGCCTATAACCGAAAAGGCAATGCTTACGGATTGATGCAGATTGTTCCTAAGTATGCAGGTATTCTCATGAACAAGCATTTATACGATAAGGATCAGGAACCTACCTCGGCAGAACTTTTCAATCCCGAAATCAATCTGGCGATGGGTATTGGTTATCTGCGCTGGCTGGAAGACAATATCTGGCGGGATGTTATAGATCAGATCAACAAATACTATTGCCTGATCTGCAGTTATAACGGAGGACCAGGGTCAGTTTACAAGGCTTTAACAGGTAAAATTAAAGGATTAACAGATGCAGAAAGAGAGAGGATGATCGATAAGTTAAATGGATTGAAAGAAAATGAACTATATGATCTTCTGTTAGTCAATCTACCCTATAAAGAAACCATGAATTATCTTAGAACAGTTTTGGAGAGAATGAATTCAATTTATAAGAATTAATAACGACCAGTAAAGTTATCTATTAATAATCTCGATTTTATTATACATGCTCTCATCGATTGATTTCTGGTATGATTTCGATCTAAATTTTTCAGTAAGTTCTAGATTCTGATAGGTTATTTTGTAAATCATAGATTTGTTAATTACAGTTAATTTTTCCCCTTTTTTCAGATAATAGTACTCATTATCTATACTGATGATTTTTCCTTTCAATATCCTGCCGTAAGGAAGTATTATTTTCAAATCCAGATCCGAATAAGTAAATTCTATTATATTTTGGCTGAGGATATATTTATCTTCAGCACCCTTCAATGCTCCCGTAAGAAGTCCTACTGCACCAAATACACCAGAAATCATCATTGAAAACAAAATTGTAAGTGGCGAATCTAATTCTCCTCTGCTCATTACTTTCCCGCATATTGCACCTAAAATTATTCCGATACCTAAACCAGCTACAGCACTTCTTCCTCGAGTTCTTATTTTAATATATTGTAACTCATTTGTCGGACAAATTCTTTCTACAAAACTATTACTTTGGGTTGAAAAAACCGAATCCGGTAATATTACTATATCATCGGTTTTTATAATATTACCATTTTCAAGACTTAACTCGACCTTTTTTCGTTTTATTTTTTTATTAAGTTTATTAAAATCCTTATCTATATTCTTGTATACCTTATTGACAGTGCAACTAGTTATCAGGACGGATATTATAAGTAAATACGAAACTAAGGTCTTCAGGTTTTTTTTCAAATTACAATCTTTGGAAGCTTGGATTAGAAATCTGATTAACCTATTATTTTTTCTAGAAATTTAACAGTGTCTTCTACAAAACCGTTACACAATTTTTCGCTTAAATTTAGTTCATTCACCATATTTTTCCCACTGACAGTGCTTATATCGTATCCCAATAGTTCACGACAGATAATTGAACCATGTTTTTTCCTGAACATTTTTATAAATTCATGTGCTTTTCCGTAAATATGTTCTTTGGTAATCTGATCAGGTATATCTTTGGAACCGTATTTTAGACCTATTACCATCAAAGCACCTGTTACGGCACCGCAAACAGAAGCAGTTTTAGCTACACCACCTCCAAAAGTGCTGGCTATTTTTAAGGTTGTTGTCTTATCCAGCTCGAGATCAGCAGCAAAAGAAGCAAAAACACTTTGAGCGCAGGAAAATCCGCTGCTGAACATCTCTCCAGCTTTTTGACTTCTATCTTTACAAGTCATCTTATTTCCTTCTATCCAGAGAATTATTTTTTAGTGGATTTATTCTTTCTACACTATCCCGTACGGCGACAACCTTATAAAAATATTTATCTGCTGGAAGTGAAATCTGATATGAATAAGATGTTGTGTTATCTATGAGTGTAGCAGCTGAAGTATCAAAATCAGGGATTTCATTTCCATGAATCTCGAATCTGCTTACAGGAATAGGATACAACCAGCTTATGACGATATCCGTGTCTCGGTTAACGTTCCTGCTGATAATGATATCGTCCACAGATGGGATCGGTAGCCAATTGATATTATCAGGTCCCCAGATATTGTTTGTTTCCAGTAACTCATATACTTCATCATCGGTATCGATCTGCAGCCAGCAGTGCCATGTCATAACGGTATAACAGGAGATATCTGTAAAACTGGCTATTGTGCTGTTACCCGGTGTAAGGGGATCGATCTCTGCCCAGGTGTCTCCCAATTCTTGTATTTCAGGAGCTACAGGGCGATTCAGATACAAATCAAGAAAACAGGAGCTACTGCTACCTTCACCAACGTTCTTTACAACAACCTCGCAGCTAATCAGATCTCCTCCGTAGGGATCTGTATCAGACCAGCTAACGCTTTCGATAACCAGATCCGCTCTCTGCATCCAGTCGACACGGTCATAGATGTCTTCATCGTAATCCTCACCAGCAAAGCTGCCTTCAGCATCATAGAAAATAACATTACCATGATCAAAATTCTTAGTTACATTCGAACTCCTGGAAACGAAGTCTGAAGGGAACATCGCTCCCGTAACTTCCAATGTCTGATTGTTATCTATGGTAAGAAGTGTTCCGGGTGGAGTTCCGTTTTGGAAGGTACAGAAATTAAATGCCTTATCCGGATTAACCGTTGAGCCATTAGCAACATAGATCCCCGAAAGGTTCATATTTTCAAATTCTGTCCATTCAGCTTCGATCGTAGCTCCGGATTTCACCTGAAAACTGTAGCTTCCGCTGGCACTGGCAATCTTAACAGGATTACCATCTAAGCCCTTAAGTTCGAGGACTGCTCCATCTTCAATCCTGAGTTCCGTATCCAGATAGATATTTGTTCCCTCCTCTACACTTAATGTTCCATCATAAACCTGAAGAACATTATCAATTTTATATGTTTTTCCCGGTTCCAGGAAGAGGAAATCATTATCGGGAATATCTTTATTAATGAAAAGATTATAGAATTTTTCACTGGTTATCAGATTGGAATTAATATCACCGGTAAAGCTAACCGTTCCTCCATTCTCATCGAAAAAGTCTAAACCGATGTAGTTTGCCCAGTCTCCGGTGATATGAATGAAAGTTGGTGCTACGAAATTACCATCCATCAGCGTAAAATCGCCATTTATATCCAGATTATTTATTGCTACAACGTTCTGACTGCGTTCTCTTTTGATGATATCTCCTGTTTTTCTTTCCAGTTTTTCAATTATATGCCTTTTGTTTGTATTTCCTTCTCTAATTGCAGTTTTATTTATGGTAAGATTGCAGAGACTGCTACCAAAGGTCAGGTCAAGTTCAACATCAGCATCACCATAGAGTTCGAGGGTTCCACCCAGCATATCGAAATTACTCCGTTCGCTGGTGAAATCACCGGTTGTTTTGATCAAACCACCAGTAATGCTGTTCAGAAGAAGATTGTCATCACATATCCTGATACCGGTATCCTGAAAGTCAAGTATACCGCCGCTGATATTTATGTTACAGTCATCATTAAATGCCCAGTAACTGTCGGAAAGGGAAGCTCCTTCAATGATAAAGGTTCCATCTTCCATTGTAAAGTTGCAATCGAAATCCAACCAGCCAGCAGGTTTGTGAATTTCCAAAGCTCCCTCAGTAATAAACAAATCATGATAAATACTATTACTGTTCATATCTAGAGCAGTGAATTCACCACCATTTACTCTCATTGTTCCATCTAACCAGTCCAGTTCGTCGCAATAAGTTATGCCAGTTGTAAAGCGCAGCTCTCCATTGTTTTTATTGATTCTGAGTTCGGCAAAATTTTCACCGTTTATTCTCTGGTTTCCGGTACCGTTAAAAATAACTACACCACTTCCTGCTGTAAATCCTCCAAAACCAACATCATCAGTCCAGTTACCCTCGATCTGTATTGGATAACTGTCAGTTACAAATTCACCACTGGAAATGACCAGATCATCCTCTATCTTGATCCCGGAATCAAGGATAACACTACCATCGATAACAAGCTTATTGAAATAATCACCACTATTAAGATTAATATGCTGGTTTGTGCCTTCAAATCTTACAGTACCATTGGGGCACTTGAATTGTGCACCAGTCTCATTATCAAAATTGCTTCTGAAAGTTAAAGTATGAAGTGAGTAATTTATGAAATAGGAATCTGAATAATTGATAAAATCTCCATTAATTATAAGGGGTTTGGTGGACAGATTGCTGTTGGTGAGAAAGTAACCAGTATTTTTATCGTTTCTGAGGTGGTTGAACCAGGAGCTGTCAGAGCGGCAGATAATCTCGGAAGTTTCATCTTCTTCGAATTCCACGTATCCATTATTAAGCTGGGCTGAACTGCCTTCTTTAAAGTACCAGTAACCTCTTACCCATATCTCGGAGTCATTACCCTGGATGTCGGCTATGGCTCCCTGATGCCAGGTTATATTATTATACACCTCCATCTTAGCATCATCGGAACTCATCTCCAGTTCACCCTTGATATCAATGTTGTTATGTACAATCAGCCAGCAGTTATAGATTTCTACCCGGGCTCCGGGCATAATTGTCATGTCCTTACAACCGGCACCTGAGTCAACCAATCGGATATCATAAGGTGTACCAGCTGGTATCACCACATCGGTTGAATTATCAGGTATTGCAAATCCACTCCAGTTTTCCTCGTCATACCAGTAATCGGATTCGGTACCCATCCATGTTCCAGGCTGTTCTATCCTGATATTATAGGTTTTACTGTATTCATCATTACCCCAAACACATAGTCCGTAATCATCTTCTTCGGTTATTTCGATCGAAATTGATTCACTTGTATCTGTTCCTAAGTAGTTGGAAAAAGCAAGAGCATCAAGTCGGTTACCATAGAGAATTCCATCTTCAAATCTGAAAAAAGCCATATCAAGATTAGCATTCCCACCTACGGTTGGTTCCATGATTATATAATAATAACCAGGTAGGAGATGAACATCCCACATTTCGACCACGTCTTCTGCT
>Ga0272442_10009789_pt1 | contig 11911 bp, 7 predicted proteins | sample SSMForm2O_FD_200262 | JGI IMG/M metagenome (GOLD analysis project Ga0272442, IMG submission 200262) | Marine sediment archaeal communities from Little Sippewissett salt marsh, Falmouth, MA, United States - SSM-Form-2O | ecosystem: Environmental > Aquatic > Marine > Wetlands > Sediment ...
CAGACCCACAGTCGTCCGGCATCGGACAGGTCGTCGCGCATGTCGATGGTATTGAAGCCCGCGGTCCGCGCGGAGACGGAGTGGAACACGGCCGAGCGAACGCGCCGGGCGGCGCTGAGGTTTCGCCATCGGACGGGGTCGTCCTGGACGCGTCCGTCGGCCCCGGCCAAGACGACGCGCCCGATCCGCTGGCCTTCGGCTCGCCGGGCCGGGCCCAGGATGAGCAGGCCCGCGGCCCCGAGGACGATCAGGATCCCACTGACGGACAGGACCATCTTCGAGTGCAGCGAGAGCCTCGGCATGGGCCCGAGCGGTCGATGGGCCGACGAGAAGAGCCTCCGCGCCCCGCGCTGGGCCCAGCCGACGAGGGCCTTGGCGCAGTCCTCGATCACCGGGAACCCCAGGCCACCGAGAACGATCAGCGGGGCCATCACGCCCATCACCTGCCAGTGCTCCCGCAGGGGTTGGGACCAGCCCTCGGCCGCACCGGCCATCATGTTCCGCCCGAACAGAGCGAAGCCCGCGTTACAGAAGCTCGATACGCTGTGGAAGACACTGTGCCAGACCGCGCTGGCCGGCGAAAGCACGCGCGGGCCCTGCGGGGCCGCGAACATCGGGTACAGCAGGATCGCCCCGAGGATCTCCAGGCCGATCGCCGAGCCCATGACGAACTTGACCACGCGCGCCACCCGCCCGATGCCCTTCGTGCCGACCATCTCCCCGAGGGCCTCGCTCGATCGGAGGCTCAGCCCCTTGCCCACCAGCAGGGCCAGCACCGTGCCGAACAGCATGATCCCCAACCCACCGAGCTGGATGAGCCCGAGGATGACGGCCTGCCCGAACAGTGTGAAATCCGCGCCCGTGTCCCGGACGACCAGGCCGGTGACGCACGTCGCGCTGGTGGCGGTGAAGAGGGCGTCGACGTAGTAGAAGTGGGCTCCCACCCCCTCGACCGTGGCGGCCGGCAGCATCAGCAGACCCGAGCCGCCCAGGCACATCACGGCGAAGCTGCCGATCAGCAGCCACGTCGGATGCACCCCGCTGCCGGCGAAGTCCAGGTTCACGCTCACTCCCCGGAGGATCAGCGAGACCAGGATGTACGCCTGTGTGATGATCACGTACATCGCCCCGGCCGAGAGAATGCTCCCGTAGAGACGCTGGCCCACCGTGATCGCCGCCGCCGCGATCACCATCAACGCGAAGTCCACCCAGTTCTCGCGGAGGTACGCCGATTGCCCCTGGGCGAGCTCGAGCCGAACCACGCGATCGAGGATGAACAGGGCCACCACGACCGTCTGGACGGCGTGGAGGACGCCTCGGCTAACGGGCAGGGGGTCGCGGAAGCCGTACTCCAGGACCAGCGCCGCGACGGCGGCCAGGCCCGTCAGGGCCAGGGCGACGTTCATGGCCGCCGGGCGGAGTCGCGGCGGGAGAAGCCACCAGCTTCGCGACAGCAGGATATACATGGCGATGGCGGGGAGGATCTGCCCGGGCAGGCCCATCCCGATCGCGACGAGCACGCCCGCGGCGCCCAGCAGGGCCAGGTCCATCCGGTTGTCGAGGAGGAACTGCTTGGTTCGCCCGGCCTGGAGGAACCCCCGGAGGCGATCGGCGAGGAAGACGACCACCAGGCCCGCTTCGGCAACGCGAAGGGCCAGACGCTGCCACGCCGACAGCGCGGGGGCAAGGTACACCAGGACCAGGACGACCGCCGTCAGCAGGCCGGCGCCGACCAGCGACAGACGGACCTCGCGCTGTTGTCCGGGCGGCTCTGCCAGCCGACTTGGCGCGTTTGGTGGTTCCATACCGCTTGGCGACGCGCTCCCGGGCGCAAAGCGCTCCCGAAGCGACTTACGAACCCCGCCCGTACGTCTTGTCGGGGTCGAAGACCTTCTCGGCCACCACGTCCCACTGCCCCTTATCGTTGAGCTTTCGGTAGAAGCACGAGAAATAGCCGTGGTGGCAGGCCGCGACGTTCTGGACGGCCTCGATGACGATTGTGTCCTGGTCGCAGTCCGTGTAGATGGCCCGCACTTCCTGCGTGTGCCCGGAGCTCTCGCCCTTGAGCCATCGTTTCTGCCGGCTGCGGGACCAGAAATGCGTCTTGCCCGACCGGACCGTCTCCAGCAGGGCCGACGCGTCCATGTAGGCGACCATGAGGACGGCCCGGCTGTCGGCGTCGACGATCACCGCCGGGATCAGTCCGTCCGGGCCGAACTTCAGGGCCTCGATTGTCTCTTCCAGCTTACTCACGCGATACCTCCCGCCTCGTTGTCTTTCATGGCGTCGGGGACATGCTACCGCCGTCGGGAGCCCCGGTCAAATGCCCAGCCCAAGAGTTGGCAACGAGGAACGGGGGACTTGGTCTTCCCCTCCCGCATCCCCTCGGCTGCCCGGCCGTCCGATCAAACTCGATCGACCACGACGATGGTCTCGTCGTCCGTCTGGCGGGCGTCGCGGCGGAAGTCTTCCACGGCCTGGAAGATGCTCCGGGCACATTCCCGGGGCGGGCTGTCGAGGCTCTGGTGGACGACCTCGCTGAGCCGGGCGTTTCCGAACTGCTCGCCCTCGGGGTCGAACGCATCGCAGATGCCGTCGGTGTAGAGGATCATCCGCTCGCCGGGCCCGAAGGTGTGGCAGCCTTCTTTCGGATCGAACTCCTCGACGCCGAGCAGCATATTTCTCGGCCCGAGGGGCAAGGTTGCGCACTTATTTCGGTCGCACAGCAGGGGCGAGGGGTGGCCGGCCGTCACGAAGAAGGAGGTTCCCGACGGCGCGTCGACGACGCAGTGGAACATGGAGCAGGGGACGATCGTGCCGATCCGGTCGCCCAGGTCCAGCAGCATGCGGTTCAGTGCGGAGATCATCTGCCGGGGCCGGCTGCACGCGACGGGGTCCGACCGGAGCCAGCCCATGATCTTCGCCATCACGAGCGAAGCCCGCACGCCGTGTCCGACGACGTCGCCGATGACCAGCGCGATCTGGTCCTCGTTGATCCGCGTGAAGTCGTAGAAGTCGCCGCCGACGTTGCCGCACATGCGGTTCAGGGCCGCGATCTCCTGGTGCGGGCAATCGCACGGCGCGGGGCCCGGAAGAAGGGCCGCCTGAAGCTCCGCTGCCAGGGCCAGATCCAGTTCCGCCTCGGGTTCGCTCACCGACTGCCTGGGGGCCATCGTCTCGTCTCCGGACCACATCACCATGTTGTCTGCCTCATCTCAACCGCCCCGGCCGTCGGCGCGCAGGAAAGAACTTCCTCCCATACCATCGTAGGCACACTTGCCGCCGAGGGGTAGTGCTTTTGGACGTACCCGGCGGCGGGCTATAATTGGGCGGGTCCCAGCCGGGACCGAGACCGATGGGAGATTCGCCATGGGCCTGACGCTGGAAGACATCACGTTTTCGGCCGCCGAAGACCGCCGCGTCCCGGGCGAGCCGTTTATCCTGGTCGTCTTTGGCGCCACCGGCGACCTGACTCGGCGGAAGCTCATTCCGTCCGTATTCGCCCTGGACTGCCAGGGGCTTCTGCCCGACGGCTCCCGGGTCATCGGGTACGCCCGATCGCCCGGCGACGACGATCGGTTTCGCGCGTCGCTCCACGACGCCATCGCCGGGACCTGCTCCGGCGAGCCGATGGACGAGGCCACCTGGCGGCGGTTCGCATCGCGCCTGAGCTACCATCGCGGCGGCTACGACGACGCCGAGGGGTTCGCCTCGCTGGCCCGGCGGATCGAGGCGATCTCCGCCGAGACGCCCGGGGTCGGGCATTGCCTGTTCTACCTGGCCACCCCGCCGGAGGCGTTCGTGCCGATCGTTCGCGGGCTGTCGGGCGCGGGCCTGGCGCGGGGCCGACAGGAGGGCGTCTGGTCGCGGGTGATCGTGGAGAAGCCCTTTGGCCGCGACCGCGCCAGCGCCAGGGCCCTGAACGACGAGTTGCACGCCGCCTTCGACGAGGAGCAGATCTTCCGCATCGACCACTACCTGGGCAAGGAGACGGTCCAGAACCTCATGGTCCTTCGATTTGCCAACAGCATTTTCGAGCCGATCTGGCACCGGGAATACGTGGATCACGTACAGATGACGGTAGCCGAGACGCTGGGCGCCGAGAGGCGCGAGGGCTATTACGACGGGGCGGGCGCTCTTCGAGACATGGTGCAGAACCACATGATGCACCTGTTGTGCCTGGTGGCGATGGAGCCGCCGGCGTCGTTGTCCCCCGAGGCCATCCGCAACGAGAAGGTGAAGGTTCTGGAGGCGCTTCGGGCGATTCCTCCGCGGTGTGCGGCCAACGGGGTGGTTCGTGCGCAGTACGCGGCCGGGGCGATCGACGGGCGTGCGTGCCCGGGCTATCGGGAGCTGCCGGGCGTCGCGGCGGACTCGGCCACGGAGACGTACGCGGCCTTCAAGGTGTTCGTGGACAACTGGCGCTGGTCGGGCGTGCCGTTCTACCTGCGGACGGGCAAGCGGCTGCCGCGGCGTGTCACGGAGGTGTCGATCCACTTCCGGGCCGTTCCCCAGGTGTTGTATAACGTGCCGCCGAACGGCCCGGTCGCGCCGAACGTGCTGGCCGTGCGCATCCAGCCGGACGAGGGCATCTCCATGGAGTTCCAGGTGAAGGTCCCCGCCTCGGCGAGGCGCGTCCAGCGGCTGCGGATGGACTTCAACTACGCCGAGGCATTCGGCAGCGCCCCGCCGGAGGCCTACCAGCGGTTGCTGCTGGACGCCGCCCTGGGCGACGCCACGCTCTTTCCGCGGGACGACGAGGTCTTGGCGGCGTGGGAATTCGTCGAACCGATCCTCGCGGGTTGCGCGATGCAGCCGCCCGAGCGTCTGGGGAGCTATCCGGCCGGGACATGGGGGCCCGGCGAGGCCGACGACCTGCTCGCCGCCGAGGGCAACCGATGGCACGTCGTCGGGTAACGCCCGCCGTCGCGGTGTATGCCAATTCCTCCTACGGTCGAGGCCGAGATCGCCGATATAGAGGATATTCGGCTTCCGGCACATCCGGGCGATCCAATCGCGTGGACGCGTCGTATGACTAGGGAACCTACCCCCACGGGATGAAAGGTAAGAAGATGAGGCGGATATCGCTTTGGATGGTCGCGGCATTGATTCTGGGCGGTTGTGGCAGCGGGGACAGCAAGGATGCCAACCAGCCCAAGGACGCGAACAGCGTAGCCGAGATGCCAACGACGACCACGGCCCCGGGCCTGCGGGCCGACGGGTTGGTGCGCGAGCCCGCCGTGGCGGGCCTGTGGTATCCCGACAAGGTCCAGGACCTCGCTCGCCAGATCACCGGTCTGCTGTCCTCGACGGCCGCGGGCGTCTCCGGAAAGGTCCGGGCCATGATCGTCCCGCACGCGGGGATTCGCTTCAGCGGTCTGACGGCCGCCGTCGCCTACAAACAACTGATGGGTCAGGACGTCCGCACCGTCGTCATCCTGGCGCCCAGCCACACCGCCACCTTCCCCGGCGCGTCGATCCCCGACGTCAAGGCCTACCGAACCCCGCTGGGGCTCACCGCGCTGTCTCCGAAGGCCGCCGAACTGGCCAAGGTCCATCCGTTCAAGCCGGCCCCGAAGGTCACCGTTCGCCGGCCCGACTGGTGGACGAAGGCGTCCAAGGTCGCCCCGCCCGCCGGCCAGGAAACCCCCCACACCTGGGAGCATTCCCTCGAGATCCAACTGCCTTTCCTCCAGTGGATTCTGGGCACGTTCCAGCTCGTGCCCGTGGTCTACGGCACCGTGGACGAAGCGGCGGCCGCCGAGGTGCTGGACAAGCAGATCGACGACGAGACGGTCATCGTGGCCAGTAGCGACCTGAGCCACCATCATCCGTACGACATGGCCAGGAGCCTCGATGCCTGGTGCGTCAAGGCCGTCCGCGAGATGGATATCAAGTCGATGCGGGCCCAGGAAGCCTGCGGGAAGAGCCCGATCCTGACCGTCATGCACCTGGCGAAGAAGCACGGCTGGAAGCCCCATATCCTGGACTACCGCAACAGCGGGGACCTTCGCGGCGGCAGGAAGGACAGCGTGGTGGGGTACATGGCCGCGGTCTTCGTGGAGGAGGGCGCGGTCAAGAGTCAGCCGCTCTCCGAGGCCGACCGCACGGGCCTGCTGAAGCTCGCCCGGCAGACCATCACCAATGCCGTCACCAAGAAGCCCTTGCCCCGCGTGGACCCCTCGAAGCTCTCGGCCAAGCTCCTGAAGCCCAAGGCCTGCTTCGTGACGCTCAAGCTCAAGGCCGACGACACCCTCCGCGGGTGCATCGGGCAGACCTTGCCCATCAAGCGGCTGTTCATCGCGACGATGGAGTCCGCGGTCAATGCGGCTCTTCGCGACCGGCGGTTCAAGCCCGTCTCGGCCGGCGAGCTCGACGAGATCGCCATCGAGATCAGCGTTCTGACCGTTCCCAAGCCGATCTATTACAACACGCCCAACGACCTGCTCAAGGCGCTGCGTCCGAACGTGGACGGCGTGATCCTGGAGGTGCCCGTCGTCAAGGGCAATCGCCGCGGCACGGCGCGGTCGGTCTACCTGCCGTCGGTCTGGAAGGACATCCCCGAGCCCGTCGAGTTCATGAACCGCCTGTCGGTCAAGGCGGGTCTGCGGCCGGAAATGTGGCGCCAACCCCAGGCCTCCGTGCGGACCTTCCAGGTGGAGGAGTTCGGGGAACCCAAGGAATAGCATCGTGGCCGATCCGCCAGGACCGTTGCCGGCCGAGGCGGACTTTCCGGGCCTCCCGTGCGGTCTGCCGACGCGACGGATGCCCCCTCGGTGGCTTCTTCTGGCGGCCGTCTGCTGCCTCGGCGCCTCCGCTATCATTACCCAGCTCGTCCTGCTGCGCGAGCTGCTCTGCCTGCTGGCCGGCAACGAGATCGTCCTGGGGATTCTCCTGGGCAACTGGTTCCTGCTGACCGGCCTCGGGACGCTTCTGGGCCGCCGCACCGGTCGCTCGGCGGACGCGATCGGAGAACTCGTTCTCGCGCACCTGCTGGTGGCCGTCCTGCCGGCCGGGAGCGTGCTGGCCCTGCGGACGCTGCGGAACGTCGTCCTCGTCCGCGGCATGGAGGTGGGCATCGTCCAGAGCGTCGTCGCCAGCGGGCTTCTGCTGGCACCCTATTGCCTCATCGCCGGGTATGTCCTGACGCTCGCCTGCCGTCTGCTGGCCTCCGGTCGCCCGGCAGAGAGCATCGGCAAGGTCTATGCCCTCGACGTGCTCGGGGACATCGGCGGGGGGGCGCTGTTCAGTTTCGTGCTGGTCCATCTGCTGGGGCACTTCGGCATATTGTACGTCCCGGCCGGGATGAACCTCGCCGCCGGCGTGGCCGTCGCGGTCGCCGGCGGGCGGCGGGGCCTGGCCGTCGCGGCCGGGCTCGTGGCGGCGGGCGCGGTCGCCGTCGCGGTCGCCGGCGACCTTGACGGCGCGAGCGTCGCCCGCGAGTACGCCGGCGCGAACGTCGTTTACCAGGGCAACAGCCCGTACGGGCGGCTCGTCGTGACCGCCAGTGACGGGCGGCACGTGTTCTACGAGAACGGCTGCCCGCTGTGGAGCACGCAGGACGTCGAGCGGGCGGAGGAGGCGGCCCACTACGCGATGGCCCAGCGACCGGGCGCGAGGGACGTCTTGCTGATTTCAGCCGGCGTATCGGGCACGGCTCGCGAGGTGCTCAAGTGGCCCGTTCGGCGGGTGGACTACGTCGAGCGCGACCCGCGGGTCGTCGAGTTGGCCCGGCGGTTCGCCCCGGGGTTGCTGGGCGATGCGCGGCTGGTCGTCCACGGCACCGATGGGCGGGTGTTCGTCCGCCGGAGCGACCGGCGATTCGACGTGGCGATTCTCGACGTGGGCGACCCGGGCACCTTCCAGGTCAACCGGTTCTACACCGTCGATTTCCTTCGCCAACTGCGGCGGGTGCTTCGCGACGGCGGGGTGGTGGCCGTGTCCCTCGGCGGCTACGAGAACTACCTCGACGAGCACCTCGCCCGGCGGATCGCCGTCTTGCACCGCACGCTCAAGGCCGTCTTCGCGAACGTGCTGATGCTCCCGGGCGGGCGGGTGTTCTTCCTGGCCGGCGACGGGGAATTGACGACCGACGTGGCCGGTGCCCTTACCCGCGCCGGCGTGGCGAGCCGGTACGTTCGCGCCGAGGTCCTCGACGCGACGCTCACGCCGGACCGCCTGGCCGAGCTGCGCCGGGCCGTCCGCGACGACGCGCCCGTCAACCGCGACGCGGCCCCCGTGCTGACCTACCACCAGGTGCGGTACTGGCTGGGCAAGCACCCGGGTCCCCGCGGGCTTCTGGTGGGCCTGGCGTTCGTGGCGCTGGCGGCCTACGCCATCCGCCTGCGGGCGGTGACGGCGGCGATCTTCACGACGGGCCTGGCGGGATCGGCCTTGCAGGTCGTCGTGCTGGTGGGCTTCCAGATCGTCCACGGGACGGTCTACGACAAGGTGGGGCTGATCGTGACGGCGTTCATGGCCGGCCTGGCCGGCGGGGCGTTCCTGGCGAATCGCCTGCTGGGTCGGTGGGGGCGCCGCGACCTGGCGAAGATCGAGTTCGCCCTGGCCGCCTGCGCGGCGCTCGTGCCGGTGGCGCTGGTTGCGCTGGGCCGACTGGCCGAGGCGGGGGCCGAGACGCTCTCTTCCGGCGTGGCGTTCCCGCTGCTGGCCGGTGCGCTGGGTGTGCTCGTCGGCATGGCGTTTCCCGTGGCGGCCCGGGCGGACTTCCGCGGCGCGGCGCGGACGGCGTCGCGGCTGTATACCGCCGACTACGTCGGCGCGTGCGTCGGCGCGCTGCTCGTCGGCGCGCTGCTGATTCCGCTGGTGGGGATCGCCGGCGTCTGCTGGATCGTCGCGGGCCTGAGCGTCGCCAGCGGGCTGTGGGTCCGATTCTCCTGAGCCAGGCCGGCCAGGACGCGATCGTGGTCCGGGCCGTCCGCATCTCCGGTTGGTTCCTGCTGGCCTGGATGGTACTCTATGTCATCAGTGGATATGCCTTGGCAGAGGAGTTCGGTTGTGACCGCATTCTGAGCGAGGCCCTGGCGACGGACCTGCACGCCAACGGGAAGCTCGATCGGCTGCTGGTGGTGTTCCTGGCGGTTCGCGCGTTCGGCGCGACGGTCCTCGCCCTGCGGAGAAGAGGATGGATCAAGCCTCGCGGGAAGACGTAGCGAACGGTTCGGCGGCGGAGGAGTCGCCCGCGCGGGAGTCCCGCGTGACGCGGCGCAAGGTGTTGAAGGTTTCCGTGGCCACGGCCGCCGGACTCGCCGGCGCCGGCGGAGTCGCCGCGCTGCTGCTCGGGCCCGGGGCGCCTTCCTGGAGGACCGCGCCGTCGGCGGAGGTCTTCCGCGGCGACGCGCCGTCAGGCGAGACGTGGCGCCTCTGGCGTCAGCGCGGCTGGGTGCGGGAGGCTAGCCACTGGCGAAAGCTGCGGGACAAGGTCCGCTGCCGGCTGTGCCCGAACAACTGTCTGCTCGCGCCCGGCGACCGCGGACGATGCCGCAACCGCGTCAACCACGAGGGGACGCTCTACACGCTCGTCTACGGCAACCCCTGCTCGTTTCACAACGACCACATCGAGAAGAAGCCCCTGTTCCATTTTCTGCCGGGCACGAAGGTCTTCTCGGTCGCCACGAGCGGCTGCGGATTCCGATGCCTCAACTGCCAGAACTGGGACATCTCCCAGCGCAAGCCGGAGGAGACCAAGGACGCCGCCGGCCCGGAGGTCCTCGGGACGATCGAGCGCCTCAAGGAAGGACTCAGCCGCCAGGACGCCCGGCGGTTGAGCATGTTTCCCGAGCACGTCGTGGGGATCGCCGAGGCTCTCAAGGCTCCGTCGATCGCCTATACGTACTCCGAGCCGACGTGCTTCTTCGAGTACATGATCGACACGGCCCGGCTCGCGCGGGACAAGGGCGTCAAGAACGTCTGGGTCACCTGCGGGTACATCCACCGCAAGCCGCTGGAGGAGTTCTGCGAGGTCCTGGACGCCGCCAACGTGGACCTCAAGGGCTTCGACCCGGAGACCTACCGGACGCTCAACTCGGGCAAGCTCCAGCCGATTCTCGATACGCTCAAGCTGCTCAAGGACCGCGGCGTGTGGTTCGAGGTCACGAACCTGATCGTGCCCACCTACACGGACGACCTGGGCATGATCCGCCGGATGTGCGACTGGCTCGTGGAGAACCTCGGGCCCGACTATCCCCTGCACTTCTCGCGGTTCCACCCGCAGCACAAGCTGACGCACCTTCCGGCGACGCCGTCGGACGTGCTGATCCGTGCGCGGTCGGTCGCGCGCGACGCCGGCCTGCGATACGTCTACGTGGGCAATGTGGTCGTCGAGGGCGGCGGGCGAACCTACTGCCCGAAGTGCAAGCGGGTCGTCATCGACCGCTACGGGTACACTGTCCGTACGATGGACGTGGTCGACGGCAAGTGCCGATTCTGCGGCACGCCCGTCGCCGGCGTGTGGGACACATAGCCAAGGAGCCTGACCATGAAAAGGTACGCACTGCCGTTGACGGCGCTGGTCGTCGTGCTGTTTGTCGCCGTAGCCAGCGGCGCCGGGGAAGACAAGTCCTTCACGGCCGACTACAAATCGCTCGCCCGTCACCAGGCCGCCCCGACGTGGTTCCGCGACGCGAAGTTCGGCATCTACTTCCACTGGGGCGTCTATTCCGTGCCCGCCTTCGGGAGCGAATGGTACCCTCGCAACATGCACCGCCCGAAGGCCCGGGAGCGGGCGCACCACGTCGAGACCTACGGCGCCCCGACGAAGTTCGGCTACGCCGACTTCGTGCCGAAGTTCAAGGCCGAGAAGTTCAACGCCGACGAGTGGGCCGACCTGTTCGCCAAGGCCGGCGCGCGGTTCGCCGGTCCCGTCGCCGAGCACCACGACGGCTTCTCTATGTGGGCCAGCAAGCTGACCCCCTGGAACGCCAAGGACGCCGGCCCGAAGCGCGACATCACGGGCGAGATCGCCCGGGCCGTCCGCAAGCGAGGCATGAAGCTCGTCACGTCTTTCCACCACGCCCGCAACAACCTCTGGCAGATCGACCGTCGCGGCCGAAGGAGTTGGACCGGCCACTACGAGTTCATCAAGAAGGACTTCCCCAGCCTGCTCGACGACCCCCAGCGGGCGATCCTCTACGGCTACATGCCGCGCGAGAAGTTCCTGGCGCTCTGGCTGGGCAAGCTCAAGGAGGTCATCGACGCCTACCAGCCGGACCTGATGTGGTTCGACTCCTGGCTGGACGAGATCCCCGACGCCGTCAAGGGCGAGTACCTGGCCTACTACTTCAACAAGGCCCGCGAGTGGAAGAAGGACGTGGTGGTCACCCGCAAGCAGAACGACCTGCCGACGGACTTCAGCGTCGAGGACTACGAGAAGGGACGCCTCGACCGCCTGACCGACTACGCCTGGCTGACGGACGACACGATCAGCAAGGGAAGCTGGTGCTACACGAAGAACCTGCGGATCAAGCCGCTGGGCGAAGTGCTGCACGTGTTCATCGACATCGTCAGCAAGAACGGCTGCCTGCTGCTGAATATCTCGCCGAAGGCCGACGGGACGATTCCGCCCGAGCAGAAGGCCGTCCTGCTGGGCATGGGCAAGTGGCTGGGTACCCACGGCGAGGCGATCTACGGCACGCGACCGTGGGTGGTCTTCGGCGAGGGGCCCACGCGAATGGCCAAGGGCGGGCACTTCGTCGGCACGGTGAACTACACGGGCAAGGACATTCGCTTCACGACGGCCGGCGACGTGCTGTATGCGATCTTCCTCGGCCAGCCGAACCACACGGCGACGATCACTTCGCTGGCGACGGGTGCCGGCCTCTCCGGCGGGCGGGTGTCGTGCGTCTCTCTGCTCGGCCGGGCCGGGTCGCTCCGCCACGAGCAGGACGCCCGCGGC
>Ga0272442_10009790_pt1 | contig 11911 bp, 14 predicted proteins | sample SSMForm2O_FD_200262 | JGI IMG/M metagenome (GOLD analysis project Ga0272442, IMG submission 200262) | Marine sediment archaeal communities from Little Sippewissett salt marsh, Falmouth, MA, United States - SSM-Form-2O | ecosystem: Environmental > Aquatic > Marine > Wetlands > Sediment ...
TAGGAATAGATATTTTGCATAAAAGGCAATATTTAAATAGGCATAATTATATAAAAATTAAGAATTGGTACATATGTGAAATAAAATGAAAACAATCCTTGCTTTTATTATATTTGGTATATTACTAATCTCCAACTTATATTTTTATTGTGGAAAAGCTGATCTTATAACCACCAACAATAATGTAAACATAAGCATCGGAGATGATCCGCCTTATTATTTACTAATAATTCATGATTTAGGTCTTGGCTTTAGTAAAATTGATAAGTTTTTAACACACAAAAGAAACCGAGGGCTAAGACCCACATATATTTCCGTAGATACAATAAAAAATGATAACACAATAAATGGTAAAGATCTCCCTGAAAAAATAAAATATTTTATCAAGTATGCCGTGGAAAATTGGCAGACAGAATATGTGCTTTTAATCGGAACTGACCCGTATCTCCCAGCACGAAATGTAATTAGTTACGATACTTTACTAGGTGAAACTGAATTTCCAAGTGATCTCTACTATGCAGATATTTATAATCATGACGACCAATCTAATGATTTATGTACATGGGATAAAAATGGAAATGGTATTTTTGGAGAAGTTGAAGTCGAAATAGTTAATGATGAAAATAGAATCTTTAGAAATATTGATGGGATAGATCTATACCCTGATGTTTATATTGGTCGACTACCATGCAAAAATGCAGATGAACAAGAAAGTGTGTTGTCTAAAATAATTGACTATGAAACTTCAAACATGGATGTTTATAAGAAAAATAAAATTTTACAAATCGCAGGTGATACTTTTGCTCCGCCAAATGATTTTACAGGCGTTTGTGAAGGGGAAGAGGCTAATAAAAAGATAGCGGAGAATATACCAAATTATTATGAAGCTATACAATTATTTGGTTCTTATGGAAACTTAAAAACACAAAACATTAAGACTTATTTTGGCCAGGTTGATTATGTTGATTTTTCAGGGCATGGTTGTTTCGAAGATGGCAGCTGCTGGAAAACATATGCGCCAGAAGACAATAGTACAATACTGCCCAACAAAGATGGTTTTACATACAGAAATGCTGCTGAGTTAAGTAACGATAAAAAATTCCCAGTAGCTGTTATAGATGCTTGTATGTGCGGTAAATTTACAGCTGGAAACAATTTTCTTGCTTGGGCTCTAGTAAAAAACCCTAACGGTGGATCTATAGCATGTTTTGCACAATCATCCTTTGCATATGGTGGAGTCGGAATAGGTTTTTTAGATTGTTTTTCAGGATGGATGGAAATTCAATTTTTTGAAGAACTATTTAAAAATAATGTCACTGGTGAGATTTGGGCTGATGCAATTTCTGCATATATTGATGAGTTTTACACTACTGACGGGCGTTTTTGGAATTGTAACACTTGTAAAGTAGCTGAACAGTGGATACTTATTGGTGATCCATCTTTAAATAAGTATATTGACAATACCGAGGAGCCAAATGAAGAATTAGATCAAAAAAATACTGAATATGAAATTGAGTATAAACTAGATGGTTCGAAAATATATGCTCAATCATTTAGTCCAGAGTATAATCAAAAGTTAACGAGAATAGAATTATATATTGCATCTAGAGGAAATCCAGATGGAAAGATAATAGTATCAATAAGAGATGAGCTATCAGGCGAAGACAAAAGAATATTATCAAAATCAGTTAGTGACATATCTAATTCATTCGCTTGGGTTGAATTCGATATCGATGACATAAAACTACAAATTGGTGGCACGTATTATATTATTTATAGAACTGATTGTAGCGAGTCAGTTAGTAACTATTATAGATTGGGATGTAGCAACTTTAATAGTTATGACGGAGGCGAAGCATTCCAATATAATTATGTATGGTCAAAATTATCCTCAGTTGATTTCTGTTTTAAGACATATGCTATTAATTCAGAAGGAAATGAACCCCCAATAATAACAGATATTATTCCTCCAGAAGGGTCTTCCTTCAAAGTTAAAGAAGAATTAAATTTTACAGTAATAGGCGTTGATCCTGAAGATGATAGAATTCAATATAAATTCGATTGGGGGGACGGTACTCAAACCGAATGGTTGAAATTAGTTAACTCAGGTGAACCATTTGAACAAAAGCATTCTTGGGACGATAAGGGAACCTGGAAGGTTAGTGTGCAAGGAAAGGACGATAAAGGAAATATAGGCGAATGGTATGACCTAGATGTATCAATTGACTCTAAAGTCAAAATAATTCCTAGACTTTCTAAAATATTTTTAGAAAATCCAGTTGTAAAAACATTAATAAAAACATTCTTTAAGGTTAATTTTGACTCAAAAATCAGTATTTTGAATTAAAAGGGGGTTTTAAGTGCAAAGCCCGTTTTTCAGTAAAATTTAAGTATTAGAACGTATATATAGTTACTGGCACGTATTAATACGTGCAAAGGTGATAAATATGGTAAAAGAAAAAATATCGAAAATAGCCGCAGTCCTAATAGTAGTAGCATTTATAATTGGAGCGGCTGTAGGATATCTTATAAAAGACACTACGCAAACCACACATGAGTTCGGAACAGGGGAAAATATCTTAAAAAATTCAGGTTTTGAAGATGGAACCGGGACTGAAACTACATATTGGTATAAAGCATATATATACACAGAAAATCTCTCAATGAACTGGGACGATGCAGAAAAATATAGTGGTGAAAAAAGTGTAAGCATATACAACATACACAACTATTCAGAAGAGGTTAGTAATAACTGGGCTCAAACAATATCTTTGTTTCCGGTAGATAAAACATTGGAATTATCTGGATGGGTTAAAACAGTTGATGCAGAAAATGTTGTAATGGTCATACAATGCTGGGGTAAAGATAACAACCTCACCGGTTTTGGAACGACACAAACAGCATATAACATAACAGGTACAACTGACTGGACAGAATATACAGCATCTGTTTATGTACCATCTGATACAGAGAGCATAATAGTAAGACTAGCATTAACAGGTACAGGACAAGTCTGGTTTGATAATATCGAACTATTGGTAAAATAAAATTGAATATACCGGAGGTGGTATATTTTTATGAAAAATGGAAAAGCAATAGGAAGAATATTATTTTTTAGAGGATGTATAAAAACATATAAAGAGGCATTATAATGAATAAAGGAACTATATTAGGACTAATCCTCTTAATCGGAGGAATAGTCATATGGGCACTATATGGCCTGTACATAGGTTTTGATGCAATAATGAACGCTCTAAATCTATGGACGGGGATAGTCGGAGGGCTAATCATTATTGGTATAATAATTATTTTTATATCAGTAATATCAGACCGTTATCACGAGTATCATGAAATGAAAGAAAAAATTAAGGAGGAGGATCTTGAACCATGATTTTAACAAATACAGATTTTGTAGCTGGTAGAGAAGTAAAAGAAGTATTAGGGACAGTGAGAGGAAACACAGTACAAGCAAAACATATAGGAAAAGATATAGTAGCAGGATTCAGACATGTAGTAGGTGGAGAAATCAAAGAATATACAGAAATGCTGGCAGAAGCACGAGAAATAGCACTCAACCGCATGGTAGAAAAAGCAGAAAGAATGAATGCAGACGCAGTAATAAACATTCGTTTTATGACATCAGCAATAATGGCAAACGCAGCAGAACTCTTAGCATATGGGACAGCTGTAAAACTAAAATGAGGATAAAATGAGTATTACAAACACAATAATGATGGTTATAGGTGCTATTGTTATTTTAGTTGGAATATTAGCATTTTTTAATCCATACTTTACTAGATTTATTAATGCCCTCAGGTGTACCGAAATTAAAAGCAACAGTTACAATAATAGTAGGTGCAATAATCGCAATCATAGGTTTTATGGTTGATCTCCCAGGATGATGTTATATGAAAAAGGTAACAATAACTCTTGGTGAAGAAACCTGGAAATGGTGGAAAAAAAACCCATGGATTAATCTATCCCAACTTACAGAAAGAGAATTAAAAAGGATAAGGGCATTAGAAGAAAGAGTAATGGGTACTTGCCCAGAATGTGGAAATCCAAAACTACGTTTCGATGGTAAAACATACCGTTGCTCGAAATGTGGATATGAATATAAGTAGGTGATAAAATATGACTAAGTTTTGTCCAAAATGTGGATCAACAAATATCGAATGGACGCTACCACAGACATGGTCAAAATGGGAATGCCGTGATTGTGGATATATTGGAGCATTTATAATAGAAGATGGAAAGATAGCAGAAAAACTGCGAGAGGACTACCTTAAAAAAACAAAAAATGTAAAACCAGAGGAGTAAAAAGGATATGATGGTTACCACAACCGAAAATTTACCTGATAGAGAAATAAAAGAAGTACTTGGTGTTGTCTTCGGTTGCTGCGTACAGATGAAGCACATAGGAAAAGATCTCAGGGCAGCAGGAAGAACTATAATAGGCGGTGAGTCAAGACCATATACTGAACTTATGGAGGAAGCAAGACGTACAGCCATGCAACGCATGATAGAAGATGCGGAAAAAATTGATGCGGATGCAATAATTGGTATGAGATATGCTACAGCTCAGACAATGGCAGGTGCTGCAGAGATCATTGCATTTGGTACAGCAGTAAAAACACATTAAAAAGTTGAGGAGAGAAAAAATTGCCTTTAGTTGAAGTTAGAAATCTTGTAAAAAATTACGGAAAAATACAAGCAGTAAGAGGCATATCATTTAATATCGATAGAGGAGAAATTTTTGGTCTTATTGGTCCAAATGGAGCTGGTAAGACTACCACTCTAAGAGTGCTTTCAACACTTCTTAACGTAACATCTGGAAACGTAAAAATCATGAACTTTGATCTAGACAAACAGCCAGGAGAAATCAGAAAGATTATTAGCTATCTTCCAGAAGATGCAGGTGCATATAAAAATCTAACAGGAAGAAGATATCTAGAGTTTATTGCTAATTTTTTTGAATCAAGCAAAAAACAAGATATGATTATAAGAGGAATTGAAATTGCTGATCTAGATGAACGTATTGACGACCGTGTGGACACATATAGCAAAGGTATGATGCGTCGTTTATTAGTCGGACGAGCTCTTATGACAGATCCAAAGCTAACCATACTTGACGAACCAACATCAGGTTTGGATGTAATAAATGCACAAGAGATTAGGAAACTTATAAAAAACACTTCAAAACAAGGAACTACAGTATTATTATCCTCTCATAATATGCTAGAAGTTGAATATTTATGCGATAGAATCGCGCTTATATCAGATGGAATAATTGTTGAAGAAGGAATACCAAAAAACTTGATGAACAAATACAAAGCAAACAACATAGAAGAAGTTTTTACTAAGGTGGTGAAATGAGCGCGCTTGGCAATATTATTAGAAAAGAAATCAAAGAACTGCTAACACCACAAACATTTTTGCCTATCATTATTGTAGCTTTAATTTTTGGAACAATGGGAAATGCTTTACAAGGAGTTCAAGAAGGGGCAGAAGAACCACCAATAATAGGACTAATAAATGAAGATAACAATAATTTATCAGTTATTGCAAGCAATATTTTTAATAAAAACGCAGAAGTTGTTTTTAACTCAACAACATCTATGGATAAAGAAATTGGATTAGAAAAAATCAAAGAAGGAAATGGTATAGCACTTATTATAATACCACAAAATTTCACAAAACAAATACTAGATGAAAAACCAGGATCGATTGAAGTCTACTGGGTTATGAAAGGCGCAGGTTTAATGGATGCGATTTCATCAAGTATATTAGAATATCTGATTGGACAGGTTAATACCAATATATCTCAAGAGCTTATTCAAGAAAATAAAACAATCAATGCTACTATAGTACTTACACCAACACAAAGGGTTGAAACAACTTATTTCAAAGGTAGAGAATTTACAGGAATTTCACCAAACACATTAACTAATATGGTATCATCTCAATCCATAGTAATCCCAATTATAATGATGATGATTATCATAATGGCCGGCGGGATTGTTATAACATCTATGGCTTTAGAAAAAGAAAATAAAACACTTGAAACACTTCTTACCTTACCAGTAAAAAGAACTAGCATAGTAACAGGAAAGATTGCAGCAAGCGCCTTTATAGGATTAATTCTTGCGATTATCTATATGATAGGAATGAATTACTATTTCCAAGGATTCCAGATGGGAGCTGGGGAAATTAATCTTACTGCTTACGGATTAATATTAACACCAATGGATTTTCTAATAATAGGCATATCACTTTTTATCACACTTATCGCTGCACTATCTTTATGTATGGTACTAGGAACATTTGCCAAGAATTTTAAGAGCGCGCAAACGCTAACATTTCCAGTTACAATGCTTGCAATGATTCCTATGTTTATAACTATGTTTGCAGATTTTGATACCTTGCCATTGGCATTAAAAGTTTTACTTTTTGGAATACCATTTTCACATCCTATGATGGCACCTAGAGCATTACTTTTTGATGATTATCTGTTGGTAATTGGCGGGATTATTTATGTTTTAATATTTGCTTTTATTATGATAGCAATTGCTGTGTGGATATTCAAAACAGATAGGCTTTTAACAGGTAGTACTAGTAAGAAATGGAAGAAACTTTTCAAAAAACGTAATTAGATAATTAGAATATAACTCTAATGAATGCAACTATCTTTATTTATTAACTAATAATCCACCGCGTTTGTATATTTCGAGTTGTGATTTCGAGAAAGGTTTAACATTGTAAGTTTTACTCTGATTTTTATTAAAAATTTCGCCCTTGGTCAAATCAACTTCTAAAATGTCTCCATCGTTGATTTTTTCTGTAATATTTTCTGAAATAAGTATTGGCATAGCACTATTTATAGCATTCCGCTCGTATATAGCTCCAAAAGATTCAGCAAGTATCAAACTAACCCCTAAAGATTTAAAACAATCTACTGCTTGTTGCCGTGAGCTCCCACATCCAAAGTTTTTACCAACTACGACAATATCACCAGATTCGGCCTTCTTTGAAAAATCTTTATAATCCTCTAAATTGTCAAAGGTATATTGACCCATTTCCTCAATATTTGTAATAGAAAGATATCGATTATGAAAAATCATATCAGTATCAATATTATCTCTATTTATTACCCATGCACGCCCTTTAACTTTTAACGGAGATTCTGACTTTTTAGATTTTGGTTTTACATCAAATTTCTTCTCATTATAAATTATTACTCCCTCAGACGTATAAGGTATTTTATCAGCAGTTGTTATATAACCTGCAACCAGTGATGCTGCAACAGTTTCAGGACTAGCTAGATAAATATCTCCTTTTCCCTGTTTTCCTACAAAATTCCTATTACCAGATGAAACAGCAACTTCACCTTCACCAGTTTGACCTATTTGCCCAGCGGCACAACCTGCACATCCTGCAGAGCCTACAAGAGCGCCAGCTTCTTTAAATATTTTAATTAAACCATCATCTAAACATTGTTTCCAGATTTTATTAGTAGAAGGGACAATTTTTAAAACACGTCCAGGTGCAATTTTTCTATTTTTTAGAATGTTTGCAACAGCCTGTAAATCATCTATACGACCATTTGTGCAAGATCCAATAAAACCAGAATCAATTTTAGTTCCTTTTACTTCATTAACACTTACAACATCCTCTGGATGCCCAGGTCTAGAAATCAAAGGATTTAGATCTGTTATATCAATTTCAAATGTTTTTTCATATACTGCATCTTTATCTGCAATAATATCTTCTTCTTCAAAGGGAAACAAAAGTATTATAGCACCCATCTCAGTAGCCATAGAAGCAATAGTAATTCGGCCATCAAGAGACAGATTATCAATATATTCACCATATATCTCAGCAGCATATCCTAAAAGACCATTAGCTCCAAATTTCTGTAACATTCTTAGAACTATATCCTTAGGAGTTATTGTTTCAGATGGCATACCATTAAGAATTATTTTAACAGACGGCGGCACCTTGAACCAAATCTTACCATATGCCCAAGCATGAGCAATATCTTTATCGCCCATGCCCTGGCCAAAAGCACCAATAGCACCTAAAATATTAGCATGAGAATCAGTAGATACAATAGTTCCTCCAGATCTTGCGATATCTTCATCAATTACAATATGCGTGCCAATACCTTTATCCATATCAAAAATTTTAATATTATTCTGCCTGGCATATATTCGACAAATATGCTGATTTGCAGCATATTTCTGATCACAACCACCTGGATTACAATCAAATGTAAAAAAAGTCTTTTTAGGATCATCAATCGAGAGATTGTTTTCCTCAAGATTTTTTACAACATTAGCTCCACCAAAATCTCTAGCAATACGAACATCGATATCAATATCTATAATATCTCCAACTTTTGCTTCACTTTCAGAATGACTCTCAAATATCTTTTGAATTATTGTTTTTCCCATACAAATCCTCAAATTTAATTAATATCACGTTCTTTAGGCCCGTCATATTCACAATTATATTCAAATATCTTACGCATAGGTTTCTCATTAGTTTGTTCTTCATATACATGCGCAGTAAGGCCAGCAACACGACCCAACAAAAAGAAAGCTTTCCCAAGACGCCAATCAAATCCCATATCAGAAGTAATAGCCGCAATTGCACCATCAACATTTATAGGCAATTTTTTCCCGGTTGATTTTTCAAGCTCAATTTCAATTGCTTTAGATAAGGCAACATGATTCCCAGAAATATCTAATACATCTGCCAGGGAAAAAAGTCTCTTTGTTCTGGGATCAGAAGTATGAACCCGGTGACCAAAACCAAGAACTCTTTCTTTTTTTTCTTTAGCTTGCTCTACAATAATTGCTGCAATCTCATCGATAGATTTATTTTCCCTCTGCACCCTATTAACGCCTTCTTGAAGCATTTTTGCTCCTTTTTCTATTGCTCCCCCATGGGCATCCCCGATAGAAAGAATACCTGCTGCAACAGCAGTAGGTAAAGGAACTCCACCAGATGCTACAACACGAGACGCCATAGCAGAAGGGGGTGTTACTCCATGATCGATACTTGCTGTTAATATAGCGTCGATCATTTTTCCATGCTCTTTAGTTGGAAGTTCACCTTTTAAAAGCAAATAGACAACATGAGGATATGGAATATTTCCAATAAGATCTTCTTGTCTGTATCCTTTAGTAACCAAATGATTAGGTTCAACTTTTGTAATTTTACTAATCCATTTCATACTATCACATTTTTACTTTCCTAATTACATCTAAAATTGTTCCATCAAACCATTTTATAATACCAACTATTTCATCTGTAAACTCAATTTCTTGTGGGCCACCTGTTGCTTCATATGCCATATCTTTAAGATTTTCAATTGAAACAAGATCAACTTTTCCTTTTATTTTATCTATTAAATCATTTCTATTTGGGTTTATAGCTATTCCTTCATTTGTAACAATAGCATCAACAACTGACCCTGGTGTAGTAATGTTAGTAACCTTTTCTCTAATAATAGGATTAGTTTTTCTATAAACCGGTACTGTAATAATAGTTAATGATGCCCCTGTAGCCGTATCTTGATGTCCACCAATACCATGAAGCATTCTTCCATCACTATGTGTATTTACATTAACATTGAAATTCAAATCAACCTCAGTTCCACCTAATACTACAGTATCTAATTTATCTACAGCTCTGCTACATGCAAAGGGATCTGCATAATGGCCAACATTTAAAATTGGAATTCCAGCGTGTTCTGAGAGATATTTTGCACTATGGTAGTCAAAACATTGACCGAAGTAAAGTTTTTTGAATCTACCATTCTCATATATATCAATAAGATGCTTTGTTATTCCACCAATCGCAAAATTTCCTACAATATTTTTTTCTTCCATTTCTTCCCCAAGGTATTTAGTTACAGCAAGGGATATAGCACCTGCTCCTGATTGATATTTCATTCCATTTTTAATTATGCCTGCGGCATCCATTAAATCTACACAACTATGAGCTATCCCCTGTTTCATAGGATTTTCTGTAATCTTTGTAGTACCTGAAACTATCTTTTCAGGGTCGCCAATATTTTTAACTTCAACAACAAAATCTACAGAGCCTTCTTCAATTTCTTGAAATGCACAAGGATATTCAACAAGATTGTCGGTAACAACAATTACTTTGTCTGCTTTTTGTGCATCTATTTGGGAGTAGCAAATTGGACCAAACGCATGTTTTCCAATAACTCCTGAACAATTACCATACTCGTCAGAAGCAGAAGCTGTAATGATTGCAATATCTATATGTAATTCATTACTTCTAATTGCACCCCAACGACCACCGTGAGAACGTAAAACGACAGGAAAAGGGAGAGGATTCTTTGATATGTAATCCCCAACCACACCATTTATACTACCTTCAATACGATTTACTACACCATCTTTGATGAAATCAATTACCGGCTCATTAACATTAAACATTGCAGTTTGCGCAACTCTAATATTTTTTACTCCTAAATCTCTTACAGCACCCAATGTCATGTTGATTATATGATCGCCTTCACGAAGTTGATGATGAAAAGAAAGAGTTACACCATCTTTAAGACCGCATTTCCTCAAAGCATCTGATAGAGTTGTAACTTTTGATTCATAACTATATTTTTTAGCTCCTGAAAAAGGTCTAATCTCATTTCCACTTATTTTTTCTTCAATCATTCTGCCAGCAGCATTTTCAATCTTCATATTATCTACACCAATGATTTTTTTATATGAAAATCAATAAAATCACAATGGTGAACAATAAATGCTTCAGGAGTCCGCTCACATTTATCGCCCTCATGAGAATGAGCATAAATAATCAAAACAATTTCGTCAGGAAGCCCAAGTTCTTTTGCTAATAAGGCTCCAGATACCGGATGGCGAAATTTCTTACCATATTCGCTTTTAACAATTTTACCATCAACAACAGCATATTCAAGAGGTTTACCAACATCATGAAGAAGAGCGCCAGCAATAAGAAAATCAAGGTTTAAATTCTCATTTCTTTGATCATATACTGCTTTTGAAAGATTAGCTATTCTTTTGGTATGATCCGTTAATTTCCCCGGTTTTTCAAGAAGAAGTGTAAAAGGAACTTTATCTGCTGAATCCCATTTTCCACGATCCAGAGCTTCTTTCCAAATAGCAACTACCATATCTCTAAGACTTTTATCTTGAATCCATTGTAATTCTTTTAAAAAAATTTGTTGTATATCATTTTTACTGACCATAATCCATCCCTTTTTTGAGGTCAGTAATAAATATCTCCATTATTAACATTCTCTTGGTTAAAAAAATTATAAAAAAACTTTATAAGAGGCGGTGAAGTTGATATACGCCACGTTGTTAAAATTTTATTAATTATGTAATTCTTAATTTTAATCAATATCTACAAGTTGTTTTATTCTTTGATTTACGACAAATACTTCCATTATAAATTTTAGCTCATCTAGCTCTTGACGGGTGCTTACTTCACTAACGATTTTCATATTATTAATCACCACCTTTCATGTTATACTCTGTAACTAATAATATTTAAATGTTTTGTGCAATAATGCCGAAATGAAAAGGGGATTTATCGATTATTTCTAAGATATGGGAGGGAGAAGAGGTGATTTAGAGGGGGTAATTGGATGGGTATTTCTGAAAAGAAATTGGGTTCTCATCCCTTCCCATATATAATACGATACTATAAAATAATTACAACTTATAAGTGTCTTTTTCGCAGATAGATATGTAGATATTCATGCAACTCATATACTACATACAATCAATTATATTCATCCCAACTTTTAATAAACAAATCTTTAGTGCTGATTTGGGACAAAGCTTCAACAAAACGCTTTGCAAGTTGCAGGTTTGTTATAAGTGGTACATTAAAA
>Ga0272442_10009791_pt1 | contig 11910 bp, 9 predicted proteins | sample SSMForm2O_FD_200262 | JGI IMG/M metagenome (GOLD analysis project Ga0272442, IMG submission 200262) | Marine sediment archaeal communities from Little Sippewissett salt marsh, Falmouth, MA, United States - SSM-Form-2O | ecosystem: Environmental > Aquatic > Marine > Wetlands > Sediment ...
GGATCGGGGGGCGCCATCAGTTGCTTGATCGCCTCGAAGACGACCTCGAATCGCCGGTCGTACTTCTTCTCCAGAGCGTGCAACTTCCGGGCGAGGTCCTCGTGAGAGGCAAGCATCTGACGAAGCTTGACAAATGCTCGAACGACTTGGATGCTGGCCTGGACCGCCCTTGGGCTATTCAGCACGTTAGCCAGCATGACGGCCCCATGCTCAGTGAAGGCATAGGGCCGGGTGCGACGCCCGCCTCTGCCGGTCTTTGAGGTCGCAGATTGCGACCTCAAGCAGTCCCATTCCTCCTTGGATAGACGGAACATGAAGTCTTCGGGAAACCGGGTCTTGTTTCTCTTGACCTGCTCGTTGAGCCGTTTGGTCGTGACGCCGTAAAGTTCAGCCAGCGTGTCATCCAGCATGACCTCCTGACCACGAATGAGAAGGATCGAGCGTTCGATTCGCTCGACCGGAATCGGCGAGACAGATCGTCGTTTCTCGGAGGCACTGGGCACTGCCTGAGTATAGCAGGTTGGCAAGAACGGTCAAGAAGGCCTGCCAGCGGCCGAACTCGGGATCACGGAAGCGCTCGCTTGGATCTTGACTCTGTCTCCTGTCTCGTGAATTCTGCCTTCTCTCTTCCTTCCTTCCCCCCAACGAGTTCGTAGATCACGACCTTCGACTCCGGGTAGGGCCGGAGTTCCACCAGTAGTTCGAGTCCCGCGGGCGCGTTGGCGGGCTCGAGCAGGGGCTTCAAGGACGGGACCATATGGACCGTGTAGCGCTCGTCGATCACGATGTAGCGCGCGCCCACTGAGCGGGCGCGTCGGACCGCCTCCTCGAGGGTATCGTCCAGGTCCGGTCCGGTAGTTGGCATGTCGGCGTAGTAGCCGACCTGGGGCTTTCGGGTGAAGATGAGGCCGGGTTCCAGGTGGGCCTTCATCCAGCGGCCCGCCGCCTTGTACTCGAGCGGCGCGCCAGGACGGCCGCGGAACCGGTCCGCGGCGACGGACGTCGCGGTGCCCGTCAGCAGCAGGCCGACCAGAAACACGGCCGGCAAGGGCCGCAGCCACCGTCCCCAGCGCAGTTCGCCTGCCTGCACGGATACGAGCACGAGGCCCCGGGCCGACCATATGGACAGGGCGGCGATGACGGACATGAGATACCTGGGCTCGGGGGACATGAGGACCGTTGCGGCGAGCAACTGGAGGGCGGCGAAGTAGAGCACGTAGAGTTCGAGGCGCGCGTCGCGCCGTCGCGCGTGTTCGGGCCGGAAGAAGCCGACGCCAAGGAACAACAATAGCGCCGGGCCGAGCATGATGGGCAGCACCTCGCCGAACAGCTTGATGCCGGTGGCCGCCATAGGAACGTAGTCCATTTCGCTCAGGGCGATCTGGGTGCGGACATTGGCGGTGGCCTGCCCGGTGATGGCGCGGTTGACCAGGATGTTGAGGGCGAGCAGCACCGCGCACATGGCCACGAAGGGCACCAGGCGTAGCAGCTTGCGGTTGTCCGAGCCGGCGCACAACAACAGCGCCGCGCCCACCGAGGCGGCCACAAGCACGGTGCCCTCAGGCCGCGTCAGGTGGAGGGCGAAGAAAGCCCACGGCGCGGCCGCCAACCAGCCGCGGCCACGGCGCAAACCGCGCGCCAGCAGCACAATGGACGCGAACCACAACGTGCAGCCGAGCGCGTCCGGGCCGACCCGGCCGGCGTAGTCGCCGAACCACGGTCCGATGGCCACGGCAAGCGCGGCGATCCGGGCGGCGCCCCGGCCGTGCATCTCGCGCGCCAGGGCGTAGAGGGGCACGACGAGCAGCGTCGAGGCGATCAGGGAAACGACGATGCAGGCCCACTCGAAATCATCTACGAGCCGATGGACAACGGCGCCGAGCAGTGGATACAGGACGGGGATCTTAGGATCGCATTCGCGGAATTCAGCCGCGGCCAGGTGCTTGGCCGTGTCGATGTAGTGAATGGCGTCGGCCGTGTCGATGATGTTGGGAGTGGCGAAGAGCAGGAACAGCCTGAACGCGAGGGCCAAAGCCAGGAAAAAGGCGTAGTCTCGCCATGCCCCGTCACACTTGTTGCCCTGCGCTTCCACGGCTTGTGATTGTACGGGCGGCGCTGGCGGCGTTCAACGCGCCCTAGTCCGCCTCGACCAGACGGCCGTAGATCTCTGGGCGTCGGGTCTGTAGGTTGTGGCAGGCGCGCGTATGGGCCGCGTCGAACCGCTGCGCCTCGAGCGTCACCGTCAACACCTCCTCGCGAAACGTCCGGGAACGGGACTTCGCCAACACCTCGCCGTCCGGCCCCGTCACCACCATGCCGCCGCCGTGGGCGATGTCGAGCCCGAGGTGCTTGCCGGCATCGCCGGCCTGGTTGTTCATGACCATAAACACGCCATTGTCGTTCGAGCGCGCCCAGCCGACGTTGCGGAAGAACGTGATTTGCCTGCGGACGCGGTCGGGCTCTTCGCGCGCTTTGGTCGGGCCGCACCGGGAGGCGTGCGGCGCCAGGACGACCTCGGCCCCGTTCAGGGCCAGGATGCGGGTCACCTCGGGCAGGGCGATATCGTGGCAAATCTGAATGCCCACGACGCAGCGGCCGATATCGAACACGGGGAAGGCGCCGCCGGCGCGGAAGTAGAAATACTCATCGCGGGACATGTGGGCCTTGCTGAACTTGCCGATGAATCCGCCGGGGCCGACCAGGAACTGGGTGTTGTAGCACAAGTTGTTGCGTCGTTCCGCGACCCCCGCGGAGATGACGACCCCGAGGTTCTTGGCCAGGGCCTCGAGGCGGCGACACGACGGACCGCCCGGCACCGGCTCCGAATGGGCCCACACGGCCTTGTCCGCGTAGTGCCCGGTCACGCTCAGTTCCGGGAAGCATACCAGTTCGGCGCCACGGCGCGCCGCAAGCCGCGCCAGCGCCTCGTGTCGCGCCAGGTTCGCCTCAATTCGGCCGCACGCGGCGTTCATTTGCACCGCCGCTATCCGAATATCTTGCATGATTCCTCCCGTCTTCGGTCCAACGCGGCCTGGCCCCACCAGCGGGCATAGGTGCTGCGGCGCCTCAGGCCCGCTTGAATGCGGCCAGGGTCTTCCAGGCACACTTTTCCCAGGTGTAGTCGGTAGCAATGCGCAGGCCCGCCCGGACGCGCAGGCGGCGTGCATCCGGGCCCTCGCTGATGACGCGCCGCACGGCGCCGAGCATCGAGGCGGGGCTGTTTGGATTGAAGTAGATGGGTGCGTCGCCGGCCACCTCGGGGATGCCGCCGGTGCGGGAGGTGGCCACGGGGGCGCCGGCGCGCATGGCCTCGAGGACGGTCACGCCGGAGCCTTCATAGAGCGACGGTTGGATGTACATGTCGCAGCCCTGATACAGGCCGGCGAGTTGGGCCAGCGGGCAGTGTTCGAAACGCAGCACCCCAGGCCCCCAATCCTTCGGCTCGGCTTCGCACGGGCGGCCCACAACCACCAGCGTGTGGGGCGCCTCCCCGCGCAAGTGCGCGAACACCTCTTGCAGGCGGGCGGTGTTCTTGAACTCGTGCGTGTCGCCCACGGCAAGCAGATACGGCTGTTCTACGAGGGCGGGCTGCGGTGTGGCGAACACCTCGTGCACGCCGAGGGGCGCCACGACGATCTTGTCGAGCCCGATCTCGAGCAGCTCGAGGCACCGCATCTGAACGTAGGTCGAGGGGACCACGAGGGCGGCCGCGGCGGCGCAGACCCGTTTCGCTGCGCGCTGGCTCGCCGCGCCCCGCCGCTGCTTGCGAATGTGATCCGCCTCCCACTGTCTCAGGTCCAGGGCGTAGGCCACGACCGGGACGGGTGATTTGGCGGGCGCCGTGGTCAGCGGCGAGAACAGCAGGTCGACAGCGGCCTGCCGGGCGGGTGCGCCCAAGAGCGCGGCCGTGTCGTTTCGCGGGCCCAGGCGCGACGCGTCGGCGATGCAGACGCGGTCGTAGCCTTCGAAGGACGCGTGGTTGCCGGCGTCCGTAAAAATGACGAAGCGGGTGTGAGGCTGAACGTCGCGCATCGTGACCAGCACGTTGCGCAGGAAGCGCTCCGCCCCTCCGCCTCGGCCGGGCGCGAGCGCAAGCGCATTCACGCCTACGAGCATGGCATCGTTCCCAAAGCTCCGTCACGCGCGGCCGACCCGCGCCCGCTTACTCGATATATCCGAGGGCGGCCAGGCGCTCCCTGATCTGCTTTTCCTCCTCGGCCGAGCACGCCAGCAGCGTCTCCGGGGCGATGACGCCCGCGGCCGCCAACGCATCCAGCACCTTCTCCGCCGCAAAATCGGGCGTGTCGTTCGCGTCGACCTCGATGTCCAGCGACTCTCCTGTGGGCTGCACTTCGGGATGGATCACTACGACGATCACGCGGCGCCGGGACAGATAGCCACAGCCCTCGCGGGCCTGTTTGGCCGATCCGAAGCGGTCGACGGTGGTCTGGTCGATCACGGCCGCCACCCGGCCCAAGCCTTCGAGCCGCGCGGCGAGTATGGCGGCGGTCTGCGCCACATTCGCCCCGGCCAGGCATATGGCGATGCCCTTGTCCAAACCGTCAATCCTCGCTCTGGGCCCACTCGATCAAGATCTGCGCCACTTCCGGCCGTGTGAACTCAGGCGGCGGCATCTCGCCACGCTTCAGCATCTCCCGAACCTTGGTCCCGCTGAGGAAAATGTGGTCTTCCGGGCCGCCCGGGCAGGTCTTCTTCGACGCCATGCTCTCGGTCACCTTCGAGAAGAAGGCGTGGTCGAAGAACAGGGGCGTGATACCCATCTCGCCGAACTCGAACTTGTCGAAGATGTAGTGGGCGTCGTAGGTGCCGTAGAAGTCGCCCACGCCGGCGTGGTCGCGGCCCACGATGAAGTGCGTGCAACCATAGTTCTTGCGGACAATCGAGTGCATGATGGCCTCTTTCGGTCCCGCGTAGCGCATGTTGACCGGCATCAGGGAGAGCATCACGTGCTCGGGGGCATAGTACTTCTCCATCAGCGCCTGGTAGCAGTGCATGCGCACCACGCCGGGGATGTCGTCCTTCTTGGTCGTGCCCATCAGCGGGTGGATCAACAGCCCGTCGCAAATCTCGAGCGCGCACTTGGTCAGGTACTCATGGGCGCGATGGATGGGATTGCGCGTCTGGAAGGCGACGATGCGCTTCCAGCCCCGCTCGTCGAACGCGGCCCGTGTTGCCTTGGGCGACAAGTTGTATTCCTCGAACTCGATGGCGCGTGTTTTGAGCACGTCGAGATCGCCGGCCAGGAAGACCGGGCCCAACGACATGGTGTAAGCCACGCCCGGGTGCGACTCGTCCCTCGTGCCGTAGACCTTCTCGCAGATCTCGCCGTGGTCCATCGAGAATTTCTCGCCAAGATGCAGAATGGCCAACACGTCCCCGAGGTCGTCCTCGATAGCCACCTCGCCACCCACTTCCAGCGCGTCCGCGACCTCCTGCGACACGGCCAGCAGCAGGGGAATAGTCCACGGCACCCCGTCCCGCAAGTACATGGTGTCCAGCACACGCCGCGTGTCCGCTTCGTTCATGAATCCCGTCAGTGGGCTGAACAAGCCCTTGGCGATGCCGTCGATGTCAAACGCGGCGTAGGTGTCTACCGTGATCTTCGGCAGGGCGCCCGCCTTTTCTTTGGCCGCCTCGAGGGCGTCCCCGGCCAGCAATCGGTCCACCAGTTCTCCGCCGTGCGGTGGGATAGCCATAAAGCAAAACTCCTTCCTGTGCGGTTCCAAACGATAGGGACGTTTGGCGTTGGGGATCGGTCGCCCCTTCGCGGACGGCCCGAATGCAGTGGCCACCGGGAGTGGAAGCCATCCTGGGTAGTCTACTCGGTCGGGGCGGGCCGACTCAAGCAGGCACAACGCGCAAGCCGGGATTTGCATTGCCGCGCACCCGACGGTACGATCCTGCGGGCGGAGGCAGGCGGTTCGCATGAAGATCCTTGGCATATCGGCTTTCTACCACGATAGCGCCGCGTGTCTGGTGGTAGACGGCGACATTGTCGCGGCCGCGCAGCAGGAACGCTTTTCGCGAAAGAAACACGACCCCCGCTTCCCTGACGATGCGATCCGCTATTGCCTGGACGAGGGCAAGATGGAGGTCAACGACCTCGACTACGTCGTGTTCTACGACAAGCCCTTTGTCAAGTTCGAGCGCCTTCTGATGACCTACCTCGGCATCGCCCCCAAGGGCCTGCGCTCGTTCTACCAGCAGATGCCGGCCTGGCTCAAAGAGAAAATCTTCATGCGAGCCACCATCCGCAAGAAGACCGCCTACGAGGGCAAGATCCTCTTCGCCGCCCACCACCAGTCCCACGCCGCGGCCGCCTTCTTCCCGTCCCCGTTCGAGGAAGCCGCCATCGTCACCCTCGACGGCGTCGGTGAGTGGGCCACGTCGACCTACGGTTTCGGACGCGGCAACCGGGTCCAGATCCTCAAAGAGACCAACTTCCCCCACTCGCTTGGGCTGCTGTACTCGGCCTTCACGTACTTCACCGGCTTCCGCGTAAACAGCGGCGAATACAAGCTCATGGGGCTGGCGCCCTACGGGGAGCCCACGTACGTCTCGACGATCCGGCGCGAGCTCATCGACGTCCGGCCGGACGGCTCGTTCCGCCTGAACCTGGACTACTTCGACTACTGCGCCGGACTGCGCATGACGAACCAGAAGTTCGCCGATCTGTTCGGCGGGCCGCGCCGCGAGCCCGAAACCAAGATCACGCAACGCGAGATGGACCTGGCCCGCTCGGTCCAGGTGGTCACCGAGGAGATCATCCTGCGCATCGCGCGGCACGTCCACCGCGAAACCGGCCTCAAGCACCTGTGCCTCGCCGGCGGCGTGGCGCTGAACTGCGTGGCCAACGGCCGCGTGCTGCGCGAAGGGCCCTACGAGGGCGTGTGGATCCAGCCCTCGGCCGGCGACGCCGGCAACGCGCTTGGATGCGCCCTGTTTGCCTGGCACCAACTCCTGGACAACAAACGCGTCCCCGACGGCCGACGGCAGAAGGCCTCGTACCTGGGGCCGGCCTATTCGGACGACGCGATCCAAACCTATCTCGACGCCAATGACATCCCCTACACCCGAATCGAAACCTCGGACGCGTTGTGCGACCGCGTGGCCGGCCTCATCGCCGGCGAGAAGGTCGTCGGCTGGTTCCAGGGCCGCATGGAGTTCGGGCCGCGAGCGCTCGGCGCGCGCAGCATCCTCGGCGACCCGCGCTCGCGCGACATGCAGCGCACCATCAACCTCAAGATCAAGTTCCGCGAGTCCTTCCGGCCCTTCGCGCCGACGGTCATGGCCGAGCACGTGTCGGAGTATTTCAATCTCGACGGCGAGAGCCCCTATATGCTGCTCGTGGCGCCCGTACGGGCCGACCGCCTGTGCGAGCTCAGCGAGGAAGAGAAGAACGCCACAGGCTTCGAGAAGCTGCGCGTGGTGCGCTCGGACGTCCCCGCCATTACCCACGTCGACAACTCGGCCCGTATCCAAACCGTCGACAAGAAAGACAATCCCCTGTACCACCGCCTCATCGAATGCTTCTACGACAAGACCGGATGCCCCGTCATCATCAACACCTCGTTCAACGTGCGCGGCGAACCCATCGTCCGGTCGCCCGAGGAGGCCTACACGTGCTTTATGCGCACCCGGATGGACTACCTGGTCATGGGCTCGTTCGTGTTGGCCAAGTCCGAGCAGGAGCCCTGGCCGGAATCGGACGAGTGGAAAGAGGAATTCGAGCTGGACTAGACCGGTGACGCCATGGACGTAGACACATCGGACAAGAGGGAGCTGCGCAAGTTCGGCCTCGTGATGGCCGTCGCCATCCTGGTGCTGGCCGTCATCCGCTGGGCCCTGCACGGTTTCCACGCCTGGCCGTGGTACTTCACCTACGTGGCCGTCGCCTTCGGCGTGCTCGGGCTGGCCGCGCCGCGTCTCCTCCAGCCTGTGTTCTGGGCCTGGATGAAGCTCGCCCTCGCCATCAACTGGGTCATGACCCGCCTCCTGCTCACCCTCGCCTTCTTCCTCCTCATCCTGCCCACCCGCGTCATCCTCCGCCTCGTCGGGAACGACCCGCTCAACCGCGCATGGAATCCGGAAGCACCGTCGTACTGGGACGAGCCCGAAGAGCAGCCCGAGGAATTCGACCGCTACCTCAATCAGTTCTGAGGACGCGGCGAGAGCGCAGCCCTCTTCGCGCTCGCCACGCTGGTGCCATCCCTTTCAGGGCCGGCTCCGAGCTTCCCGTAGGCCTGCGGCGCGAGGGCCTGGAAGAGGGTCCATACGCAGGGATTCGAGTAGTAGTTGATGCCCCACTTGATGGCGCCGGTCTGGGGATCGAGGCTCCAGGGGATGTTCCAGGGGGTGCGCTGGCGCAACAGGATGTTCTCGTAGCTGGTGTTGAACAGCCGGACGGCCTCGTCCTCGCGCCCGGCAAAGGCCGCCATGGCGCAGAAGTTCCACACCTCGCCAATAGTCAACACGGCCGAATGGTTCGCGTAGGTCTCGTCCACGGCGCCGTCGGGGCCGACGCCGTTGACCGCACCGAACTCCGTGGCGGGCACGTTCAGACGCAGCACCGTGTCGATGACGGCGCCGACGTGGTCTTTGGGCACCACGTCGCCGAGACCGCAGGTGTAGGCAAACCACTGCCCGCACAGGGCGTTGGTGAGCGAGGTGTCGCTGACGCGCTTCCGGGCCGGGTCGCTGTACAGGCGGTAGTAGCGGCCGGTCCAGAGCTTGTCATCGAAGGCCGTGGCGGCGCGCGTGTACCACTCCCGTAGCTCTTCCGCAAAGGCCCCGTCCTCCATTTGCGCGGCCATGGCCTCGCCCGCGCGGAGCGCGGCCAGCCAGATGCTGCCGGTGTAGGCGCTGACGCCCCACCACGGCCAGCAGTCGTAGTACTGGTTGGCGGGGAAGCCCTTCTCGCTTCCGGGATCCTCGTCCACGAGCCCGTCGCCGTCTTTGTCCAGCGTCATGGCGTAGCGGAGGGCGGCTTTCACGTGGGGATACATGGCCTCGAGGTCGCTCTGGTCGCGCCAGAGGTCATAGTTGCGCCACGCGGTGAGCGCGAACTCCGACGAGACGATAGGGTGCTGCACCTGGAAGTAGGGCGAGCGCGACGCGGTGGGCCGGCCGAAGCCGAACGGAATCTCGCCCGAGTCGGCCTGGGCCTCGGCCACCGAGCGCATGGTCGCCTGTTCGCACTCCGGGAACAGCAGGGCCAGGGGGAACGAGCCGTTGAAGCGGCAGACGAAGGTCTCGGTGATCGCACAGCCGGTGAACGACTCGCTTTGGAAGAAGCGCCCGTCGGCCAGCCACCACGAGTTGCGCGGCAGCACGTAGAGCGCGTTGATGACGGCGTCCTTTAGCAGCGGAGGCGCCTCGCTGGCGTAGATGGACTCTTGCCACGCGACCACGCCCCGTTCGATGACTCCGGCCTGCTTCAACGCGGTCTTCATCACTTGCCCGGCATCGGCGAACCGTTTGGCGTACCGGTGCCGCAGCAGTTCGCCGTCGCTCGAGGTCCAGAGCGGGAAGTGCCACGCCAGCGCCAGCGTCACCTCGGCCTTCTCGCCGGCCTCGAGCGTCCGACGGGCCAGGGCCCGGATCACGTCCTCTTGGACTCGGACGTTTTGATGGGCCCACCCCCCCTCGGAGCGCGACGCCACCGCGTAGGACCCGCGCGGCAGAACCATTTGGATCCCGTCCGAGACGGTCTCGACGCCGGGGCCGGGCGCGTCCACATCCAGCGGGATCCAGGCACCCTCGGTCATGGCCTGGTGCGCGTGGGGCCAGCGATCGACGACGGCGTGGCCGGTTTCGCCTACGAGGGCGAGGCATGTTGGCGTTGCGTCGTGTTCGAACACGATTCCGCCGACCGCGTCCTCGTACGCGGCGCGCTGTTTCTCGGCGAACTTCGGCCCGCCGATGTCGGCGTTGACCGCGAATCCGAAACGGAGGTCGCGCAGGTCGCTCGAGGAGCGGTTCACGATGGTGAACACGAGCGCCACGGCATCGGGGCCGGCCTCATGCACGCGGCAACCGAACTCGACGGCGCCGTCGGTGGTGGCTGTGGGCAGGGCGTCGGCGGCGAGGCCATACGCGCCGTCACGGCCGCGCCCGGCGCGCAGGTCCCCGCACCGGAAGTGCCAGAACATCTGCCCGATGTTGGGGGCGCCGTCGAACACGGCCGATTCACGCCGGTGGCTTTCCCAGTTGAATCCGCCTAGGGCGTCCACGAAGAAATCGGTCACGGCGCCCGAGCGAAAAGCGTGGCCCTCGGGCACGCTCGACACGGCGTCGGGCGAGGAAATCCACACGGGCGCGAGGCGGGCGGCGCTGGCGCGTTCGAGTAGTTCGTCCCGGCTGGACGCGAACACGAGCATGGGCGACACCTTCCAGGTCTGCCCTGGCCGCAGCGACGCGCGCCGCCATCCGAGCGCGCCTTCGACGTTGCCGTGCGCTTTGAGGCCCGAGGCCGTCTCGGCCTGCCACTCGAGCGCGGCCTCGACCCGGGCCGGGCCGTCGCCGTGGTTTTCGAACGCCAGCCGGAACAACGCCACCGGCAATCCCGACAGGTCGTAGTCGTGTGGGACGAGCGGGGCGAAGCAGCGCGCGTACACGCGCACGTCGCCGAAGGTCTCGCCAAAATCGAGATCGGCCGCGGGGTAGTGGCCCCAGAAACGCATCCCCTCGGGCGCGTCGCCGCCGTCCGGGAACAGGGCGACGCGGCGCTCTCCGACGCGGAGGGTCAGCCCGGACTTCGGGGCGGCGGGCTTCGGGCTGAGCCAGGTATTCTCGGTCGTACACGCGCCAAACGCGCCCGAGGATCTCAGGTCCACGAAGCCCGTGCCCAGGCCGCCCAGCGGCATCGCGCTCGATGCCTCGCCGGGCGCGTACCACACGCCGCACACCGGGCTCGTGTAGCCAGGCGCCTCGAAGGTCTCGAGGGCAGGCGCCGCCAAAGCCATCATTACCGCAAGGACAGGTACCGGCATCATCGCATCCTCACTTCCATTTGATATCTCAGCGCTGACAGGGAAGCCGGCGGGTCGCGACCCGCCCTGCATCGCCACCGCCAAGGAGTATCGCTCTCGGCGGACCGTTTTGCAATGGCTTCTCGCGCAAGTCCGGGGGCATCCTAGAAAAGCACCGGGCGCGCCTGCTATAATCCGGTGTGGTGGCGTAGGCTTGCGGTGGGTGCCTTTGAGATGTGCAGATCGACGATGGGAGGAGAATGCATGGCAGAGCATGTCAAGGCCGAGGAGATCGTTCGGCGGGTGATCTGCGAGATCCTGAGTAAGAAGCCCGAGCAGGTTACATTAGAGGCCGACCTGAGCAAAGATCTGGACATGCGTTCGATGGAATTCCTTGACCTCTACGAGGCCCTGGACAAGGAATTCGATATCGAGATAGACGACGAAGCCAACGAGATCCAGACTGTCGAGGACTTGGTGAAGTACATTGAATCGCGCGCCGAGGAGAGCGGCTGAAGCGTAACGGTCACGGGGCAGGAAGCCAGTAGATAGCAGGGCCTTTCGTGCCGTGGCCGGGAAACAGGGATAGCTCCTGCCCACAGACTCGCGAGGACAGTCCCGACTGCCGGAGCGGCCCGCAATCAGGCGAAGGACGGCGCTTGCGTTTCCGAGAAGGACGGGACGAATGGCGGGGCACGGACGCGCTCGCACGGCGAGGGAAGGTCCTCGCTCCGTGAGCGAGGGAAGACCTCGCAGAGACGATGATGGATGACGCAGTACGCGCCGAGGAACTCGGCGAGCTTTGTTCTCGACTCGGACTCGATATGGACAGCCTGGCGTTGCTGGACCGGGCCCTCACGCACGCCTCGATTCTGTCGGAATCCCCGCCACCGGTGCGCGACTATGAGTCGCTCGAGTT
>Ga0272442_10009794_pt1 | contig 11903 bp, 10 predicted proteins | sample SSMForm2O_FD_200262 | JGI IMG/M metagenome (GOLD analysis project Ga0272442, IMG submission 200262) | Marine sediment archaeal communities from Little Sippewissett salt marsh, Falmouth, MA, United States - SSM-Form-2O | ecosystem: Environmental > Aquatic > Marine > Wetlands > Sediment ...
GTTTGTCCAGGTGTTCAGCGGCGCAGTGATTTTTCTTTCCATGCCTCTCTATGCCGCAGTGGTGCTGATCGGCGGGTCGCATTTTATCGAAATCTACCTATCTATTCCCTACGGGATCGCCCTGACCATTTTTTCCCTGATTATCGCCGCGTATGTGATAGCCGGCGGGCTCAAAGGCGTGATGTACACGGATGCGCTTCAGGGATCGATCATGTTTGTCGGCATGCTGTTCCTGCTTGTTTTCACCTACGTTTCTCTGGGCGGGTTCAGCAGCGCACACCAGGCGCTGACCGATCTGGCAGGCAAAGTCCCGGAAAGCCTTGTGCAGAAGGGACACCTGGGCTGGACAGCCATGCCTCTGGCCGGTTCGGAATGGTGGTATGTCCTGGTAACCACTATAATCCTCGGTGTGGGGATCGGAGTGCTGGCCCAGCCCCAGTTGGTAGTGCGTTTCATGACAGTAAAAAGCAGGAAAGAACTTAACCGGGCCGTTTTCGTGGGCGGGATTTTCATCCTGATCACGGTCGGTGTGGTTTATGTGGTGGGGAGCCTGTCCAACGTGTTCTTTTACAACACGAAAGGTGTTATCTCCGTGGCCGCTGCGCAGGGAAACGTGGATAAAATCATCCCGCTGTATATTACCGAGGCGCTGCCTGGCTGGTTCGGCATGCTTTTTACATTGACTCTGCTCGCTGCGGCGATGAGCACGCTGAGCAGCCAGTTCCATGCCCTGGGCACCGCGCTCAGCCGGGATATTTATCAGCAGCTTGCCGGTGAATCGGCGGCTGGCAACACGGTGCTGCTCACCAGAGTGGCGATCCTGATTGGCCTTGTGATAGTGATGATCCTCGGCTGGATATTACCGGGCAGCATAATCGCCCGGGGCACGGCAATCTTTTTCGGACTCTGCACCGCCACCTTTCTGCCCATGTACGCCCTAGGCCTTTACTGGAAGGGCATAACCAAAGCCGGGGCGCTCTCCGGCCTGGTTTTTGGCTTTGCGGGCAGCTTGTTTTACCTCGCCTTTATCCACCTTAAAGAGTCCGCGGCGCTGGGAATCTGCCAGTTGTTTTTCGACAAACCCGCACTGGTTTCTTTCCCCTGGGTCGTGGTTGACCCGATAGTGGTGGTTTTCCCCATGTCCCTGCTCATTACTGTGGTGGTAAGTTTTTTTACAAAGCCATGTGACAGGGAGCTTGTAGAGAAATGTTTCAGTTAGTGGAATGATCGTTTAAGAGGTCGCCAGACAGAACGCCCGGCCTGCAATGCAAAACAGGCCGGACGTTTTATTTTGGCCGGGTCCTGTCCTGCCGAAGAGCGGAGAATTATTTGCCAGTGTCCCCGGTTAGTTTCTCGAACCTGGCTCTATGCCTGTGGTCGGTGGAAAGGTCGGCTGCGGCAAGGCCGTTTTTCAGCAGTTGCGCATTGAGAAACGTTCTGTTGCTCAGGTGCAGGTAACACAGCAGGTTGCCTTTGTTATCGTATTTTTTGCTGTCGAATCTGATGTAAACTTTCCTGCCCCGGGTTTTCTCCCGCAGGAATTCCTCCGCCGCTTTCTTTTTCCCCGGTATTTCCCGCAGGCCGAGCAGGCGAATTCCTGTTCCGTCGTTCAGCAGCAGCTCGAGCGCTGAGGCGACTTTTTTCACGCTGAAATATTTTTCTCTGGGCTGCGAGGAGGCGTCGATTTTCGAGCCGTAGTTTTTCACCCGCGGGTCAGCTCTCCTGCCGATCCTTACCGGGTCGCTGAAAACGTACGGCAGGGCCGCTTTTGCCTGTGCCGGATCGATCCCGGACTCTTTCTGCCTGATAATCCCGCATGAAACATCTTCCGTCTCTGCTTGCCGGCCCATGCCCAGTTTCTCGCGGATAAGGGGCAGAAACCTTTCGTTAATCTCGTAGCCGATCGAGTTCCTCCCGAGCTTTTTTGCAGCCAGCGCAGTGGTCCCGCTGCCCAGAAACGGGTCGAGCACGGTGTCGCCGGTAAAGGTGAACATCCTGATCAGCCGCCTGGGAAGCTCCTCCGGGAACATCGCCAGGTGTTTCTCCTGTTTTTCGCCCGGGAAATTCCAGTGGCCGCTAAAATATTGCGCCCATTCCTCAGCCGCGAGCCTGGAAGCCTCTTTGATCTGTTCACTCACTTTCGGAGCCTTGCCGGGCTTTTTGAAAATGAGGATGAACTCGTAGTCGAGTTTCAGGATCCCGTTGCGCGGAAAGGGGAACGAGCCCATTACAGTGCCGCCGCCGGTGGTGTTGGTGGTGGACACTTTTTGCCAGATGATCCCGCCCATGTAGTCCAGGCCTGCGCTTTCGCAGAACTTTATTATCTCCGTGCGGATGGGGATCACTTTATACCTGCCGTAATGGGCCGACCGCGCAAACTGGTCGCCGATATTGACACAGAGGCGGCATCCCTTGTGAAGAGCGCGGGCGCATTCGTTCCAGACCAGGTTCAGGTTGTTGATATAGTTTTCGTAGCTGTCGTCGAATCCGATCTGCCGGGTACCGCCGTAGTCCTTGAGCTGCCAGTAGGGCGGGGAGGTGACCACCAGATGCACTGATTCCTCCGGCACTTCGCCCATCCGGCGCGAATCTCCGAGAATGATTTTGTGGCTGGTTTTCATCAATGAAAGTGATCCCCCTGCAATTTCGATTAACGCTCGAATTTCCTGCGGAAACGCTCCAGTTCCGGTGCAAGCTCCTGGGAAGTGGCGTACAGAAAGAGAGGAAAGAGTCTGATAAATGTCTCCTCGATTATTTCCGTGAAACTCTCTCCCAGGGAGACTACATCATCGGCCTTCAGCAGTAAAGCCATATAGTAGTACTTGCGCTGCGCCCATTCACCGGCCAGGGGCGGCAGGCCCTTGACCCGCGACTTTTTGTAGCTTTCGCTTCGAAGAGAAAGGTCGCTGAAATTGCCGTTTTGCTCGAGGTATTGCTGGAAAAACTCCGGGTGCGCGGCGATATTGGCAGCCAGCCGCTGCCGCCAGTCTGTCATCGAGGAGCCGAGCCAGGTGCCGATATAGCTGTCGACCGGTGTGATTCCCACCGCCAGCCCGGGCGCTTTGGTGCGCCCGTAAGAGCTGGGGAAAAACAGCAGGTCAACCGACTCGCGATAGGGGTGCTTGTCCCTGGTGAAACGAATGTCGCGGTTGATTCGGCCCAGAGTGCGGCCGGTTTTCGGTTCGGTTTCCAGCTCGGGGTCGAGATCGTTGATAAACGGGGACAGCTTCCTGCACAGCGCTTTGAGCTCATCCCTGGCATTCTCCCACTGCTGACGGTGTCTCTGGAACCAGAGCCTGTTATTGTTCGCTTTCAGATTGCGCATAAAGGCGAATGATTCCGCGCTGATACCTGTGAATTTGTACACTTGAATTTCCTCTGGTCGGAAATCGAAAAGGGGGCGGATACCGGAAAAAGTCTTCTCCAATATCTATTGAAAAGCCGCCAATTGCAGGCAAATTTTTGATGCTATTGAATATTTAGCGAAATGTCTTTCATATCCATAATATTTTTCAAAGATACTCAGAATGAAAGAATTATCAACCGGCAGCCGGGGCCACCTGTCCGGAGACTGGAAAAACCGGTGAAAAGCAGACCCCGGCCATATAAGATAAGAGAGGATTTCAAGTGTCCGGACTGGTCGGCGGGATGTTGACAGGACTAGTTCCTGCCTTCGGCGGATTTCCCCTTTTTTACAGGCATGCAGAGGTGTTGCGGAGCATTAACTTCGGCTCCACAGAGAGCGCAGCTGTATCGGTCACTGTCAATTGCAGCCCCGGCGTGCGAATCGTTGTGTTTATTATCGGGTTCGCTATGCAGAGAGCGGCTGTCAGGGTCTTTACGCTCAGCGGACAAGCGGCCTTCCTTTCCCGGTGGATTTAAGAGAGAAGGCTCTCCCGGTAGATTGCATAAACTGGTTCTTGGATGGATTAACGAAACCAAAGGTCATAAGTTGCCGTTTTTTTGCTGTAACCCGCCTTCTCCACTATGTCGTTGACTTGAAAATGAGTATTTTCATATATTCCCCTCACGCTGCGACCGGCTTTTCAGAGTGTTGTCTTATGGCCGGCCGGTGCTGATTATCGAATGGCAATTTCTTGATCGTATGCTGAGCCACGGGAGGAGAAGATCGATTCCAGGGAGCGGGTAAGGGCCGCGCTGTCCCACCGGGAACCCGACCGGGTGCCGATAGACCTTGGAGGGATGGGATCGAGCGGTATCGCGGCTGTTGCCTACCACGAGCTGAAAGAGTACCTCGGTATCAGGCAAGGCCGGACCAGGGTTTGCGATGTGGCGCAGATGCTGGCCTGGGTTGAGGAGCCGGTGCGCCGGAGGCTGGGGGTGGACGTGGTGGCCCTTCCTCATTACTATGCGGGCTGGGGCAGGGACTGGAATGTATACAACGATGGGCCTTTCAGGCCGTGGCGCCTTGAGGGCTGGCCTGAATTGACGGTGCCGGCGGGCATGAGGACCGAAACGGACAGGGACGGGAGGATCTATCTTTTGAGCAGCCGGGGCCGCAGAGTGGCAGTCAAGCCGCCCGGCAGCTACTATTTCGACCCACTTCCCGAAAAGCCCGCACCGCTGCCGGACCCCGGGGATTTCAGCCTGCCGGACAGCCTGAGCGATCCGGAACTGGAATATTACGAAAAAACCGCCCGGTCCCTTTACGAGAATACCGATTACGCGGTGCTGGGTACTCCGGTGGGCTATGGTCTTCTCTGGCTGAGCGTGGGGGGATTCGAAAACTGGCTCTGCGCGATAATGGAGCAGCCGGAGGCTGTGGGCGCGATCCTGGACAGGGCGGTTGAATGCAATATCCCTGTGATTGAACAATATAACCAGGCGGCCGGCAGGTACGTGGAAGCGGTGATTTTCAGCGACGACCTGGGTACCCAGCACAGCGAGTGGATAAGCCCCGGGGTGTTCCGGGAGGTTTTCGCTCCCCGCTATCGCCGGGTTTTCGACTGGATCCATAAAAATACAGAGCTCAAGGTGTTTTTCCACTGCTGCGGCTCGATCCCGAACCTGATCGAGCCTCTTATCGAATGCGGCGTCGATATTCTTAACCCGGTACAGACCGGAGCCGCGGGCATGGATCCGGGGTGGCTTAAAAAATCTTTCGGGGACAGGCTGGTATTCTGGGGCGGGGGCCTGGATACGCAGAGCAGGCTTCTTTTCAGCTCGCGCGAGGAGCTGTTGGATGACGTGAAAGCGAGAATCGGGATTTTCGCTCCCGGCGGGGGATATGTTTTCAACCCGATACATAATATCCAGCCCGGCACTGATCCTGAAAGGCTCGTGGCCTGTTTCGATACGGCCCGGCGGTGCGGAGTCTATCCGATAGAGCCTTGATCCAGCTGGTGCCGTAACGCTGAACAGGGGATATGGAAAAGTATCTCCGAAGAGGTTAGATTTAGGTTGAATGTATAATAAAGGGGGGCATGATGCTGGAAAATCTCACTGCTGACTATGTCAGCGAGAGAAAAATATTTGGTATCCCTTTGCTTCATATCTCAAGCGAATCCGCGCGGGGGATCGTGGCTGTCGGGGAAAAGGCCACTGGAGTGCTGGCAGTGGGCAAGCTCGCTATCGGCGTTGTCGCCTCCGGGGCGGTGAGTATCGGGCTGGTTTCCGCGGGAGCGATCTCGATCGGAGTGCTGGCCTCGGCCGGCGCCGTAGCCATCGGCCTGGGACGCAGTACGGGCGCTATCGCTGTGGGCCGCCGTGCCAGCGGCGCAATGGCTTTCGGTCCTGAAGCGGAAGGCGGAATTACGGTCAAGCTTCACTCCGCCAGAGAAGAAGAAGAGGAACTGGGCATCTGAAAACGCTTCCGGTGCTCCAGGCTCACCCGGTCAACTGTCCGGGCCGGTCACAGTGCGCTGTATCGTGTGATCATACCTGTCCGGTTACTGCAACAGAAGGCAGGAAATATGAAATTGATCAAGAAAAAAAGTCTTCTCTTTCCACTGATTATAATCGCTGCATCAACTTTGCTTTACTGTTCACACAAGCTCTCTACAGCTTCGGCACAGCCCGTGCTGGAAGGTTTTCCCTGGCCTGACCCCGCAAATGAAACAGTCCTGGAGGTGCCGGCCGGCGGAGAGGCGATCCTGGTTGACGGCAGCCCGGACGAGGCAGGTTGGAAAGACTGTGCGGCGATCGAAAAGTTCTATAGGACAGCCGATGCCGGACAGGCTTCTGTCGATGCTGCCGTGGGCGTGATCTACGACGGCGGGAACCTGGTGTTCCGCATTGACTTGCCGCCGGTTGAAGCCGAAGGCTCGCTGAGAAAATGTTTCCTGAGTGACGAATTCGACCTTGCCCGCTCGAAAGCCAGTGTCAGTATTTTTCTCGATCCCTTTCACGGGCACGGAGTTTACTACCGGTTCATTGTCGATCCCGGAGGAAACAAGCAGGATTTGCGGGTTGCGGACGAGAGCTGGGCTGCTGACTGGCAGGCAGCGGTGGATCATTCTTCCGGACGCTGGAGCGCTGAGATTGCGATTCCCGTTGCACAGCTTTTCGGCCCTCCGGCCGCGGGCGATATCTGGGGGTTCAATGTTGCACTGAACGGCGTGAATGACGAGGGTACGCTGAGTTCGACTCCGATCCGGCTGAATTTTGTCGATGCCGAAAGGTTCGGGCATCTCCTGTTTGAAGGAAACCTGAATGAGGACAGCCTGGCGAAAATTAAAGCCGGCCTGCCGGTGGTCCACCGGAATGCCAGAGAAGCCGGACTGGAGGCCAACAGAAAACTCTGCGGCCCGGAGCTGGTAGATATTCCGGGTGAGCTGGCCGATATGGCTCCGGGCAGGGAATTTCTGCTGAAAGGTGCAGGGAAAATAACCTGCCTCGGTCTGGACAACCCGGAGATTGTCCGCTCGAGATACCCGTTTTTCTACGAGAGATACGACAACCCCGAAATTCAGAGGCTGAGAGAGGAATTCGACCTGGATGCCATAATCGCACCGGGAAAGAACGAATTCGAACAGCTGATCCTGCTCAACGAATGGCTGGTTGAAAATGTCCCGTTCGGCAGCCCGCCTCCGATCAGGCCGCAGCCGTTCCATGTCTTGAAACACGGACTCGCGGGCCAGACTTTCAACTGCACATACAAATCTTTCACCCTGGTGCAGCTTTATACCGCGCTGGGCTGGACCGCCCGGAAAATAACCAGTGTGGGCCACGGTACACTGGATGTCTGGTCCGACTACTGGCGCAAGTGGGTCCAGATCGACCCGAGCCGCAACTCTTATTTCCGCCTCAGCGGTACCGCCGTACCGTTGAACAGCAACGAAATCAGGCGCCAGTTCTGGCGCAACGGCGGAGTTGATATGGAGATGGTTTTCGGCAGCGGGCAGCGGGCCGAGAGAGTGACCCTGGAGAGAAGGGAAAAGGACGGCCTGATGCGATACCGCCAGGATGGCTACGCCTGGGTCGCATACAAAACCCGGAACAATTTTTTGGAGATTCCGTATGCCTACCGCAACTTTCTCTACCTGATGGTCGAGGACGAATACAACCGGGGCAAGCAGTGGATTCACATGTACTCTGGGAAGCCTGACGAGCGCCAGCTTTTTTCCATACAGACCGACCGCCCGGGAGATATTTTCTGGACCCTGAACCAGGCTTATGTCCACTTGTACGACCAGGGCGGCAGTGCGCTGAGAGTTCAGCTCGAAACAGTCACCCCGAATTTCGAGGCATTCGAGATCTCAGTGGATAATGGCGAATGGCGGCGCAGCGAACCTGTGTTCACCTGGAATCTTCACCCGGGGCAGAATTTTTTACAGGCCAGAAGTATCAACAAGTTCGGTAGAAGGGGGGCGGAGCACAAGGTTGTGCTGGGGATGGGGGAGGAGTAGAGAAAGAGGGGCACCATATTATATGCCCCTCTAAATTTCAATGTTATTATGCCAAGTTAGTTTATTTTAGATAATTGGTTTTGGATAACCCATGCAAATAGCAGAAGCTATGACTATGTTATCTACCACTGGGTCCGGTAATATGCCGATTTTCTTGATAAATCTTTGGGTGCTATCAACAGCCCTCACCTGAAAGGCGTCTATGGCGGATGCCACTCCCTGTTTTCCCCATTTTGTTTGATTAAGCCCGTTGGTTTTATTGGGATTAACTCTAATCATCCATATAGCTCTGGCGAAATGACTTTTCCACTTTGTTATAGGAACAATTATTCTAAGGGCATTATAGGGTTGAGTACTATCTAAGCTTAAAACAACACAAGGACGAACTTTTTTTTGTTCCGCTCCAGCACCTGGTTCCAAATCCACCCACCAAATTTCACCCCTGTTCCCCATAATAGAAATCCTCGCTATCAAGAGAGGTAAATACTGTCATCTCAGGATCTTTAAGGTAATCATCTCTCAAGATTCTTGCGGACTCTATTATATATTTCTCACGCTCCTCCGGTCGCATTGCTGCAACTTCTCTCAAGGATGGCATGGAGTCAAATTGCAATTTTACAGCTACGTGAGTGGGCATTGTATTTGCCTGGCCGACATATTCACCCATCCATTTCCTGATAGCAGAGGCTTGCACTATAATCCCTCTGCCTGCTGGACGCTTCAAAATCCACGATTCATTATATGAGGCTGTTGTTGTTACATCCCTCATTTTGTTATTCCTTTCTTTCAACAATCCCAATTGATTCTAGAGACTTTAGGTTATTCATATGCATTTTAGAAAACCTTACGTAATGGGGGATTGTCATATATACCCTAGATAGAATTTCCGCTTCCTCATTTGGTTTGTCTGGATTTCGCAAACCAAAAGTCATAACAACATGTTCCTCAGACCACTTGCATTCTACATAATCGGCAAAAATTGTGGAATATTCACTCTTTTCAAACATTTTAAGCCTTTGAGCCACAGGTAATTGAGATTTCGTTTTTTTCTTATCCATTAATTCCTCTTTTGTTTTCTTCTTATAATACCTTGCGTTGTAAATTTATGTTACATAAAAATTCACGGGACGTCAATGTTTCTGGCTTATTAAATCTCAACGTATTTGTACCACATGAAATAAGATAATAATAAAATGTCGAGAATCCAGAGAATAATAATTTTTATAGCACACATGAGAAATTTCTTCAAAATACTGCTTTTGCGAGATAATTTCTCTTTGGTCATTTAAAGCTAAAAATTAGTTTTTTCTAAGGATATTTATACTTAAGTCAAGTTGCAATATCAGCGCTTACCTTCTGGTGTGCACGTCCCGCGCGCAGCGGAAGCCGACATACTGATTCTTGCTGTTCGGGTAGTGGCCGTCCCGGCTCAGCAGTGAAGGGTCGGTCATGTTCACATAATAGCTGCCGCCCCGGTAGGTGCGGTAAAGTTTCTGCGGCCCGATCCAGGAGTCGACCCACTCGGCCACGTTGCCCACCATATCGTACAGGCCGAACGGGCTTAGATCCTCAGGGTAGCTTCCCACCGCAGCGGTGCGGTTCAGCCCCTCGCTCCAGATATTGGCGGCGCCGGGCCGGTAACTTTCTCCCCAGGGGAATTTCCGCACCTGGGGGCCCATTGCCGCAAGCTCCCATTCCTGCTCGGCGGGAAGCCTTTTCCCGGCCCAGGCAGCGAAACGTGCCGCCTCCTGGAAACTCACGCCCACAACCGGGTGCTCCTCCTCGCCCGGCGGCACGATCCCGTTTTTCCAGTGCTCCGGCGCTTTGGCTCCGGTGGCGGAGACGAAATATGCGTAGGCGCGGTTGGTTACCTCGTAGAGGTCGATATAAAACGAGTCCACGCGCACGGTGTCGCCCTGCGGATAGAGCAGGTGGCCCGCAGGCACCAGGGCCATCCCGACCGGTGCATAGTCGAACCAGCCTTCTTGAATAGTCGGTTCGAGTGTTATATCCTTACCCGGAGCAACCTCGACAGTATCCACCGCGGCCCCGTAACCGGTAATACTCGAACGAATCACATGCAGGCCGGATTCCAGGCGCGCAAGCCGCCACGGGGTGACTTTTCCCGTAAACACGCCGTCGATAAAAATATCCGCGCCACCGGGATTGGAATTCACCAGCAGGCTGCCCGGGTAAGGTTCCAGCTCGATGTTCAGCGTGCTGTCCTGTTCGAAAGAGATTTCCACAGTCCGGCGCCAGGTTTTATAGCCCTGTTTCCTGGCCTCGATCCGGTGCGCCCCTGCAGGGAAATCCTCGAGGATCACTTCCCCGGTCCCTTCAACAGCAAGCTCCAGAGTGTCGATCCTCAAACTCAAGTCGGGCTGAGAGGTGATAATTGTCAGGCGGCCGGTTTGCCGCTGAAGTTCGAAGCTGCATTCCTGGAGTTTTTCCGGAATGACTGTAACGGAGTCGAATATTTCGATGTAGCCGGGCAGGGTGAGAATCAATTCATGCCTCCCGGCGGCAAGCTGGGATACTTTCACAGGGGTGCGGCCGACATCCAGACCGGTCAGAATCACCAGTGCACCTTCAGGCTCGCTCTGGATCAATACCGCGCCGAAGTCGGCTTTTCCTAATTCAGCGGAGCCGCGCTCTTTTGACTCGCCGGGCCGCAGAAGTGTCTCGAGGCCGCCGACTGCCACCACCCTGGACCCGGCGCCGAAATCATGTTTCGCTCCTCTGAGCAGCGGCACCAGGTTGCATTGTCGGTCGCCAACATCGCTTACCCGGTAACGCGCCGAGCGTAAAGGCACTGAGCCCAGCCCTGTTTCCCGCACTTCCATATCCGCAACAGTCAGTTCCTGTCCCGGCAGTATCCCGTCCACCAGCCCGATATTTATTACCAGTGTATCGCCCCTGGCTTCCACCACTCGCCCGGTCAGGGGGAAACAGGCGAGCACCCTGCGGGCCAGCGACCTGACTGTTGAGCCTATCTCGGACAGACCGCCCCTGTGCTCGGCCACCTCGGAGGCCAGCACTTCTCCGCTCTCCGCGTTTATTACCCTGGCAGTAAGCACAACCACGTTCTCGAACCGGGTCACCGAGCCGGTGAGCACGAAGTTGCTTTCGAGCAACTCTCCCAGCCGTCTCAGAGTGCCCTCGCTGAACAGGTCCCGGAACCTGGCGGATTCCCGCTGAAGGCGGTAAAGCCTGCCGGTTTCCTCCAGAAGGCGCAGCCGAGCGGAGCGGCCGAGCTCGGAGCGCAAAAGATCGCTTACCGAGCGCGCCAGAGTGCGGTCAACCCCGATAGGCTCGAAATCCTGTACGGATAACAGTACTCCGGCAGTCTCATTTGCCCGGCAGTAGAGGCTGTCCGGGGCCGAGGTAAGGCAGAATGCCAGCGATAGAATCAGAACAACAGTCGGATAATGTCGAAAGAGATTCATAATAAGAGCAGAATGCAGGCAGGCGGCTGAACAAGCTGACTCAGCCGCCGGAACCATAATTTGTATGGAATTTGTCCCGCGCCTGGCGGGCGAACTTGCCGAACACTTCGATTCTCAGCTTACGCTGTGCATCGAGCCCGGCCCGGGCCGGATCAGGCCCGAACCCCTTTGCCGAATAGACTTGCGAAAGCAGTACTGAATCGTCCCGCGGATCGAGCATGCTGATTGTCGCGCTCCAGCGGCTGAAACAGAAACCCGCATCCAGGCTGCTCACCCCGTCCTCACGGCAGGAGGCGACCACTTTCGGCGCAACCTGGGTGCGAACAGACAGATCGAGTCTTTCAGGCTGGAAACCAGCTTTAAGCAGGGCGTTTTCGAGCGCCTCTGTGAAGACTGAAGTCTTTGCTGTTTCTCCCGAGCGTTTATCGCCGATCTCCACCGGCTCCACCGATACACGCCGAAGCATAAAGCTCAAATCCCGCGCCGACTCTACAGCCCGGTCTCTGAGCATGGAAAGCCTTCTCGCCGCTTTCTCAGGCAGGTGAATAGCCGGCTTTCTAGACAGTTCCAATACCTGGACCTGTTTCCT
>Ga0272442_10009796_pt1 | contig 11903 bp, 11 predicted proteins | sample SSMForm2O_FD_200262 | JGI IMG/M metagenome (GOLD analysis project Ga0272442, IMG submission 200262) | Marine sediment archaeal communities from Little Sippewissett salt marsh, Falmouth, MA, United States - SSM-Form-2O | ecosystem: Environmental > Aquatic > Marine > Wetlands > Sediment ...
TATTGAGGAGATGGCTGGATACAGAACCGTCTTGATCACTGGGAGCTACTGTGGCGCCAACACGATCCAACTCATCAATAAGGATCCGGAAGTGCTTTTGGTGATAGGAGAGGGCTTCACGACGCACGGCAACATATACAGTCTGGGTCCTATTTTAGCCACGGCTGACTCCCATTTTATGGGAAAGATTATCTCCACGAGCTTGGTCTGGTGCATCGACGAATCTTGTCCAAGAGGCCTGACTATCGGCTTTCCCTTGGTGTTTTCAGATACGGCGAGCATCAGCCAAAGTAAAACGATCACCGAGGAGGTTTGGCACGGGGATTACGGTTTGAGCCTGGAGGTGTCAGAAAAAGAAATGGAGACGGTCCCGGTTGCTCCAGTAGACTACGGAGTGACGAATTCTGCCGCGGAAAAAGGGAAGAGATGAATACGCGAGAGCGATTCCACGCCGTCGTGAACTTTCAGCCCTTTGATCGGTTACCCCTCTTGGAGTGGGCAGGTTGGTGGAACCAGACGATAGACCGATGGCATACCGAAGGACTGGACCCGAACCTTACAGATCGTTACGAGATTTGTAGCCACTTCGGGCTGGAACGCTACAAGCAGGATTGGTTTGGCGTCTGTGGACCTGGCTGTCCAAGCCCATCCAGTCACGGCTCCGGCATCATTGAAGCAGAGTCCGATTACGACCGGATACTTCCTCATTTGTATCCCTCAAAGCCTGTGGATGTCGAGCGTTGGGAGGCCTGGGCCGAGGAACAGCGTCGTGGTGAGGTGGTGTTGTGGTTTACCGTGGACGGATTTTTCTGGTTTGCGAGGCGTCTCTTGGGGATTGAGCGGCACCTGTACGCCTTCTACGATCAACAGGACTTGATGCATCGTATCAACGCAGACTTGGCAGACTGGATTCTTCTAGTCATAGAACAGGTTTGCTCCATTTGCATCCCGGATTTCATGACCTTTGGAGAGGACATGAGCTATAACAAAGGGCCGATGCTGTCCGAGGATCTCTTCAAGGAGTTTATGCGTCCCTACTATGACAGGATTATTCCTGCTCTCCGAAAACATGGGGTGCTTCCCGTTGTGGATTCGGACGGAGACATCTCTGTACCTGCTCACTGGTTTGCCCGGGCAGGGATTGAGGGCATCTTGCCGCTAGAACGTCAGGCAGGCGTTGATATTGGGCGTCTAAGGGACGATCACCCTCAAATGAAATTCATAGGACATTTTGACAAGATGACCATGGATAAAGGGAGAGAAGTGATGCGTCAGGAGTTTGAGCGGCTTCTTCCTACAGCGGCGCGTGGAGGCTTTTTGATTAGCTGCGACCATCAAACCCCGCCGGGTGTATCCTACGAACAGTATCAATCCTATGTGGAGCTTTTCCGAGAGTATGCCGAGAAAGCGGGACGAATGTCCCAGAAGCTCGGCGTGAAAGAGAGCTGAAGGGGAAAGAGATGGAACGACCCAATATCCTTTTTATCTTGGCTGATGACCTGGGCTGGGGCGATGTCGGTTTTCATGGCTCGCCGATTAGGACGCCGAACATAGATCAGCTTGCCAATGAAGGCTTGGAACTCGCACATCACTATGTTTGTCCCATGTGTACGCCAACCCGGGCGTCGCTTTTGACAGGCAGATATCCGAGCCGCTTCGGACCCCATGCAACGGTTCCCTCCAATTCACCCGTCTTCCCTGACGGATACCTAACGCTGGCAACGGTTCTGCGGGACGCAGGTTACGACACTGGACTCTTCGGGAAATGGCATCTGGGATCCTCCGCCCAGTTCGGACCCAACCAGTACGGTTTCAACGCGGCCTACGGCAGTCTCGCCGGAGGAATCGACCCATACAACCATCGCTACAAACGCGGGGAGTTTTCCGTTACCTGGCACCGAGACGGGGAGCTGGTCGAGGAGAAAGGACATGTGACCGATCTGATTGTCCAAGAGGCGCGAACGTGGATCGAGGGCAGAAAGGGACCCTGGTTCTGTTACGTGCCCTTCACGGCCGTCCACGTCCCGGTCAAGCCGACGCAAGAGTGGCTGTCGCGATACTATCCGGAGCAGTTTGACGACGATCCTTTGAAGGATCTTTCCTTCAAGAAGTATGCCGCCTATACCTCCCATATGGACCACGCCATCGGACAGCTCCTGGAGACGCTGGAGCGTATATGCCAAAGAGAAAATACACTCATCGTGTTCTCCTCGGACAACGGGGCCATCCATGACTGTCCTTTGCACGGTACGGACAAGTATCCCGGGTGGCAGGAGGCGTATCCCCGGCTCGGCTCGAACGCGCCCCTGCGGGGCGTGAAGGCCCAGCTGTACGAGGGAGGCATACGGACGCCTACCGTGGTCAACTGGCGAGACAAGCTCTCCCCCGGCGAGATCGACCATCCCGTCGCGGTTGTCGATTGGATGCCCACGTTCTTGGCTTTGACCGGATCGAAACCCAAAGAAGACCCTCAGTTGGATGGACAGGATATCAGCCCGCTTATCCTAGGAGAGGAGAAGACGCCCGAGCCTCGCCGCCTCTTCTGGAATTTCAAAGGGGGGAGGGATCTGGGAGTTCGATACGGTGACTGGAAGCTCATTTCCCATGAGGTGGAAAATGGCCGCCAAGAGGAGCTTTTCGATATCGGCAACGACCCGTATGAAGAGAGCGACCTGGCCGGGGAGTATCCTGGCAAGGTGAAGGAGTTCTCCAAAATGATCGAGGATGAACGCCAACAAGACGGTTCTTTCGCGAGAGAAGACGTGGACTCTCCCATGGTGTCCTGATCCTGTATCATCCGTGGAAGTCCAAGGGGAAGCCAACCAAGGAGGTGGGAAATCTATATCGACGGGAAACTAGTGACAGCCGGGGAAAAGGCGCGTCTTCATTCGGAGCCCTTCGGGGTCAGAACGTATAGGCCGGAGAAGTGTTTCAACGGATATACGTTGTTTTCGCCCGCCTGGGGAGACCAAGCCTACCTTGTCGATATGAGGGGACTGCTCGTACACACCTGGCGCGTAACCCACAGCAATGTGGCGGAGCTTTTGCCGAACGGGAACCTGTTTACACACAACTGCGGAAGTTGGCTCGAGGAACTCACACCAGACAGTACGAGCATCTGGAGATGGGAAGGGGTTCCAAGTCTCGTGGCTCCGAACCATCATGACTTCTGGCTGGACGATCAAGTTATTGTGTCCTTGGCTGCGAAGCATGAGTCCGTGCTCCCAGGTCTTTTCCAGCCGGGCACAGAACCAGAGTTCATGAGGACAGACGTATTGATCAAGCTCAATCGACAGAAGGAAATTCTGTGGGAATTCTCCTTTGGCGACCATGTGGGGACGCTTTGTGACTTGGCCGGATATCCAATGCCGATTCCGTATAGGCGCAAGACGGACGAAGGATCCTATCTGCCCTACGGTCCGTCAGACTGGGCCCATGCCAATACGATTGAGGTGTTGCCTTCGACACCTCTCGGCGACCGCGACGCCCGCTTTAAGGGGGGGAATCTTCTTTTCAGCCTGCGGCATTTGGATATCATCGGGATCGTGGATCCAGAAAAGGACGAACTGGTCTGGTGTTACGGCCCGGGGACGTTGGACGGCCAGCATCAGCCGACGATGTTGGAAGATGGACACATCCTTGTCTTTGACAACGGGACCTATCGTGGACATTCCATCGTTCGGGAGATCGAACCAGCTTCAGGCGAGATTGTATGGCAGTACGAGAGGGGAGAATCATTTTTTTCACCGTTTCGTTCTGGGAATCAGCGTTTGCCGAACGGAAATACCCTCATCTGCGAATGCGATGCCGGTCACCTGTTCGAGGTGACCCCAGACAAAGAGATCGTGTGGGACTTTTGGTCTCCCTTTGTGGGACAGGGCCTACATCATCTTGGGAAACGTATCCATCGGGCGACGCGTTATTCCTCGGAACAAGTGGCGCCCGTACTGGAATCCCGGCAGGACAGGATTGTCGCTGAAGTGGATCCGGATGGGAAGCCTGTGAAAACATTCCCTGAACTCATTCGGCTTTACCAGTCGTGACTCCGGGCAGCGCCTGTTAACTAGTACCTGTTGCGGAAAATGGCAATGTGGCCCAATGTCCGATGGGAGGAGAAACCTGCCTTGGCTCATTCTCAGCGCGTTTGAATGTCTATATACGCGCTTCCGAGGACGGGAATGGCCCGAGGAGCCGAGCTTTTGCTCGGCAATCGGACCTTTCCCGAACCCGCCAAGGCAGCTCTCTTCACCCATTGGACAGGTGGATAGACGCTTTCCGCATAGAAAATCTATGATCCTGGCTCCGACATGAAGCCCCTCCCTATCGCCGTCGTGTCCGTCGCCGGCTACACCAGCTTCTCCACTCTGTAAAGGGAGGAGCTTCAAAAGCGTTCGTAAGGGGATCACCGTCCTGCCTTTTGCCCCCAGATGAACACTTCGAGAGTCGGATCGGCCGCAGTCCCGTGCCTTTTCCGGTAGACGGCTAGGTCGTTTTGATCCGCTTCTGTCTCCAGCGGGTCAAGATCTCATCTGTGGTTACGGTAATGAGGATGACCGTTCCGATGATTGCGTACTCCAACAGATCAGTGAGCCCATACATGGATACGAAATTCCGAAGGAAGGGAATCACGGCCGCGCCCAGGATGATGCCGATGATGGTGCCCTCTCCTCCTCGTAGACTGCAGCCCCCCAGAACGCAGGCAGCGATCGCATAGAGTTCATAGGTGCCTCCGCTTGTGGCCGGCTGTACGGTGTTCGTATAAAGAGCGTAGAGCATCCCTGCAAACGCGGCCAGACTGGCAGACAAGACGTAGGCCAGGACTTTGAGCCTGTCGATCTTGATCCCTGAGTACCTGGCAGCATCTTCGTTGCGCCCAAGGGCGTACAGATGCCGACCGTAAACACTTTTGTGGAGAAAGAGAGCGGCGAGAATCGCGATACCCAAAAGAATCCAGAAGGGGATGGGGACGCCAAAGGTGCCTCCTTCGGCCAGTTCAATCTCAGGGAAGGCCCCGTTGGCGAGAAGTTTGAGACCTGTGTATTCGTTGCCAAACCCTTGGGTCATGTCCTTGGTGATAAATCGTCCCACCCCCCGATAGATGAGAAGTCCGCAGAGCGTTACGATGAAGGATTGGATTTTGAGTTTGGCCACCAGGAGTCCGTGGAAGAGCCCAAGGATCATCCCAAGAATGAGAACAAGGAAAAGAGAGAAGGGGACAGAGAGGTCAAACTCCTTCAAAAAGAAAACCAGGAGAAGGCCAGACAGACCAATGATCGATCCCACAGAGAGATCGATTCCGCCCGTAATGATGACCATTCCCACCCCGATGGAAAAGATTCCCAAAAGGGACATCAGTCGAAGGGTGTTTTTGACGTTCAAAGGACTGAAGAACGTGGCGTTCTTGAAGTACATAACCACGGACAAGGCGATGAGCAACAACAAGAGGACCAAAGCTCGTCTCAAGGTGTCTCCTTTACTTCGACAGCGGTTCCCAGGGAGACCACGGCTTCTTCCTTGAGATCGTCCCCTGACAGTTCACCTGCGATTTTCCCTTCGTTCATGACCAAAACGCGATCACTCATGGCTAGCAGCTCTTCCATTTCACTTGAAACCATGAGGATAGCCGTGCCCTTCTGGGTAAGGGTACACATCAGTTTGTAGATGTCTTGTTTTGCTCCCACATCGATACCGCGCGTGGGTTCATCCAGGATGAGCACCTTGGGGTTCAGGAGAAGCCACTTGGCCAGAACCGCTTTTTGCTGGTTGCCCCCGCTTAACAGACTTGCGGGCTGCATGATGTTTGAACGCCGGATATGAAGCTCTTCAGCCATGCGTTCGGCCGCGCGGGTTTCCTTGGCCTTTCGAAGAAGAATGGACCCGGTGATCGCTCGCAAAGCCACAAGAGTGACGTTGTCCCTCAATGCCATTTCTAGGATGAGTCCCGCGACTTTCCTGTCCTCGGGCACCAGTCCCAGACCGGTTTGGATGGCGTGGGAGGGACTATTCCCAGGCAAAGCCACTCCCTTTACGTAAACTGTCCCTCCCAAACGCTTCCGTATGCCGAACAAGGTCTCCACCAGTTCGGTCCTCCCTGCGCCTACCAGTCCGCCTAGGCCTAAGATCTCTCCCTCCCGAAGCGAAAAGCTGAGCTTCTTGTCCGCAGCTCGCTCTGTGATCAACTCCTTGACATGTAAGGCTACGTCGCCAGGCCGAAGGTTTTTCTTCTGGTAAAACTGCGAGATGTCGCGTCCCACCATCAGAGCCACCATTCGGTCATGGGTGCAGTCCTTAGCGTCGAGTTCGCCCGCATTCTTGCCGTCCCTCAGAACGACCACGCGGTCGGCCACTTTCTTTACCTCTCCCAGCCGATGGGAAACGAAAAGAATCGCCACGCCTTCTCCTCGAAGCTGTCGAACCACCTGGATGAGCGTTTTCGTTTCCGATTCGGAAAGACTACTGGTGGGTTCGTCCATGACCAGAATCTTGGCGTGCAGTGAGAGAGCCTTGGCCACCTCCACGAGTTGTTGTTGTCCTGTGGAGAGTTTGCGCAGAGGCGTGGAGGGTGGTAGGTCCAGTCCAACCCTTTGTAGGTGCTGTTTCGCTCCTTCGTTGGCTTTCCTGGTGGCAAAGAAGGCAGGTCCCCAGCGGGGTTCGTGTCCCAAAAAGATGTTCTCTACTACGGTAAGGTTGTCCACCAGGTTGAGCTCTTGATGGATCAGAGCGATACCCAACTGCCCGGCTCGTCTCACATCCTGGATCAGCACCTCTTCTCCGTCCAGGCGTATTTTTCCCCTGTCAGGACGATGGATCCCGGCAAAGACCTTTCCCAAGGTGGATTTGCCTGCCCCATTCTCCCCGATGAGGGCGACCACCTCCCCAGAATGAAGCGCAAAGCTCACGTCTTCCAGGGCTTGAACCCCTGGAAATCTTTTCCAGATCCCCTTTGCTTGGAGCATCCTGGCGCCGACGAAAATTATGCCTTTTCGCCGACCATCTCCTTGAGTTTCGCCCAGAAGACTTTCACATTGTCTTCTTTGACGACGGTCACCCCGGTGTCGATGAGGCCGTCCTCGGGCACCATAGAGTCATCCCCGGACACGAGGCTCTTGAGGACATGCATGGACTGATATCCGAATTCATACGGTTTTTGTACGACCGTGGCAAAGATTACGCCGTCCTGAATGGCTTGGAGCGTGTTGGCATCCTCGTCGAAACAGACGACGTTTACCTTTCCCGCCTTGCCAGCATCCTTGACAGCATCGGCAATGGTGGGACCGTTATAGGACCAAAGACCCACGAGACAGCCGATGTCCGGGTACTGAACCAGGGTATCCTCCACGTTGGACTTGGCTCTTGCGCGGTCGGTGAGGTCGGTCCGGGTATCGATCACTTCGATTTGAGCGCCTTCGATTTCGTCCAAAATTCCCTGGCGTCGGTCCCTGGCGTTTTGAGCGTCTAAAGTGCCCACAAAGAGCATGATCTTGCCGCCCTGAGGCAAGACCTGTTTGATTAGCTTGCCTGCCTCTCGCCCGGCCGAGTAGTTGTTGGTCCCGATATAGCATCGTCTATTGCTTTCCGGGGCGTCGCTATCGTGACAGATGACCACCATGGCGTCAGCCGCTTGATTGAGCATGGGGGTCTGGTTGGCCGGGTCGACAGGGCTGATTGCCATCCCCTTACAACCCTTGGCGATCAAATCCTCCACGATCTGCTGTTGTTCCGTGGCCGTGCCGTTGGCTGGGATTCTAAACTCGGCTTGGATGCCTAGTTCCTTTTCGGCCGTTTCGACGCCCTTCCGCGCGATGGCCCAGAAGTTAGACGCATTGTTCGTGACAAAGGCCAGATGCATGTCACCGGTTTGTTTGGCAGTTCGGGGCTGTTTGGCCTTGGTGGTCGTTTTCCCGGTTTGGGGTGCGGGCGTTTCCTTCTTCCTCTTGCAGCCTGGAACCACCATCAACGCGGTCAATGCCAACATCAATGCGTTTGCTAGGACACGGTTACGATTTTTGCTCATCTTCACCCTCCTGAAATCACCATTTTCGCTGAAAGACACATCCTAGGCTGCAAATCCTTCCACGTCAACAGCTACGCCGTCCGACCACACGTCCGCAGGCAATGCCTTAGAAAGCCCAAGGACCGACCGGTTCCAGACGTCAGACCCCTCCTGAGTCCAACTTCGGCACAGCGCGTTCCTGAATGGGTCGTTGGGGACGTAAGGGCTTTCCCGTGCTAGAATCTTCTTCTTGGAGGCAAGGGGGATGATCTTTTGGGTATGTCTATTCTACGGTTGAGCTTGATCCTGGAGGTGGCAGAATGAGATCGCGTCGTGGATGTTTGTCGTGGAGCCGCGTTTTGTGGCTGTTTTTACTGCTTGTTCTATCTGCTGGTTGCTCTAAGAAGCCCTTCACGGTGGTTTTACTGCCTGATACCCAGAACTACTCGGAGAAGTACCCGGATACCTATATGGCCCAGACGAGTTGGATCCGTTCTCAAGCCAAGGAGAAGAACATCCGTTTTGTCATCCATCTTGGGGATATCGTGCAGACTGCGAGCAAAAGGAGTGAGTGGATGGTAGCCGACAAGGCTCAGCGGACGCTGGAGGGGTCGGTTCCTTACAGCCTCGCTGTAGGGAACCACGACATGGAACACCAAGGGGACCGTTTGACCCGCAAGACAACCCTGTATGATGAGACCTTTCCGCCCAGCCGATTCGAACCCTATTCCTGGTACGGGGGGCACCAAGGCCAAAACAATGCCAACAACTACTGCTTCTTCTGCGGCGGCAGGCAGGATTTCATGGTGATTAGCTTGGAATTTGCTCCGTCCGACGCTGCGATCGCATGGGCGCATGACATCGTAAAGGAACACGGAGACTGTCAAGTAATTCTAGCCACACACTACTATATGAGGCCAGAAGGTAGGGTCAATGAAAAGAAGCCGTACGGTCTAGAAGGGGCGGGACCCCAGGAACTATGGGAACGATTTGTGACGCAACACCCCAATATCTTCATGGTGGTGAGTGGACATGTGCTTGGCGTTCAACATCAAACCAGTCTCAACGACGCTGGGAAGCCTGTTCACGAAATCTTATGTGATTACCAGGGCGAAGCCAACGGGGGCGACGGATGGCTGCAAACCCTTCGATTCGTTCCCAAGGAAAAGAAGATTTACGTTGAAGCCTATTCCCCCACACTGAACCGCACCAATTCGCCTCCGCCCCACACATACGCTCTGCCTTGGGAGAGGTGAGCCATGGGCGACAAGGCAGGGGCAACATCCTTGACACTGGGAGCAGCTTTCCAGTAGACTAGCTCTTTATCTTCTCGAAGGAGAAATGGCGTATGAAGACAGAATATTTGAAGCCAAAAGACGTCACACGCAGCTGGCATCTCGTCAATGCAGGAGGCGTTCCCATTGGTCGCGTAGCCAGCACGGTGGCGCGTGTTTTGATGGGCAAGCATAAGCCCATGTATACCCCCCATGTCGACTGTGGGGACCATGTGATCGTTATCAATGCTTCGGACACCGTATTGACCGGAAATAAAGCCGAGCAGAAACGCTGGTTCAGGCATTCCGGGTATCTCGGCGGGGTCCGGCAAATCCCATACGGTGAGGTGCTGGAGAAGACGCCCGACAAACTGATGCGCAAGGTGGTAGCAGGCATGTTGCCCAAAAACAGGCTGGGACGGGATATGTTGCGCCGTCTGAGGATTTTTCCTCACGGAGATCATCCTCATGCGGCTCAAAAGCCCCAGATGCTGGAGGTTCGTTGATGGAAGACCAAACGCAGAGGGAAGACGCGCCTCTCGAAGAGAGTTCGAGTCAAGAACTACAGGGCGTGCCCGAGGAAACGCAGGAGAAGTCCGCTCAAGAGGTGGCAGCCGAGACCGCTCAAGAGGTGGCAGCCGAGACCGCTCAAGAGGTGGCAGCCGAGACCGGGCAAGAGGTGGCAGCCGAGACCGGGCAAGAGGTGGCACCCGAGACCGCTCAAGAGGTGGCAGCCGAGACCGGGCAAGAGGTGGCACCCGAGACCGAGACGGAAGAACCGGTTCAGGATTCAACAGACCCAGGCGGCAAGCAGGAGTCCGTTCAGGAGCAGGACGTGCCTGAAGACAGCGGTGTCGAGGCTGAGGCTGAGGCCAGCGGCGGCGACGTTGCAGACGACGAACAGGCAAAGGGCGGCTGGGACAACCAAGAAACAAAGGATACTGCTGAGCCAGCTCCGAGGTCGATCGTTGCCTTGGGGGAGCCGGGAGTGGATTACCTTGGGACGGGTAGACGGAAGACCGCTACTGCCAGGGTGCGCCTGCGCAGGGGCAGTGGGGATTTCATCATTAACGGAAAGAAAATGGAAGAATACTTTCCTGTGGCTGAGCATCAAACCCAGGCGGTGTTGCCCTTTCAGGTGACCGACACCATGGGCTTCTTCAATGCGAGAGTTCGGGTGAGAGGGGGAGGCGCCTCTGGACAAGCGGGCGCTGTACGTCTAGGTGTAGCCAGGGCTCTATGTGAGGTCGATTTGGAACTCAGGCCGCTTCTGAAGAAGGAAGGTTTGCTTACACGGGATCCACGCATGGTGGAACGGAAGAAATACGGTAGGAAGGGCGCGAGGAAGAGCTTCCAGTTCTCCAAGCGCTAGACCTTCATCGTGGCGTGGCGAGCGGTTCAGTTTGGCGCCGGTGGGGTGGGCAGGGGCTTTATCGGCCATCTACTACACCGCTCAGGGATCCCTCCCGCCTTTGTCGAGGTGAACGAAGAGCTGGTTCGGCAGCTAAACGAACGAGGAGACTATACGGTTCGTTTGGCAATGGAGGGACAGCCCGAAGAAACAGTGACAGGCGTTACGGCGTGCAGTTGCTCCGACAGCGAGCGGATTCGGGAATGGATCTGCCAGGCCGATTTACTCTTTACTGCGGTGGGCGTGGGAGCGCTCGATGCCATCGCTCCTCTTTTGGCTGGCGGACTGGAAGAGCGAGCCCTGCGCGGCACGGAGAGCCCCTGCAATGTTTTAGTTTGCGAGAATTTGCACAACGCTGCTTCCATCGTAAAGGACAAGGTTTCCAAAAAGCTGCCGAAAAGCGTTCGGAAAGAAGCATTGTCACGAACCGGCTTTGCAGGCGTGGTGGTGGGACGGATGATCCCTTTCCTGCCCCAAACCCTTCGAGAGAAGGATCCTCTGCTTGTCCTGGGAGAGGACTACTGGGTACTACCCGTGGATGAAAAGGGATTGATTCCTCCTGTACCCCAAGTGGAAGGGATGGTGCTTTGCGCCGATTTCCCGGCGGAAGAAGCCAGGAAACTGTACACCCATAACATGGCCCATGCCGTTCTGGCCTATCACGGATATCTTGAAGGATATGAATACATCGCGGACGCGGCATCGGACAGGGAACTTTTTTCCATTACTGCACAGGCTACGGAAGAGGCAACGGCGGGGCTCCTGAATGCGTACGACCTGGACGAGGAAGTCCAGAGAGAGTATGCTGCTATTCTCTTAGAAAGATTCAAGAATCCTTTTTTGATGGATACCGTGATTCGAGTGGGACGGGATCCCTTGAGGAAGTTGACACCCGAGGATCGATTGGTAGGCGCGGCCCGTCTGGCCCTCCAGGCGGGGATGACACCGAAAGCATTGGCTTCGGCTATCGGCGCGGCGCTTCGCTTCGATCCAAAGGAGGACCCGTCAGCCAGAGAGCTTCAACGACGGCTCGAAAACGAGGGCGTGGAAGGTATTCTACGCCAAGTCAGCGGCCTAGACCCTGACGAAACCCTATTTGAACTCGTCCTTCGGGCTTGGGAAGGTGGGACATCATGGCGAGCAAGCTTCTCATGCCGAAAATAGGCGACATGATGGAGACAGGCATCGTGGCTAAATGGCTGAAAAAGGAAGGTGACCCTGTGAG
>Ga0272442_10009799_pt1 | contig 11901 bp, 7 predicted proteins | sample SSMForm2O_FD_200262 | JGI IMG/M metagenome (GOLD analysis project Ga0272442, IMG submission 200262) | Marine sediment archaeal communities from Little Sippewissett salt marsh, Falmouth, MA, United States - SSM-Form-2O | ecosystem: Environmental > Aquatic > Marine > Wetlands > Sediment ...
TCACAAGAGCCGGACGCACTATCCCGCCTGACACACGCTTTCCCGGAGGAATAAATATAAGGTAAAAAACTGTCTCTACCCTGCCAGCCAGCCTGCCTGCATTGCCTGCTATATCGTTGATCAGTTTTTAAGAGAGAAACAGTTAACGAATTTCATCTAACCCGTTAAGGAGAGAAGGATGAAAGGGTTACTTATCTCGGCAGGTATCATGTTTTTTTCCTTTCTTTTCTGCTTCGGCGCCACTGAGAATAGCAGTGGGGATGTACTGTCAACCGCCAGGCAGGCGCTTGAATCCGGCAAGCTGCTCTACAGGCTTTCAGAACCGGAGGAGCTGACAGCTTTGCTGGGAAAGCCGGATGAGCAGAAGGAAGGAAAACAATTCGGGAGCACTTTTCAGTTTTACATCTACTCCGGGCTGGAATTTGCATTCTACAAACCTGGGAATCCCACCATGCCCTATGTTCTTTTCGGGATGCGGAACAACGGGCGCTGGCTCGACCCGGAAATTATATTCGGGAAGAAACAAACGCTGGTGCTGAGGAATAATGATGATCTCGAAAAGATCGATGCTTTCAACGGGCTGAATAATGTATCCCTGGTCAATTGCGACTTGCGCGACAAGGCCGAATTCCTTAACTCCATGAACTTTGACACAATGACCAGGTGGCCGTCCGCAGAGATGCTGCCGGAGGGTTTCGACCCGGTCAAGTTACTCGAGGAAGGCAAAAATCCCGGACTGGGAATCCGGGAACTTCACAAAAAGGGAATCATCGGCAGAGGTGTCGGGGTGGCAATACTGGACATGCCGCTGCTGCTGGGGCATCAGGAGTACACATCCAGTATAGTCCGCTACGATGCTACGGGAATGCATGGATGGCCGGTCAGGATGCATGGCCCTCCGATAGCCTCGATCGCAGTCGGCAGAGAAACAGGCGTCGCTCCCGGAGCTTCGCTCAACTACTTGACCGTCCGTTCTAACCCAAAAGATAATACATGGCATACCGCAGCTATACAGAAGATTTTAAAGCTTAACGGAACCCTTCCGAAAGAGGAAAAAATAAGGGCAATAAGCATTTCCCTCGGAACGTTTTCACAGAACCTGCACTACGACGAATGGCAGCAGGTGCTTAAACAGGCGGAAGACAGCGGTATACTGGTGGTAACCACAGTAATGGAGCGCATGCCTTACGGCAACGTGTTTGCAATTCCCGGAAAAGACCTGGATGATCCTGCAAGTTATATCAAAGGCAATACGCGTTTGAAAAGTAAAGTATTAAGAATACCCACGGGAGGTGTAACCACGGCCAGCCACATGGGAAACGATGTTTACACCTATTGGAGAACGGGTGGTCTGAGCTGGGCTGCCCCCTATATCGCGGGAGTTGCGGCGCTGGCCTGCCAGGTGTATCCCGGGATAACCCCTCAGGAGATTATCGACCTGCTGATCGAGACTGCTTCTCCGATCGAATCGGGGTCATTAATCAATCCAGTGAGCTTTATCGCTAGGGTCGAAAGCCTGAAAACAGAGAGAGAATGAGCCGGTATTAAATCTCGGGAAATTAACTGTCTCAAAAGAATATACGGCGCATTAGGCCAATTTCCCTGCACTTCGTGCCACCGGAATTTCTATTTAATCAAATCCCGCAGGGGCGGATCCCTGTGTCCGCCCCTGCGGCTGAAATATCTATTTCGGATAGCAGATAAAGAATGTCACGCCCGAATCATCAAGGGGGCACTTCAAAACCCGCTGGCCGCTGATTATCCGCTACAGCGATCTTTAGCCGTTTGCTGAATTACTCCCGGGCGTACCAGTTCCTTCCCAAGCTTCCTGCCCGGTATTATCTGTTTCCCGAATTTTATTAAAACTATTTTCCCCGCCGCCTGCTCACTGCTCCGGCAGCGGCACTGGGTCTTCCTCCGGCACGGCGTATTTCCGGCGCAACCCGGCCAGCTCCTGCTTCAGTTCCCCGGTTATTTCCTCGTAGAACGGGTTTCCGTAAAGGTTGCGCATCTCCTGGGGATCGCGCTGAAGGTCGTAAAGCTCCCACTCGTCCAGATTGTAAAAGTGTATCAGCTTGTAGCGCTCGGTGCGTACGCCGTAATGGCGGCGGACCATGTGCACGGCCGGGTACTCGTAGTAATGGTAGTAGATAGACTTGCGCCACCCCGGCGGCGTCCGGCCCTGGATAAGCCCTTTCAGACTGCGGCCCTGCATGTCTCCGGGTACAGCGGCCCCGGCGATATCCAGGAACGTTTCTGCGAAATCGAGATTCTGCACCAGGTCGGTGTTCTCAACTCCCGCTTTCGCTACACCCGGCCAGCGCACCAGCAGCGGCATTCTCAGGCTTTCCTCGTACATGAACCGCTTGTCGAACCAGCCGTGCTCACCCAGGTAAAAGCCCTGATCGGAGCTGTAAACCACCACCGTGTTATCCGCCAGGCCTGCCTGCTCCAGATAGTCGAGCATCCTGCCCAGATTGTCGTCCACGGATTGCACGCAGCGAAGGTAGTCCTTGATATAGCGTTGATATTTCCAGCGCAGAAGGTCGTCGCCCTCAAGGTGCGCCTCGTTGAACTTCTCGTTTTCCCCGTCGTAGGCCTCGTGCCAGCGGCCCAACTGCTCTTCGGTGAAATCCCGGGGCGGCTCCAGCTTGAGGTCCCGCCGGTTAAGGTGCTTCTCTACAGTCATTTCCTGGGTTCGCGCAGCGGTGCCCCGGCCCTCGTAGTTATCGAACAGGCTGGGAGGTTCCGGAATCGCCCTGTCATCGAAATCGTCGATATGCTCCGGCCCCGGCTCCCACCATCGATGGGGGGCTTTGTGCTGGCACATCAGCATGAACGGCTTGTTCCTGTCACGGCCGTGCTCCAGCCATTGAAGGCTGAGGTCCGTGATAATGTCCGTTGTGTAGCCCGTGTGCTGTACCTCGCCGCCGGTTGTGCGCATTTTGGGGTTGTAGTACGGTCCCTGGCCGCGGAGCACCTCCCAGTAGTCGAAACCGGTCGGTTCGCTTTTAAGGTGCCACTTGCCGATTACCGCTGTCTGGTAACCGGCCTGACGCATCAGCTTGGGAAACGTCTGCTGGGCCCCGTCGAACGTTTCGCGGTTGGTGGGCACACCGTTGAGGTGGCTGTGCTTGCCGGTGAGGATCACGGCCCGGCTGGGCGCGCAGATGGAGTTTGTACAGAAACAGTTGCGAAACAGAATGCCCCCGTCGGCCAGCCTGTCGATATTGGGAGTCCGGTTGATCCGCGAGCCATAGGCGCTGATTGCCTGGGCGGCGTGATCGTCCGTAAACACGAACAGGATATTCGGCGTTCCTCTGCCGGCCGGGGCTTTTCCGGAAGAGCAACCGGGCAGGGTGTTGCCCAGCGCAAGCGCGGCGCCTCCCAGGGCAAGTGTCCTGATAGCATCCCGGCGGCTGGTTTTACGAAGGCTCATGGCTTACTCCGCTGTTGAGTATTAACACCGTTTACGTTTGGCGGGTTTGTCTTAAATGTTTTGCTTTGTTTACTTATGTCAGCCGATATTCACCATATCAAAAGTTAAAACAGCTATTGACAGCTTTCTTTTTCGATTCTGAGTGAAAACTTTCATCCTTTTCAGCTTGCATCGAGAGATTCCCATTGTTTAATCAACAAAATATCCGTTCTTATCAAGAGTATCAATGGTTTTCCGGGTCTGAGCAGTGAGTTGCCCTCCCAAAAACGAGTCCAGAAATTATAAGAAAAAGTGCAACATTTGGAGAAACAGAAACAGACCGATTTTATTTTTCATCCTAATTATATCCGGTTTCGCATAAATATAAAAGGCGCACTAATCCTTTTCAGATTAAGGAATAGTGCGCCTTTACCTGGTGCCGAGGGCGGGAATCGAACCCGCACGGAGCATAGCTCCAAGGGATTTTAAGTCCCTTGTGTCTACCAATTCCACCACCCCGGCAGCTTGAGAAAAAACTCGATGTCTGGAATATAATATCGACCTTTTCCCCGATCAATCTTAAATCAGCTCATCAGCCACCAGCTCCACCACAGCCTCCACGTGCGGTGTGTGCGGGAAAAAATCGAACATGGCCGCGGACTTTACCGAGTAGCCCTTGAACTTTCGCACGTCCGCGCCGAGCTGCCTGATATTGCACGAGACATACACTATCAGCTTCGGGTGAAGGCGGTTCAGCTCCACAATTGTTTTCGGGTTCATCCCGCTTCGCGGCGGGTCCGTGATCACTGTCAGCGGCTTCGCGAGGCTTGCGTTTTTCAGCCTCTTGGCATCCAACTCCAGGACTGTCACATTCTGGCAGTCGTTTGCAATAACATTCTTTCTCGCTGAGTCCACTGCCTGGGGAAAACTCTCGATCACTGTCACCGTGCCGAACAGGTCGGAGTTGATTATGCCGAAAGTGCCCACTCCGCCGTAAAGGTCGGCCAGGTGGGGCGTGCCCGGCTCGTGTGATTTCAAGATACCGCGCACGTAAGTGTGAAGCTCCAGGGCCATGCGGTCGTTGTTCTGGAAAAAGCCCTGCACGTTGAAACTGAAATCGTGGCCGAGGATCTCCACAGCCAGCTCATCCGTGCCTTTGATCGTGAAATAGTCCCCGGAAACGCTGGCGTCCCGGTTATTGGGCACATAGGTCACCACGATGTTTTTTGCGGCGGAGCCCTCTGCAAACTCGATAATCTTCTCGCGGGCCTGCAGAAGGCGGGTCGAGTCCGCGTTGAGTACGAAAGAGATCGAGGAGTCGCCGCCGGGAGCCCTGATCACCGCATAGCGGAAAGTGCCGCTTTTTTTCTTCACGTGGAAATTGTCGACATCCGCGAAAAAATCCCTGATCTCCCCCACAAGGCGGTTGACCGCCTTGCCGGCGATCACGCACTGTTCCACGTCCACTATCCTTTGCCAGCTGCCTTTCCTCCTGAAACCCAGGCCGCCCTGGTGGAATACCATGTCGACCCTGGTGCGGTAGAAATACTCCTCGCCGTGAAACACACGGATATCTTCGAAGCCGATCGCACCGGCCAGGGCATTCCTCTTGTTTTGCACCTGCAGGGGGTAGTCGACATTCTGTGCTGCGCATCCGCCGCAGCTGCCGAAATAGCTGCACAGGGGTTCCGCCACCGGTTTCCTTTCATTCGTTTTTTGACAATATACCGGTGATAGTGGTTTTCAGCACCAATTTAACTGATAGAAGCGGGGGGAGTAAATATTATTTGCCTTCCCTGCCTGTATCCCTGTGGAAATTGCCGTGCAGCAGGTGGGAACCGAAAGCGGAGGCTAACAGGAGAAAGAGCCTGGGAGAGGAGACAATCCGTTTAAAGATATTCCGGTAGGTATCCTGTGCCGATACGCTGTCAAAAAGGGCCTGGTGAAGGTTCTGCTCGCTTTGGGCCACTTTCAGGACCGGGTCGAAAGCCGAGAACCTGCTCAGGTGACTCGCCATCCAGCGGGCAGCCCTGCCGTACCAGAGGTCGCCGATCTGCTCGGAGAAATCGTCCTCTATCCGCGAGAGCGCCTCCCGGCTGATACCCCTTTCCAGAATGTTCCTGGCAGCGAAATAGCCGCTGAGAATCGCAGTGTTGATCCCCTTGCCCTTGAAAGGCCGGACCAGCCCGGCGCTGTCGCCGATAGTTATATACCGGTTGCCGTAAAAGTGCTTTGCACGGCAGATCGGGAAATTGCCCTTGAATACATCCTCGGCCTGATACGGGAACTTGAGCACGCGCGAACAGACAGGGGATGCGAGAAACTCGTGCATGGTCGAGGATGTCACTTTCCTGCCGGCTGCGATGGCGGTGATATGGTTTCCCTTGGGCACCATAGCTGCGAATTCGATCTCCCTGCGCCTGGGCAGGAATGCGTGGATCTGGTCGCCGAAAGAGTTCACCACCTCCTGGCCCGGATGCATCTTAGTCACCACGGTTTCCAGGAAATCAGGCGGCCGGTAGCCTGTCCTTCGTCCCAGGGCCTCGCACATCTGCCTGTCCAGGCCGAATGCGCAGACCAGGATGTCCCCCTCGAAACTGCCGCTCTCGGCATAGAGATTCACCCTGTCGTGATTGAATTCCATGTCGGTGACCCGGGTGGAGAAAATATCCACCCCCGCGCTCTCCACTTTGGCCAGCAGATAGCCGTCCAGAAAAACACGGCGGGTAACCAGGGATGGCTCCGGATTTGAAGACGAAGAGTCGGTGAGATAGATGCTCCGTCGGTCCGTATGCAGCCAGTAGCCTTTGATCACTCGCTGAACCAGTTCTCCCGGCAGGGCCAGTCCCAGGCAGTCCCGCATTATTTCCACGATCGGCGGGCTGAGCACACCCATGCATTGGTTGTAATGCTTGCCGAAACTCTTGTGCTCGAACAGGGTAACTTTTACCCTGCGCCCCATCCGCGAGGCCAGCCTGACCAGCGAAAGAGCGCACGAGGTACCGGCAGGCCCCCCGCCGACTATCAGCACCCGCAGGGCACCGGAATCCGAAACCGATTTACTCAATCTCCCCTCCCTCCCGGCTCCGGCTCCGTGCCAGCGGTAAAATGAGTCCTCAGGGTCGCCATGATAATACTGAACAGAAGCAGCGGGTCGAGACAGTGAAAGAATATTTTCCTGTAGGAGGCATCCCCGGTGAACATGTTCCAGAGAATCCAGCGCAGCTTTTTACGGCTGTAGCCGGTCAAACGGCTGTCCCCCCTGGCGATTTCCAGGTGAGCGCGTACTATTGACGGCAGTTGGTTGATAAAGTCGTGCACGCGGAAAAGCGCCCGGCCCAGGGAGTTGTCCATGACAAACATTCTTTTCACCCGCTGGGTATAGTAGCGGCGAAGCTGCTCCGGCTGTTCCGGGCCGAACTCGGCCAGCACCTCGGCGGCCAGCTCGGCAGAGCGCAAAGCGCTTTCGATTCCGTTCTTGTAGTATCTCGATACAGCGGCATCGCCGATAATCATGCAATGTTCTCCGGCCAGCTCCCTGCCGTCTGAAATGGGAAACAGAGGCGCGCACCCGCATCTGGGCACACCGGTATCCAGACCCGCGGGAATGTGTTTCTGCACCAGGGGGTGCTGCATAAAACGCTCCAGGTGCTCGGAACGCAGATGCTGCCCGATGAGAGAAACCGTGATATAGCTGCGTTTTGGAGTAATTACGGCAAAGCGGATCGGGTAAAGCCCCAGTGCGAAAACTTTCACTTCATCGCCGAACTGCCTGAAAATCCTGTCACTGTCCATTCGGAACTCTGCCTGAAGGGCACTGCTCGTGCCGGGAGTCTGGTACCCGAAACCGAGTTTTTCGAACTGGTGACCGATCCCGGAGTTGACTCCGAAAGCTCCCACCACCATATCGGCCTGGTATGTGCGCCCCTCGTGGTCGATCAGGGTAACCGGGTTCTCAGCACCGCGCCTGATCTCGATCTCCCGGATTAAGACCGGGATCTTCACTGCCCCGCCGGCCAACGTCTTATCCAGCAAGAACTGGTCGAAACTGATCGCACCCGCCGCTTCAGACACCGGCCCCTGGCCCCGGAAAACAGTATAAATCTCCTGATCGCCGGGCACCGGAAAAAGCAGCTCACCTCCCAGGGTGATCAGCCTGTAGCTCTTGATCTGGGCCTGAATCACCTGTTCCGGCAGCGACAGGCCTATCTTTTCCATGGCAGCCAGCAGGCCGGAGGAGATCACGCCCTGGCAGAAATTGCAATGAAAGGCCCCCTTGTGCTCGAATTTTTTCGGCTCGAATATGCGCACCTCCAGTTTCAGGCCCCGCTGTTGCGCCTGTCTGGAGAGGCAGTAGACGAAAAATGTCCCTGCAGGCCCGGCGCCCACAACCGCCACACGCATTACCTTGCCCCGTCGGGCTGAACTTGATGCCATATCTTGCCTCCCACGCCGGTTAAAATCTCCCGCGCTTGATTCGGCCGCTCATTGTTTGTCTGATTATATCATGAGACGTCTGTTTCCACCAGACAAAGTTCAGACCCACCGTCCCCTTACTTTAAAAAATCTCTCCACCGAGCGATAAATTTATATGACAAGGTGTTTCGAAAGTGATAGATTTAATTCAATAGATTGTCCGGGATTCATTTTTGACTGTTTTTATCGGTTTCACCCAGTTTGTAAACTTATCCGACAGCCTTAACTGCAAGTGCCCTCCGGCATGAAAAAAGAACATTTCACTTACCGTTCAGTGATCGACGCCCCGGCCGGAGAAGTTTACCGGTGGCATACCCGCCCCGGAGCGTTCGAGCGTCTCAGCCCACCCTGGGAGCGGGTCAATGTGATCCGGCGCACGGGCCTGGTCGAGGAAGGCTCCCAGGTGGAGCTCTCGGTTCCGGCAGGCCCCTTTCGCCTCAAGTGGCTGCTGGAGCACTTCGATATCGAGCCTGGAAAGCAGTTCTGCGACCGCAGCCTCGATGGGCCGTTTCCCCACTGGGAACACTTTCACCGGTTCATTCCCCAGGGAGAAGAGATTTGCCTGCTCGAAGATCATATCGAGTACGTTCCGCCGCTGGGCCGGGCCGGGGCAAGGCTCGGAGCAAATCACATCCAGATGAAACTGGGAAATCTCTTTGCCTACAGGCACCTGGTTACAGGCCTGGACATTGCAGTCCACCGGAGTGAGCGGAGATGGCATAAGCCGCTGAAAATCCTGGTGACAGGCAGCTCGGGGCTTATCGGCTCCACTCTGTGCGCTTTTCTCTCTACAGGAGGCCACACCGTAATAAAAATGGTCCGCTCAAGGAACCAAACAGGCCCGGACGTTTTTTTCTGGAATCCGGCTGCCGGAAAGATCGACAGCTCAGGCCTGGAAGGCCTGGATGCGGTAATTCACCTGGCCGGTGAGAGCGTGGCCGCTCTCAGATGGACAGACTCGAAAATGGAGCGGATACGCTCCAGCCGGATCGGCTCCACCCGCCTCTTAAGCAAAACTTTCTCTGTTCTCGAACAGCCGCCCCAAAGCTTTATCTGCGCCTCTGCCACAGGATACTACGGCGACCGCGGAGGGGAACTTCTCAATGAAAGCAGCGCCGCGGGAAGCGGATTTTTCCCCGAGCTCTGCCGGGAATGGGAACAGGCTGCCCAAAAAGCCGCAGATAATGGTGTCCGCGTGCTGAACGCCCGTTTCGGCATGGTTCTCTCTCCCCGCGGCGGGGCGCTCGCCGCCATGCTCCCTGCATTCAGCCTGGGGGCGGGCGGAAAGTTCGGCAGCGGCAGACAGTTCATCAGTTGGATCGCTGCTGATGATGCAGTGCGCGCCATATACCACGCAGTGATCGATAATTCCCTGTCCGGGCCGGTGAACCTGGTTTCGCCTGACCCCATCGCCAACAGCGATTTCACCCGCGTTCTTGCCCGGGTTTTGCATCGCCCGGCTGTGTTGGGCATTCCTAGGCAGGCGCTGAAAATCCTGCTGGGCCGGATGGCGGACGAGCTTCTGCTGGCAAGCTGCCGCGCGGTCCCCTCGAAACTGCTGGATACGGGATTCAGTTTCTGTTTCGGTCGCCTCGAAAATGCCCTGGGCTGTATTCTGGGGAAGGAAAAATGTCTGTGATATCCCGGGCAGCACCCGGCTGAAAACTTTCGAAAAATGTCCGGGTCACTGCTCTTTGAGGGTCTTTCGTCTGAAAGCAAGAGGGATCAGCCCTTTCAGCCACCTCAGAGTGCTGATAGACCATCTTAACAATGTCTTTGCCGCGACGAACAGGAAATATCCTGAAACGGACACGACCAGAATAATCCGGATGTGCCTGAATCCGCTCAAATAAGCTGCAAGCTTGAAAGCCCAGCCGAAAAAGTATTCCGCTCCGGGTACCTCTATGACAAAATGCGGATAGAAATAGAACAGGGGGAACGCTGCAAACCCGGCAATCATGCTGCCGAACGCCGCCCTGCAGTAAGCTCTGTCCTCGGGATTCTCTCCCAGAAACCGGCCGCCCATTTTCGCGAATAAGCCAGCCGAATAGGAAACCAGCGAGAAAAAAGCTACAACAGCTCCGCAGATCAGAAATGTCAGCCGCGCCTGCGATCCCGATTCAAGCGAATATTTCACAGTGACAACCGCAATGAAAGCACCGTAGAGCACCGCGAGAAGCACGGGGCCTGTCATTGCCGCCCAGTAGCTTGCCCGGTCAATCCTGCCTCCGGTCACCGGGGTCAAAAGAACCGTCAAAACGATCTTCACCGGCAAGCCGATAACGATCAAGACCAGGCGGAAAGCGAAACTCAAGATTATCAGGCTGGCGATAAAATCAATCAACATTTCGAACCGATCCTTCCTGTCGATCTGTTTCCCGGTTTCAGCCGCAGCACTGCTGAAACGTTGCTCTATCGATTCTAAACAGCTTTCGATCAGCAGTCAAGCGGGTTCATCCTCCGGCATCCGCCTTTTCTCATTCCCTGTGCAGGAGAAATCGAGCAAAATCCCAGCGCCGCTCTCACCTTTTACTGGCCCTCCCTCTCCCGCCAGGTGCGTATCGAGGGAACCGTGGAAAGAACCTCCGAGACAGAGAGCCGCGGATATTTCGACAGCCGCGAGTTCAAAAGCCGCTTAGCGGCCTGGGCCTCGGCCCAGAGCAAGGTTATCCAAAACCGGCGCCTGCTCGACAACCAGATGCGTGAGTTGGAGCGGAAATACAGCGAATCAAACCACGTACCGCTTCCACCATTCTGGGGCGGCTACCGCCTGCGGCCTCAGCTGATTGAGTTTTGGCAACAGGGCCCACACCGCCTTCACGACCGTTTCCGCTTCAGCCGCACCTCATCCGGCTGGATTGTCGAAAGGCTGTCACCCTGATTTGCCCAACTGCAAACTGCTACGCTTTGCACGGATGAAAAAGGCGTATCTGAAAAGGTGATAAAATCCCGGCCCGCCTCAGGTTTTTAATCCCTGTCACGTCCAGACCGATTGATTTGTGGCTCTGTAAAACGTCCTGATTTCCCGAAAGAATTGATAGATATGCGCCCCTTTTGCTCTCTGAGCAACCTTATTCTTGAAAATCAGGCGCGAAACGGTTAATCTATCGGGAAAATTGCTGAACAATTTCTTTTCGGATCAAAGGGGCGAAAGCCTGCCTCCCAAAAACAAGCCTACTAGAGCATATCTATTTCTGGAGTCGTGGATATCAATTGATATACCGCGAAGAGAGGGATATGACACTTCAAACGGAGACCCGGAAATGGCTAAAATCTTAAATAAAAGGACTATAGCCCCTGATACGATAAGCATGGAGCTTTCAGCGCCGAAAATAGCACAAAAAAGGAAAGCGGGTCAGTTTGTCATCCTACGTGCGAGAGAAGAGGCTGAGCGCATACCTCTAACTATTGCGGCGAGCGATATCGAAAAAGGCTCCATCCGGGTCATTTTCCAGATGGTGGGTCATTCGACACGGGAACTCGGGCAGCTTGCCGAGGGCGGCGAGGTGGCGGATGTAGTGGGGCCGCTGGGCAGGCCGACACACATAGAGAATTTCGGCACAGTGGTCTCTGTGGGCGGAGGGATAGGAATCGCGGTGGCCCTGCCCATAGCCCTGGCCATGAAAAAGGCGGGCAACCGGGTTATCGGAATCATCGGCAGCCGAACCAGCCAGTTGCTTATCCTCGAGAAAGAGATGAGAGAAGTCTGCGGGGAGCTGCTGGTGTCCACGGATGACGGCACTTACGGGATCCACGGCTTCGTGACTGACGTGCTGAAAACCGTGATTGAAAGGGGCGAGAAGATCGACATGGTGACAGCTATCGGGCCGGTGCCCATGATGAAAGCTGTCTGCGGGCTCACCAGCTCGCACGGCATAAAGACCGTAGTCAGCCTGAACCCGATTATGATCGACGGCACTGGGATGTGCGGGGGCTGCCGGGTTTCAGTGGGCGGCGAGACAAAGTTCACCTGCGTGGACGGCCCGGAGTTCGACGGTCATCAGGTG
>Ga0272442_10009800_pt1 | contig 11899 bp, 6 predicted proteins | sample SSMForm2O_FD_200262 | JGI IMG/M metagenome (GOLD analysis project Ga0272442, IMG submission 200262) | Marine sediment archaeal communities from Little Sippewissett salt marsh, Falmouth, MA, United States - SSM-Form-2O | ecosystem: Environmental > Aquatic > Marine > Wetlands > Sediment ...
TCGTCGAGATCGCATCCAGCACCGCGGCGCGCAGCCTGGGAATCGCGTCGGCCGACGACGCCGTCGCGCTCGCGACCCACCTGTTCGATGCGACGAAGGCCCGGGACCCCGGGACGGCGCTGAGCGTCCTGGCGATCCTCCTCAAGCTCGGCGCGAAGGAGTACGCCGTCCACGAGAAGCCTCTCCTGCGCTCGGCCCTCGCCCGCGACCCGAGGGATCTCAACCGCGCGCTTCGCCTCGCATCGCTGCTCGAAACGGACGAGACGGCGCGCGCCGAGCGCGTGGCCCTTCTGATGCCGGTGAAGGACGACCTCGGCGAGGGCGAAGGCGCGCGCATCCTGGGGCAGGGGCTCGCACAGAGCGACAGGTTCGACGAAGCCCGGCCGTACCTGCTCCGCTACTACACGGGCCGCCTGAAATCCCTGCACGAGGCGAGCGCGCGGTATGACAAGCTCGTCGCGAACACGCGCCGGCAGGCCTTCGACGCGCTCGACGACGGCAGGGCGGGCGACGCGTGGTATCGGCGGTACGACAACGCTTCCGACGAGAAGCAGCAGGAGATGGTGGACGCGTACGTCGCGAACAGGCTCAAGCACAGCGGCACGCTGGCCTCGTGGCGGAAGAAGCTCGCCGATCTCGGGGAAGCGGTGCCGGCGGCGCTCGATTTCGGCACGTCGCTGCTGCATCACGCGCGGACGCGCCCGTCCCCGGAACGTGAAGAGATACTCGAAGAGGCGGAGGAGATCTTCCTGGCGCTCGGGGGCGCGGCCGACGAGTCGCCGGAATACCAGCTCGAGTACGGACGCGTGCTGTACTGGCTGGGACGGCCGGAGGAGGGACGCGCGCTGTTCGACCGGTTCCTCGAGAACCAGAAGCGCGGCACGGACGCGGTCACGGCGGTCGCCGAGCGGCTGCGCGAGGTGGGCAGACGGGTCGAGGCGCGGGAACTGCTGGAACGGGCGTACGCCGAAGACCGCCCCAAAGACGAGAAGGCCTCGATCGCGTCGTCCCGCGCGCTCATGTACCTCGACAACGACGATCAGATCGCGTGGCTGGAGAGGTCGGACACCGAAGACAAGTACATCCGCGCTTCGCTCGAGCACGCGCGCGGCGAGAAGCTCATCGAGCAGGGGCGGCCCGACGAGGCCACGGTCCACCTGCGAAAATCGCTCTCGGTATCCGCGTCCTTCGAGCAGTCGTCGGCCACCTACAACAACCGCGCGCTCGTGGGCCAGGCGCTCTTCCAGTGCACGGGCGATCCGCGGGACTTCAGGTCCGCCGCGGAATGGCAGGAGAAGGCGCTCGCCCTGGCGCAGCCCAACAGCATCGTCCTCTACAACACGGCGTACACGCTGACGGAACTCGCGTTCCTCAACGCGTTGGAGGAACGCGTCGAGTATCAGCATCTGCATTGCGAGCCCCAGGAATTCCCGATCGGCTTGCTGTGCGCGGACGCCGCGGAGAGGGCCCCCCTCATCGCCCGGATCTCGAACGACCCCGCCTTCACCAGGGCGCGCGACCTCCTGAAGCGCGCGCGCGTGCTGGCGCCGGGCGATTCCCGCACGGTCGAGAAGCTGGCCCATCTGTACGCGACGGCCCGGGACGCCGAAGCCATGGAGGCGCTGCTGGCCGACGTCCGGGACTCGAGCCTCGATGTGGCGACCATGGAGAAAGACGCGAAGGACCGTCTCGAAGGCAGGCGCGGCGACTCCTACGAAGAGGGGCTCCGCAACCGCGCGGCACTCCACCGCAAGCTACTGGGCGAGTTGCCGGCCGACGCCGAGGCGACGACGCGCCTCGCGCTCATCCGCTGGCTCGTCTACGACTCCTTCGAACTGGACGACTCCGCCGTCCCGTTCGAGGACGCGCTCACGTGGGAACGGGAACTTCGAGACGCATACGCCGCGTCGCCGAGCGCGACGGTCCGCAACCTGCTCGAGTCGTACGCCGTGCGAGCCGTGCACACGCGTCTGGCGAAGGTCGTGCCGGAGTACGGCCGCGCCTTCGACTCGGCCCTCAACGGGTCGAGCCACCGGGACGCGCTCGTCTTCTGGTGCGCGCGATCCGACGAGTCTCGCGAGGTGGCCGCCGCGACTCCGGCGATGCAGGTATTCAAGCGGCTCTTCCGTGAACGCATGAACGCGTTCCCCGATCGGATCGATGCGCGCGACTGGGCGTTCGCCGACGTGTTCATGCCCGAGGAAGGACACGCTCTCAGGCGGGCCGCGCGCGACAACGCGACCGACCGCGCCCACACGCACCTGATTGCGATCACCAGCCCCTACTCGCTCGGCGCCGTGCTGTGCCTGTACTGGCTGCACCGGTGCGACGGGCAGGACGGGAAGGCGGCCGAGGTCCTCGCGGCGGCGCGCGAGCGGGGGCTGCGCATTCCGTAGGGACTGCGGTGCGCGGCCGCGTCGGACGACGGTCGCGGGTGCCGCGGAAGCGAGCGGCCCCGGGTGCGCCCGTCGCGATCGCGCCGACCTCAGGCTTGCCGCTCGCCGGCCAAGGGGTACGCTCCCGATGGAGCCGTGACTCAGCGGACGGGTCATCGCGCTCCGGTTCGTCTCCGTCCCGCGCCGCACGGACGTCTGACGGGATCTTCGGCCGATGGCATCCGGCACCGAACGCGAACGCGACGAAGAAATCCCCGACGGGTGCGAGTGCTGCTTCCGCAACCCGGACGTCCTCGCGGGCCTGTCCAACGAGACGCACCGCCGCACCGCCACCCTCGTGAACGAGTCGCACCTCGGCGTGCACCTGGCCGAGTGCGTCCACTGCGGCCAGAAGAGCGTGCAGATCTTTGAGGAGGAGGTTGTCGTTCTACATGAGATACATGTCTCCTACATGACCTACATGTGAACCGCCGATTCGACAGGCTCACGGCCACTTCGGCATCAGGAGCGCCAGAGGCCTTGAGTTTCGTCGAAAGGTGGCTGCTGTTCCTGTCGTGGCCGTGGTGGCGAGTCAATGCGAGGGTCGGAACCACAAGACTCGTCCTCAGAACCTTGGCGAAACGAGGGGGATCTGGTAGTCTCTCCGCCGGTACGAGCATCGACCGGATTCGCGGAAAGGCGCCACCATGACCAAGAAAGCCAAAGTGGGGATCGGGATCGCGGGCGTGGTGACCGGCCCCCTCCTCCTCGTGGCCGCGCTGCTGTTCCTCGGCAACGGTGAGAACCAGACCCCCAAGCACGCCGGCATCGTCGCCGGGGCGATACTCACGCTGGCCGGCGCGAGCATGCTCACGATCGGGCTGCGCGTGGAGTCGCAGGCGGGACCGGAGAACATGCTGCGCTTCAACCGCGACTCGGGCACCGCGGTCGTGGATCCCGGCAAGACGATCGGCCCGATCGGCCTCAACCAGGACTTCTCGGAGACGCTGCTGACCCGCGGCAACGCGCGCGCGTCGAAGGGCGACTTCGAGGGCGCGATCGACGACTACTCGGGCGCGCTGCAGATCAAGCCGCAGCGCTTCGACATCTACCGCAACCGCGGCAGCGCCCGCCTGTTCAACGGCGACATGGCCGGCGCGATCGCCGACTACAACCAGGCGATTACCATCAAGCCCGACTACGTCGAGGCGTACCTCAACCGCGCCGCCGCCCACGCCAAGGCGGGCAACACGGCCCTCGCCGCGGCCGACTACCAGAAGGTCGTCGAACTCGACCCGTCCGGCCCGAACGGCCAGCGCGCGCAGCAGGCGCTCTCCGGGCTGCAATAGCAACATCTCCCAGTATCCGTGTTAGATGCGCCCCCCCTCCCGCAATAGCTAGTACGGCCGGCCACCGAGGGAACGCGGCGAACGGGGGACTCGCATGAGAGCTTCGACGACGAGCCTCGAGGCGTACCTGGACGACGCGGCGATCGAGGCCATGCGCATAGCTGAGCGCGAACGCGCGCGACGGTCCTTTCCTCCCGATACCGCCGACGAGGCCGACGAGCGCGAGAGCGCGCTGCCGACGGCCGGCTGGGTCGAGACCGTCCAGGAGCAGTTCGGAAGCGTCCCGTGCTGGGTCGCCTCGGCCGTCGTGCACGTCCTCGTGTTGATGATACTCGCCCTCATCACCGTCTCGACGCCGGTCCACGAGACGACCGAGGTGGTCATCCCGATGGACCTGGTCAGGATGGACGAGCCCGAGGAATACCCCGAACTCAGGCGCGACGTCGTGCGCAACGACCGGCAGGTCGACATGCCCGAGGAGGTCGTCAACCCGGTCTTCGCGCACGAGGAGGTCGACGTCGAGGACCGGATGGAGACGGAGAACAACCTGGACGACGCAACCGCGCGCGGCGAGGAGGACGCGATCTCCGACATCCCGCTCGGCGGCACCGGGGTGATCGGGAACGTCGGCGTCGGCGGCGGAGGCGCCGGGTGCTTCGGCTTCCGCTCGGGCGGCGGGCGCAAGCGCGCGGTCCTGCGCGGCGGCGGCAGCCGGCAGTCCGAGGCGGCGGTCGACGCGGCGCTGGAGTGGCTCGCGCGCCACCAGGAGCCGGACGGCAGCTGGGACTGCGACAAGTACGGCGGGCGGGCGCTGAACGACCCCGGCGTCTCGGGGCTCGCGGTCCTGGCGTTCCTCGGCGCGGGGCACACCGAGAAGGCGGGGCGCTACCGCGGCAACGTGACGCGCGCGCTGAAGTGGATCATGTCGCTGCAGTCCGCCGACGGCATGATCGGCAACCGCCCCGAATACACCGAGCACCACGGCGGATGGGCGTACCATCACGCGATCTGCGGCCTGGCGCTGGCGGAGGCCTACGGCATGGCGCGCAACCCGGCCGTCGGCGAGGCCGCGCAGCGCGCCGTCGACTACTCGCTGAACCTCCACCAGAAGGAATACAGCGGATGGCGGTACAAGCCGCGCATGTCGCCCGACGTGTCGGTCACGGGATGGTTCGTGATGCAGCTGAAGTCGGCGATGATCGCGGGCCTGCGCGTGGACGGCCGCGGCTTCCAGGGCGCGATACAGTTCCTCGACACCATCACCACGAAACCGAACGAGGTCGAAGGCGATCCGTACGGAGGCCGCGCGGGCTACACGGGCCACCCGGGCGGGCGCGCGAAGGGCGGCATGTTCACCACGACGACGTCGATGGCGATGCTGTGCCGCCTGTTCATGGGCTACAAGCGCACCGACCCGGCCGTCGCGGGCGCCGCGAACTACCTCGTGGAGAACCTCCCCGACTACACGAAGCTCGACCGCTGCCGCGGCAACGGGGGCCAGTGGCCCTTCTACTACTGGTACTACGGGACGCTCGTCATGTTCCAGATGGGCGGCGACTACTGGAAGGCGTGGAACGCACACTTGCGCGACATGCTGATCGCGAAGCAGCGCAAGGGCGGCGACGAGGACGGATCGTGGGACCCGGTCGCAGGCTCCGGCGAGGCGAAGTACGCCGGGCGCGTCTACAACACGGCGCTCGGGGCGTTGTGTCTCGAGGTGTACTACCGGTATCTGCCGATCTCGAGGTGAGGGCGCATCGCCCCCTTCGCAGCTCGGCGGGAGCCTCGCCCTCCCGTGACGCGCACAATCCAGGCCCGGCGTTCTACCGAAGCACTTCCACGGTTCGCTCGGCAATCCGTTCTAGATTGGGCGGCGGGTTCATGCCCGGCGCGGTCGGCGCGCGTATGTAACCGCGCTCGTCGACGTAGTACGGGTCGCTCTCGTCGCGGCGGTGGAGGACCGGCGAGAGCGAGTCGGTCATGTTGCTCAGCCCGTCCTCGTAGTACTCGCAGTTGCCCACTGACATGAGCACGTGCAGGTTGGGCATGCCGCCGCCATGGATCTCGCACTTCATGCCGAAGGCGTCGGCGACCGAGCACAGCTTCTTGAGGCCGGTCAGCCCGTCCTTGCCGCAGTCGCCGCGGAGAATGCGCGGGCCGCCGGGGCGACGGATCCAGTCCGTCAGCTCGTGGAAGCGCGTGCCCTTGTGGTCGCACCATCCGATGGGGATGTCCAGCCGCTGCCCGAGACGCTCCAGCGCCGCGAAGTCGGTGTTCTGCACGGGGTCCTCGAACCACTTGTAGTGGAGGTCCTGCAGGTGCCTTCCGATCTCAAGGGCCTCGTCGAACGTGTAGCTCGTCTGCCCGTCGATCATGAGCTCCATGTCGTCGCCGACGGCCTCGCGGACGGCCGTCGTGATGCGCTTGATGGAAGCGACCGGCTCGCCGCCCGGCTTGATCTTGAACGCGGGGTATCCCAGCTCCTTCGCCGCGACGGCGAGCCGCGCGTGGTCGTCGGGGTCGGGGAACCACGGGCCCGACGCGTAGCACGGCGCCTCGTGTCGGCACGCGCCCAGCAGTTCGTACACGGGCTGACCGGCGATGCGCCCCGCGAGGTCCCACAGTCCCATGTCGATCGTCGAGTACGAGCGCGGGTCGATGTGTCCCCACCAGGAGTAGACGTAGCGCTGCGTCCACAACCACTCTCGGTCGAACACGTCGTGGCCCACGAGCTCCTTCTTGATGAGCCCGAGGATCTCGCTGGCCTGACGGTAGACCGAATGCTTGCTGAAGCCGCTGCCGAGCGTCGGCTCGCCGTGGATGCCCGCGAACCCTTCGGTGCCGTCGTCGGCGATGATGCGGACCAGGCCGGCGTACACGTCGTCGTCGACGCACATGAAGCGGTGCGGCCGCGGCCACATGATCCTGCGGCCGCCTACCGTGTGAATATGGATAACGATGTCGGCGATCTTCATTGTCTTCCCCCTCGCGCGTGCTCCCCACACCTTCTACTACGCCCGCGGGCGGCCGTCGGTTTCGGGAATACGTCTTCGGCATCGACGACGGCGCACGTGACGCTGAAGCGAACCCCGACGTCGAGTATGATGGATTCGCACGCCACGCCCCTCGAGAGGAGATGTCTCATGCTTGCAGCCTGGTGCGCGTCGCTCGCAATCCTGTCGTCGCAGGCCGGCGTCGCCCCCGCGCGCGATCTCTCGCGGCTCACCGTCCTGCGCGGCGGCTACCCGCGCGCCTTCTTCTTCCGCGCGTGCGAGGGCGGCCCGTCGCGGCGCAACGCGAGCTTCGAGCAATGGGACGCCACGTTCGGCAGGCTGATGGGGATCATGGGCAAGTGCCTCGACGAGGAGGTACTGGGGCGGGAGCGCAACAACCCCGCGTTCTTCGCGCGGTTCAAGCGCGCGCACCCCGAGCAGGTCGTCCTGTTGCACTTCAACGGCAACGCGCGCGACCCGCGGTACAAGGCGGCGCGATACTTTCCCGGGCACTGGATCTACCGACGCGCGGTGATGATTCGCTCCGACGTGCCGGCGGCGACGGGCGAGACGGACATCGAGGTCGAGAGCGTCGCGGGCTTCCGCGTCAACACGGGACGCTACCGCACGTCGAACGACGACGTCGCGCTGTTCGGCGTCGCGCCCGACGGGACGCACGACTGGGACCACTGCGAGCAGGTGCGGCTGGTGTCCGTCGACGCGAAGCGCACGATGATCCGCGTGAGACGCGCGCAGTACGGCACCCGGGCGAGATCGTTCCGCGCCGGGCGCGCGCGCGCCGCGCCCCATCGGACCGAGGGACCGTGGGGCAAGCGCAACAACCTCATGTGGTACTACAACTACGCCACGCACTGCCCGCGCGACGCGAACGGCCGGACGTGCAGCGACCTGCTCGTCGACGACCTCGCGACGTGGTTCGGCCGCGGCGGCGCGCTCGGAGCGTTCGACGGTCTCGAGTTCGACGTGCTGTTCAACAGGACGAGCGGCGACACCGACGGGGACGGCCGCGAGGACGGGGGCGTCGTCGACGGCGTCAACAACTACGGAATCGGCGTCTACGAGTTTCTCGCGAAGCTCCGCGCGCGCATGGGCGAACGGTTCATCATCCAGGCCGACGGCGCCCTCGGCCCGGGCGGCGTCAGGTCGCAGCGCGGGGCGGGGCTGATCAACGGCATCGAGAGCGAAGGCTTCCCCGATCTCAGGGAATGGGACATGGACGACTGGTCGGGCGGCCTCAACCGCCACGCCTACTGGAGTCGCAGCGCGCGCGCCCCGGCGTTCAGCTACGTGAACCACAAGTACACCGAGCCGGTGACCGGCAAGCCCGGCGTCACGAGACATCCCGACGTGGGGTACAGCATCCACCGGCTCGTGTTCGCGGCGTGCTGCTTCACCGACTCGGCCGTCTGCTATTCCTTCCCGCCGCCGAAGGACGCCGACGGCCGCATGGGCGTCTGGGACGAGCTCCGCCGTGGCGCGGACGGCGTGGTGGGCTGGCTCGGAGCGCCGCGCGGAGCGGCCGTGCATCTCGCCGAGCGCACGCCCGACCTGCTCGCCGGCCGCGGACGGTCGCGGGCGCTCGCCGCGTCCATCCGCGGCGCGCTCACGGCCCGCCCGCGCGCCGCGTACGTCGAGGTCACGCCGCGCGCGACCGGGTCCGACGCGACGCGCTTCAGGATCGAAGGCGTCCCCTGCGACGGCCCGGACCTCTTCGTGTCTGTCCGCATGGGATGCGCGCCCCGCCCCGGGTATCCCGACGGCATGCCGCGCTTCGCGCGCGTCGGCGTCTCCGGGGGGATGATCGACCTGATGGCGCGCTCGCCGCTGGCGGTGCTGATGCGCGCGCGCGGGGGCGAGGAAGTCCCCGTCGACCGCTCCGCGGGCGCCGCCTTCGCGAAGCGGCCGGCGAGCATCGCCGGCGTCCGCAAGACCGCGTACTTCGTGCATCCCCCGTACCGCGGCGGCGCGGGCTACACGTCGTGGACGGTCGAGGCCGAGGTGCCGCCCGGCTCGGCGCTGGCGTACTCCGTCGGCATGGGCGCGAAGAGCCCGCAGCGCAGCGACGGCGTGTGGTTCCGGGTCGAAGCCGCGCGCGTCGTCGACGGGAAGCCGGGGACGTACCGCCGCATCGACGAGGTGTCGACGAAGGAGCACCGGTGGATCGAGCGGCGCGCTTCGCTCGAGGCGTTCGCCGGCGCGACGGTGCGCCTCGCCCTCGTCGCCGACTGCGGCCCCGCCGACGATACGACGACCGACCACGCATACTGGGCGGACGCGCGCATCGTCGACCGCGACGCGCCTCCGAACGCGATCACCGCACAGAAGTGGTACATGACGTGGGTCGACGGCCGCGTCGGCAAGTCGACGTTCGCCTTCCGGGACGTCCGCTCGAAACGGGTCGACGTGTCGTTCGACGTCGAGGGCGCCGCCCCCGTGCATCTCGCGTCCATCACCGTACATGACCACCCCGACGCCATGTACCGCGCGTTCGAGAAGGGGATCGTCCTGGCGAACCCGTCTCGACAGGCATACACGTTCGACCTGCGCGCGCTCGCGCCCGGGAGGCGCTTCAGGCGCCTGCGCGCGACCGCGAACCAGGACACCAAGACAAACGATGGGACGCGAGTCGGTGGCCGGGTGGAATTGAGACCGTTGGACGCGCTCTTCCTGCATGCACAGCCATAGTGCGACGCCGATGACGGCCTTGTCCACCAAGGCACCAAGGACACCAAGAACGCCAACGTCGTATTGGTTGAGGAGTTCTTCCGCCCGCGCGGCCGGCGCGATGAGAGGGCTACCGCGACGGTGCCGGTTCGAGGGCCGGCATGCGCGGATGCGCGCGGATCCACGCGGCGCGCGCGTCGTCCCAGGTCGCGCGCGTCGTGACGACCGCGAAGCTCGACGGAAGCGCCGTCGGGTACTCGCCCTCGCCGAGCCAGACCATCACGTTGTTCTTCCCCGAAACGAGCTTGCCCTCGGGCACGCCCATGTTCCGGTCGGGGCAGTTGCCGCGCTGCGGGGCGAGGAACACGTTGTCCTCGAGGACCAGGCGCGGTCCCGAGGCGTACCACTTGAAGAACATGGCGTGCCCGGGGTCCCGCTTGTACCGCTCCGGCCGGTACGGTCCGGCGAACGGCTTGAGAGCGACCACGCACCGGCGGATGGTGATGACGCTCGTGTCCTCTCCGGTCGCGCTCTTCTTGCGCGTGCTCAGGAACACGTAGGCGCCGTCGATGAGACAGTCTTCGATCGTGCCGCCGCACATGAAGTCGTTCTCGATCGCGTCGTCGCGGACGTCCGAGATCCACGTGTTCCTGATGACGAAACCGTCGCAGAGCTTGCCGACGCGCACGCCGTCCCAGACGTTGTGGATCCGCATGCCGTCGAGCAGGAAGTCGCGCGTCGCGATGTCCGGGTCGCTGCCCGAGGCGCCGATGAAGAAGCCGGCGCCGTTGCCGCCCTTCGCGCCCTTGTAGATCTCGTGCCGCGGCACGTCGTACGCCACCGTGCCGACGATCGACCCGCCATGCCATTTCAGGCGGTCACCGTACCTCACACGCAGCGGATACGCCTGTTTCATGGGATAGTTCTGAAACTTCCACGAGGCGCCGCGCGCGTCGAAGCCGACGTCGTCCTCCTTGACGTCCACGACGAGCGGCGTGTAGCCGTACTCCCGGTCGACGGTCCTCACCGTGCGGCATCCCTCGAGAGACGACGGGACGGATCCGGGCCTGGGTTCGGACGTCGGGAAAGATGTGACACCGGACTTGGGATCGGGATCGCGAGCGCCGACGCGCTCCGGCGCGCGCCCGGCCGCCGAGCATCCTCCCAAGGGCGTCACGAGGGCGCACGCGACCACGATGTGCAGGCAGCAAGCGACGTATGTGAATCGTATCATCATGCGGTCGGAGTATGTCTGCGGGACGACAGCCCGACAATGTCCTTTTCTGCTCAAGTGGTGCAAGATCTTGCGCGGCAGCGCAACCGGCAACCCACGCAGATGCACGACGAAAAAAACCTGAAAGAGGTCGGCACGGACCGATCGGAACGACATTAGACGGTACTGGAGGAGGTGTCACTCGTACCACTCCCACCTCCTACGGGGAGGCACGATGTCAGGCCAGCAACCGCCTCGTTCGACGCGCTTCGCGCCAAGCTCCGCTCGCGCCGTCGTCGCGGGCATTCTGTTCTTTGTAGCTATCACACTCGGCACCGCGCTGCCCCACGCCAGCGGACGCAGTGCAGGAGTCTGCGTCAGCAGTCTGCTATACACAATCACTGCCGGCGTGGTCGTGCTCGTTGTCCGCCGTTCCGCCGTTCGCATATTCGCCGCCTTGCTCCTCCTATTCTTCGCCGTCGCGGGTTCCATCCACGCCCTCTGGCCCGCTCCCGATGACACGCCACCGGGGCTCTTCGTCTCGGGCCTGTTCGCGGCCGCGAGCATGGCTGTCCTGATCCGCGGACGACCGCCGACTACACCTCTCCCACGGGACGAAGGGGATGTGACAGACCCCCGCGCGCGACATCTCCGCCCGCTGGTGCCCGGACGGCCGGACGATACTGTTCTGTTCAGACAGGCACAGCGAAGGACACTTGAACCCCGAGATATATGTCACAGATACTGCGGGACGCAGTGTCCAACGCCTGACTCATAGTCCCCTCGCCGATGGACCGGCTGCCTGGTCCCCCGACGGAAACAGTATCGCCTTTCTGCGCGCATTCCGCTGGGGCGCCCGTGTCTACATGAGAGACCGAGGCAGGGAGGGTTGCGCGCGGCTCACCACGGCGAGGCCAGAGGACATGCTATCGGAAGAAGAGCCAGCCTGGTCGCCCGACGGGCAACAGATCGCATACCGCCGCCTGACGATGACCGTGCGCTCGGGCAGGGCCGGCATTGGCAACACTCATATCGTCACCGCTAACCGGGATGGCTCCTGTCAACGAACGATAGTCGGTGGGCCACACTACTTCGGCTGGCCTCGCTGGTCACACGACGGCTCGCTGATCGCCTTCTTGTCGAACAAGAGCGGCCAGAAGCGCTGGTACGTGGTCCGGGCAGACGGCTCCAATGTCCAGGCACTGGAAAGTGACGTGCAGGAAATCGCATTCTCTCCCGCGAGAGAAGCAGTCGCCTACGTCCGCGGAGACGTGGTGCGCGTGA
>Ga0272442_10009801_pt1 | contig 11898 bp, 5 predicted proteins | sample SSMForm2O_FD_200262 | JGI IMG/M metagenome (GOLD analysis project Ga0272442, IMG submission 200262) | Marine sediment archaeal communities from Little Sippewissett salt marsh, Falmouth, MA, United States - SSM-Form-2O | ecosystem: Environmental > Aquatic > Marine > Wetlands > Sediment ...
GTTGTTGGGAACATGCCCTTCATGTGAAAAGCCGTCCCGGAAGTTGTAAACTACGATGTTCCGGATATCGGAGGGACCGTGTGCAATAGCCGGACAGCGCCGCCTGTGGTGGGCGAAAAGGGTGTGGTGCAGCGATATCCTTCCTCCGCCGGGGCCGTTGATCATCCCGTAGTTGTGCGCTATTCCCTTGGAATGGCCCTCTTTATCCGATTCCTCGATAGTGCACCACTGGATGGTGATATCGTGTGCATAGTAAATGTCGATAGTTTCATCGTTGCCCCAGGAACAGGAGACATGGTCGATAACGCAATTCCGGGCCTTGGAAAACTGGATACCGTCCCCGCTGGCACCGGTGACAGGGTCCGGTCTTACCCTCAGAAAGCGGACCACGATATCCTCATATGTTTCATCTCCATATCTGGTCAGCAGCCTGCCCCTGATAGTGATTCCCGCTCCCGGAGCGGTCTGCCCGGCAATGGTGATCCGGCTCTGATCTATTATTACATCGCCCGGAATTACACCGCTGGTATCGAAGACCACGATCCGGGGGCCCTCGGCGCTGCAGGCGGCCTGAAGGCTGCCGGGGCCGCTGGTATTCAGGTTGGTGACCTTGATCACACGTCCACCCCGCCCACCGGGTGTAGTGGACCCGAACCCCTGCGCTCCCGGAAAAGCTGGCAGTGAATCAGCCTGCACTTGTGCTGTTGCAGTTACTGCTGAGCCTTGGGTCCAAAGAAATGCCAGGCAAACTAAAAAAAGCAAACGCCTCTCGGGCTTCATAAAACTCTCCAATTGGTAATCAATGCATCAATCGCAATGAACAGGAAAGTAGTCGTCTGGAAGGTATAACAAGCATCCGATAACGAGGGGAATTTCCCGCCCCCCCGATGGGGGGGCGGGAAATTCTTATAAGACCGCAGAACCTGGCCTGTGAACCTAGAAACCAAAGCTAACAGTGAAGAAATTATCTGCGGTCAACCTTCCCTTGTTCTTATAAGCATAGCTGAACCTGACATGCATGTCGTCTATCTGACGCTGTATTCCTCCACCGAAGCTGAGGCCGCGCCATGTCGGGTCATCACCGAGATAGGCATAACCGGACTGGTCTATACCCTCGGAGTACTCGTCGGTCTGGACCTGCCAGCCCATGCGCAGGGAACCGGAGATGAACGGGGTGAAATTGTAGTTCAGCTCGGAACCTGTTGAATAGGCGATGGGTATGTAGCTCGGTCTCCAGAACTCGCCGCTGACCAACCAGTTCACCTTTTCACTGGTGATCAGGTTATAAGCCAGAGCTATCTTGAGCACTGTCGGCAAACGGTAGGTGTGGGTCTGCCGGTAGGCCAGACGGACATTCCTCTTCGAGAACTGGGTCACATCCTGCGACCAGTCCGAGTAACCGGAAGGCACATCGCCGCCTCTGTTCTCGGGTCCGATCTCCTTGAGCAGGTTGGAACCACGCATCGTGATATTGGTTCCCAGGTTCTGGATACTGAAAGAAAACCTGATATCACGGTCTGCAAGTTCCGTGTGGTAAACCACTCCTGCATCCACGGCAAATGCGTTGCCGCCCATGTTGTTCCACATATCCTGGTGGATGTATTTGAGACTGAGGCCACCGGTGAAACGGTCAGAGAGGTTATAGGCAAAAGAACCGCCCGCCTGGAAATCATAGGCGTTGTAAAAGCTGCCTGTTCCCTCCGGGGTGGCTATCGTGGTGATCTCGATATCCGGAATATCCAGGTAGCCGAAAAAACCGCCCACCACCAGTTGCCCGTCAAGCAGGGGAGAGGCGAACGCGCCGTAGCTGTAGGTGAGATCCAGCGTGTAGTCGACAACGGTCAGCATCACCTCCCGGTTCTGAAGAAAACCCAGACCCGCCGGGTTCCACCAGATGGAAGAGATGTCGTCGGCCACGGCCGAATAGGCGCTTCCCATTGCAATTCCGCGTGCGCCCACAGGGATAGTGAGAAACTCGGCCGCCCTAACGCCCACAAAGGATGCGCTTTCAGGACGACCTGCTGTGAGATACTTGTCAAGCCCGGTATAGTCCTGGCGCGCAGTACCCTGAGCCAGCAGGGGCAAAACAGCGAACACCAGGAACGTGAGGGCCGTTGTCAAGGCTCTTATTGCTGTTTTTCTTAACATAAATTACCTCCGAATTAACAACTGGGGAAATCAAAGATACCAGAAGTTCAGTTAATCACGTAGAACTTGCCGGTAAACTCTTCCCCCCGTTGATCGGTAACATGGTAAAAATAGAGCCCGCTGGCCACTGTCTGCCCGAATCGGTTTCTCAGGTTCCAGGGCTCGGTTCCGCTGTGGTTGTCGTAACCGGTGAACTCTCTCGGCTGGTTGTCCGACAGTTTGTCCCAATCGGTGTAGTCGCCCCATCCCTGGCGGTTGGCGCCGATATGGTTGAGCACGTTCACCAGGTTCCCGCCGAGCGAATAAATCCGGATTGTGCAGCGGCTCGGCAGATTGGTAAACTCGACTCGCCGGTTGTTGGGCGACAGATCGAGATAGGAGGACGCAATGTAAGGATTGGGTACTACCTTGACCTTGGAAATATCAGCATCCTCAGGCTCCAGGCTCATTGCCTTGATCTCGATCTTCCACTGGTCGTCCTCAACAGGCGGATCGGCTCTCTGTGTGAGAACTGTCCCGTCTTCATTCCATGAACCATAGCAAGCGTAGGTGGTGAACGTGGTGCCTGCCGCTGGCATGGCGGTTATATCAGTGAATTCCCACACTATGCCGTTGACATAAAATGCGAACTCGTCCGTGTTATCCGCAGGTATTGTCTCCAACAGCAGGTTTGCGCGATCTGCCTGTGGCACACCATTTTTTAAATCATTCCAGAAATCCGCATATGTGCCGCCCGGCATGAATCCCCATACATGTTCGTCCGCATATTGGCCGAAGGGGACCGCAATCCCGCGGGTCACGTTCTGCACATCAACGCTCAGGCCGCCTCCGGCTTCCTTCCAGGTCACCTCGAACTGCCCTGCGCGGACCATGCCCTGGATCGTGGGGGCCGGACCGAACACACATTTTTCCGTGGCTGCATCAATCGATGCTCCAGTGTAAGTGCCCGGATCCAAGTTAATATGCAGGTTCCCTTTACCCTCCTTGGCCCTCATTTCATACGACGTGTAAATCGCATGTATGGCATAGTTGACCCCATCAGCGTCTGGAGCGTTCATTATAATGAGGTCTGCATCATTAAGAGGATTCAAATCGTTCATCGGTTCACCCAAAACATTACCACTGGGATCCAGCATTTTAATCTCTGCAATACCATCCAGCACCCAACACATACCTTTCTGTAGATAGTGCTTGGTGACGGCTACATAAACCGTAATATCTTGGGTAATCCTCTCGCTGTTCACCACATCTAACTCAAAATCGAGCTGGGGCTCGAGCCATTTGGGAGCCTCGGTCAGTACCCCGCCTGAACCAGCGAGCTCTGCAGTGGCTGTCGCTACTGTTGCCGGTCCCACATAAGAAACTTCCTGCAGGCTGGCAGCTAGGTAGTTGCTCGCCTCACTGCGTGGTACCACGCTGTAGATCGCCTCGCCCGGCCTGTTCCAGGTCTTGGCGCTTGCCGGATCGGGCAGGCTGAAAAACTCACCTGTGGCCAAGTCATAGTTCTTGTCATAGGGTACCACGGCGTACCAGACTTTCATCCCGTTGCGCATGCGGTACATGGGGTAATCGTTGTCCAGCTTGTCCATATAATAGAACTGGAGGTTGTTCTGTGAACGGTTGAAATCCCCCAGCAGCTCTGAGTGTGTGTCGTTGGGCCCCACGAAGCTGCGGTAGATCCGGAAACCCTCAAAGTCATACTCCACATAGCGTCCCTCAGGATCGAGATTGCTTTCCTGAAGGAAGTAGTAATAATTATCCGGAGTGTTGACAGCAACATCACTCCAGGTAATCGTGACCTCCCTGTCGCCCGGTATAATAGTCAGGGCGGGCGGCTGCGGTGTCTCAGGAAGCTGGTATCCGCCGTTATATACGACCCTGGCCACATCGGTGTACCTCTCCGCCGGGGCCAGACCTTCCTGGATTACCGCTGCGTCGATGTTGCCGACTTCCAGGGGCGGCGGTGTGAAGGGAATTACGTCCGGGTAGACGAAGAACATCACATAGTCGAACTCGTAGGACTCCCGCGGGGCGATATCATGCAGCTCGCCGTAGCACTTGTCAGTGATCCACGGGCCTCCGCCACCCCAGACCCACTGGTTGTACCTGGCGTCGGTCGGTAACAGCCGGCCGGGCCAGGCGTTGTGGTGCCTTCCGGAATAGGGGTTGATCACGCCGGGCAGGAAATCCTCCGTATCCATGATATTGCGGTATACCTGGCCCGGGCTCTTCCCGCTCAGGGCGAGCTGAAGGGAGCCGCTGACACCCATACTGCCGCCCGCGGCGTTGAAGTTGGTCATCTCCATCTGCTCGCCGGTACTGGTTGCGGTGGGAAGCTTGAGCGAGGCAAAGCAGAAAAGCGCATACTCCGGCGGGTTCCAGTTTTTCTGGAGCGGGTTCTGGTTAAAAGTGACATTGATGTCTTTGGCATAGTGGTAACCGAACAGGTTGCTCCAGGGAGAATTGCTGGCCCCCCAGGTCATGTACCGGTGCTGGTAAAAAGCAGCGGCGCCATTCCATGTCCAACCGCTGGGATGCGCTGATCCTATTGCGACAAAGTCAGGGTTGGAGCTGTACTTCAGCAGTTCGGTCATATTGAAAGTCTCGGTTTCAACATAGACCATGTCGTTGCTTTCACCGTAATTCAGGAAGTAGAACGAGTTTTCCTGGTAATAGCCCGTGGGATGTCCGTATCCGTAACCCCTCAGAACGTCCCCGGTGGCGGTGAATATTGTCTCAGCACCGTGCTTGATGATCTCGCCGCTGGGTGAGCGGCCCTCTCTGCCGCCTACAGGCCAGTCGGCCAGGTCGTCGTCATCGAGGCTCGACCACACACGCCAGTGATTGATATCACCGGCAATGCTTTCCGTGCTCAGCCCTGAGGCGTAGATCGCCGCTACCTCATCCACAGCCTCGGGACTGCCCAGAAAGCCGAAGCAGTTCCTGCCGTGTGGCGGCATGATCGTGTCTTCAATCGCTCCGTCGCCGTCAAGGTCACTCACAGCGCAGGCCATGAATCCCATGGCGCCGTGCCCCCAGGTGTTACCGGAGCCGGCAGGCCACATGTGTTTTCCCTGGGCTCTGTGGTCGTAATAGAACGGACCACATTGGCCGGTATATATCTGTACCTGCATGTTGTTGCCCTGGCTGACCCTGTTCTGCAGTTTCTCGCCAAAAGCCTGACCGGCCAGGCAGGCTGCTAGGACAGCGACGGCTAGTATGATTTTTAAATAGCCTTTGTGCATCATAAAAATCTCCCGCTTAAATGATCTATTTCTCAAAAAGAGAAATGATTGAACATTCAACCAATCAGAAGCGGAACTCAGAGCCGAACCGAATCTGTCTGGCGATTCCCCATTGGGCTGCATCCATTGTCCTCATCATCATCTGATAGGCGATCTCTCCCTTGGTCGCCTCCATCCTGGTCAGCAGGCCGTCGCCGTTGAAATCCGCGTTGAACCTGACATCCTCGATGGCGTTTCTTCCCGGAACATCCCATTTCCAGCCGTCAACCGGCGCGTGGCCGTACTGATATGTCTCGTATTTGAAGCCTTTGGGATAAGTTGCATTGTTCTTCCGGTTGGTAACGTTATAAATCTCTGCGAAAACGCTCAGACGACGTGTATTACCCATGGAAAAACTTTTCGTGAACCGCAGATCGAGATTATAGCCCCAGCGGCTCCTGAACATTTTGGCCCCGCCGGAAGGCTGGCCGCTCTGCACAGAGAAAATCCCGTAGAGCCTGAGATTTTTCAAAAACTTATTCGAAAGTGTTCCGGCCTGGAAATCCTCGGGGAACAGGTAGTTAAGCCTGCTGGTAAAAACGTGCGTCCGGTCTCCCTCTATCGGACGGAGGTCGTCCGGCGCAACCTGTGCCTCGCCCGTGGCCGGGTCGTAAGTGAAAGCGTTACTCAGTGCCTGGTTCGGCGCACTGCCCGTTGTTCTTGAGAACTGGAGCGTATAGATCCCGTCAAAAGAAAAATTGTCCGCAAACCTTTTCCTCAGGGTGAGATCCAGCCCCTTGATATTTCCTGCGTCCCGGTTGGTGTAAGGAGTGTACCAGCCCCGGACCCTTCTCTCGGTGGTATAGAGCCAGTAGTCGCGGAAAACTTCCTTCTGGGAGATGTTACCCTCTATATCACGATAATAAGTCACCAGATCCAGAACCACGTTATCCGAAGCAAGATAGCTCATTCCGAACTCGAAAGCGTCCGTGCGGGTCAGGTCCAGGAACCCTCTGTTGCTGCCGCTGTACATCACCGACATGTTCGGAACCTGGGTGAACGCCCCGTAGGAGAAGCGCAGCTGCGACTTGTCGGTTACAGGGAAACCCACATCAAAACGGGGCGACCATTCATTCTTTATCTGGGGAAAGGTGCCCTCGCCGCTTCTGTTGCTGTTTGAAACGCCCCAGTTTTCCCTGGGCCTGAATGAATCGAAGCGCATTCCGTAGTCGAAAATGAAGTCTCCCAGGTCAGTCCTGTTCTGGGCATAGAAGGCCATTATGCGTGGTGTGTAATCGAACTCGAACTCGTAAACCCTGGGACCATCCCAGTTGCCGGGGTTGATCTTCAGGTTGTCGAGCATCGAGTACTGTACACCGACTTTTGCCCGGTTGAAGCGGTTGATCTGGAAGTCTACATCCATCTTGAGATTGTTCTGACTCTCGCGGCCGTACCTGTACTGCAGCAGGTAGAGGTTTTCCTGGAACATGCGGAAAGGCGTCTCGTAAAACCATCCCTGGTACCAGCGGGTGATCCCGTCCGGATAGTATCGCTGCCTGGCCTCGTTGGTCGTCTGGACCCAGCGGTCAGGGTAGTTTTCAACCTCGAACTTGATGTCCTCAGGCGACCAGCTCATGAAAGAATTGCGCTCGAAATTGACCTCCAGGTTCGAGCCGTTGACACTGTTGTTCATGAAATGAGTATAACGGAACTGGAGAGTTGCGCTGCGCTCGGCGCTCTGGAAAAAGTCCCAGTCGATACCGAACAGGGTGTTGTAAGCTTTGACCCTCCTGCCTCGATATTGCGGGATGAAAGCCGATGTATCCGATCCCCAGTCCCTGTTAGGCAACTGGGACTTGGTCACCCATCCGTCCAGGAAATAATTCCCGTCCCCGGAGGCAGGTCCGTTGGGATAAGCGCGCTGGTTCCTCGAGATGTTGTGGGTACCGATGAACTTGAGCCCCTTGGACGGTGAGTAGGTCAGCTTTCCTGATCCCATGGTCCTGTCGCCCCAGTTTCCGATTCGGCGCACCGGGTTGGTCGGAGACCACAGCGAAGCGTCCGTACCGGTTTGACCGGCGTAGAACTCACGTCCGACCTGGAATTCCTCCAGGCTGAATGCATTTTCGGGCTGGCTGAGGATCGGGTCGTTGATCACAGAGGCGTTCAGCCGGTCGACAAATTCCTGGTTCACTCCCCGGAAACCTTCGTCCGCATGAGTGGGAAAATTGTCCGCCGTGCCCTGGATCTCGCCGGAAAGGTGAAAGAAGAAATTCTTGATTCCGGGTACCGGCCCACCGACAGAAGCGACCAGCTGGTTGTAGCCGTAATCCGAGGTGCGCGGGTTCTGCTGATCGGTGGTATACCTGATGTTTCCCCTGAACTGGGGTCCGCCCTCGCGGGTGACGATGTTGATGATACCCGACTGGGCGTTGCCGTACTCTGCCTGGAAACCGCCGGTGATGATATCCACTTCTTCCACTGCCAGAGTGGAAAACTCCAGCGGGTTCGTGTCCTGGCTGGTGAGCGCCTCATTTGCATCCTCGGCACTGTGCCACCAGTCGCCACCGCTCCAGGTGTGGTCAAACGGGTCGGCGGTGTTGTTGCGAATCATCACGCCGTCGACCACCATGAGCTCTTCACCCAGCCGGCCGCCGCGGATGCGCAGACCCTGGTCTTTTCCGCCGCCGCCGCCGGTCTGTACTCCGGCCTCGAGCATCATCAGATCTTCAAGCCTCGTTGCAGGCGCCTCTTCTATGTAGTCAGAGGTCATCCTTTGCTTGGAAACCGTGTTGTCCCGGGGCATAATTACTTCACTGACACCCTCAACCGTGATTCCTTCCAGCTGCACTATCGTTGAACTCAACTCGCCGTTTATCGTTGTGGTCTGACCGGCAAGGATAAGCTGGTTGGACACGGTTATCTTCTGATAGCCGGTGTAGGTGAAAGTGATTGACCTCTGCCCGGGGGGAACGTTGAGGATAAAATAGTAACCGTCTGAATTGGTTACGTTACCCAGCCGAGTCCCTTCAACAATAACTTGGGCGCCCTCAATGGGACTTCCATTGTCCTTGTCACGGACAGTTCCCTCGAGCTTGCCGGTAGAGAGCTGGGCGAAAAGACTCGTTGAGACTGTGAGCAGGACAAGCATAAAGGCTGCCTTTATCATTGTCCTTGCCCGCTTAAGTGCTTTTCGTTGCATAAAAACCCCCAATAAGAATGGACTTCAAAGCAACTGCTTGGAATAATCAGGAATTATCTCTCATAAGCATATCCCCCGGGTTCAGTGGACAGTTAATCTATAGGAGTTAATGAAGATAATTTGGCAGACACACACTTTATTTTTCTTTCATACCACCTCCTGGAGGATCGCCCCTCCCGGCAAGCTGTGTGATTGATCTTCGGGGCCTTGACCCCTTTTACAGAGAACCGGTGTGCAATTTCACACCGCAATCCCGAATCAGCAGTGGAGGAAGAGAGCCTGAACAAGCTCCATTGATTACCCTCCTCTCATCGGATTTACTTTTCATGCACCCTGCATAGTCTTTTCCAGCGATCAGCTCATCTCATAAGCCCGAGATACTCTCGATACCAAAAACGAAAAAATCCAGCCTTTGAAGATCGCTTCCATTGACCACCACGTTTCTCGAAGACGGATTAAAACCATATTCCGCTATCTGTACAGGCATGATGTTGTAGGTTCCGTCCGGTACCTGGAAAAAATAGAATCCGTTGGGGCCTGCAAGCGTGGTTTCTTGCCGGTCCCCTGTCAAAAAAATCTGGACATTGCCCCAACCACCCGTAAGGCAATAAACATATCCGCTTAATATGTAGGTAGCCTGGGTTCCTGTGGTGTCGCTGGATGTCGTGTCCGAGGTGGTTGTGTCGATCGATGTGGTATCGCTGGCCGAGGTGTCCTGGGGAATCAGCGGTGTCAGTTTATCGCTCTTAACGTTCAACAGGAGAGTTATAACATCGACTACATTGAACACACTGTCCCCGTTATAATCCGCCACCGGGCTCTCCGGGATTTTAAGTCCCAGCGCTATCAGGGTCACCACGTCGGAAACGTCGGTCTGGCCGTCCTTGTTGAAATCTTCCTTGTAATCGACAGAGGCAGGAAATATTACAAAAGACGTCCGTGCGCTCAGTAGGGCCGCTGCATAAAAGAACATAATCGCAGCGATCAGCGCACAGGCTGCCAGATTGTTTAAGTTTATCCGACGGTTCAGCACGACCCCTTCTCTCGAAATTACTGTGAGAAAAATTCCCGTTTGGCTGTTCTAGTTCAGTCTGATCCGAACCAGCTTGTTCCTGAATCGTTCCAGATCACCCTCGCTGATCGAGGACAGCAAATCTTTACTTTGATTTTTATCAAAAACGACTTCTGAATAAGACTCCAGCAGTCCCGACATGTTTGCTTCATACACCGGGATAGCTCTTATTTTTTCCAGATCTTTTTCCGTAAGACCTCCACCAGCGATCAGTTCCACCGCCCCCGCGGGTTTAACATCTCCATCGGGATAAACCGAAAATGCCACGTTCATGCCTGTTACAAAATTGGCGGTCGGCACCTGCGCCACATTTTGCGCCCAATCGTGCAAACCGCGGCACTCAAGCGCCTGAACGAGGCTCCGCTGCATAGTCGGCAGATACTCCACTTGCATAAAACCTCCAATACACTTTAGCCCTCTGGCAAAGGCGAGTGTGGCAAAACTCACGAACAGACCTGGAATAAGCCTGCGCTGGCGCAGTCCATTACATAAAGCCTCCGGAGTAAAGGGCAGCGAGATATCTTTACCGGGTGCGATTCCGCGAAGGGTGAGGCTGGAACCGGCCCTGGAAAGCATCCCGGGCACACGCCGTCCCCTGTCGTCCACAAAACAGAAAAATTCCGTCCCACATCCCCGGAACGCCCCGCCGCCCGGGTGATGATCGCCGTTAAATCCGGAAAGATGAACCAGCTTCTGGTGGTCCCAGCAGCCGCGCTTGCCATCGAGACGGCCAAGAATCTCCGTTCTCAGCACCGGGTCAAAAAAGATGTTATGCATCAAAGATTCAGGATTGAGGATATCTTTTTCCATAAGCGCTGAAACCACGCGCTCCATTTCCAGATAAGCCATATCAGGCAGCCCTTTCCGGACAGCCGCCGAAAAAACTCTTCTCCACACACTTCTGTTCAAAATCACGGCTTGATCTGAATAATCAGGCTGAGAGAGAACCTCGGTCCTGGAGTATTCTTCGCCAAGAAGGCTCACAATGGCATTTCTTTCACATTCCAGAATCACGCCCTGCCGGAAAAGCTTTTCCGCTACTTTCAGGGCTCTGGACACCATACTTTCAGTGATCGGGCCGGCAACGCTGACCATGCTTTGCGAAAATTTACCCGGTATAACCGGCATCTTGAGAAAGGTTTTAATTTTGCTCTCCGGCGAGATCGCAACCTCTATTTCCCGGGCAAGCGCGATCCCGCGCGGGAAAGTAACATTGTTAAGGGGCACAATGCCGCAAGCCAGTACCGGAACTACCGGTATGCCCTCAGCGGAGGTGTCGAAAATCCTCGGCAAGGCAAAGATGATCTGGCCGTGCAATGTTATGGTTTTATAGCTCACTCCGTGATGATTGGCAGTCAGGACTACCGGAGTTTCCTCAAAATGCCGCTGGAGCAGCGCTGCAGTTTCTCTACCCAGTAGTCTTCCGGAATAGGCGCCTATCACCTCGATAAGGTCATCCCTGGGCTGGATTGATTTAGCACTGTGCTGAAAAAGGCCCTCGGCATATTCATAAAGCGAAAGCTGTTCTCGCTCCTGAATTGTTTTTGATACTCCCGGCAGTTTTTCCAGCATCCTGCGATAAGTATTTTCCACTTTAGATTGCCATTCTGGTCTGTCGGCCTCCTGGACTTGTTAGTTCAATCCCGGTAAAATATGACCTGAAGTTTGTTTGACTCTTTCAGCAGAGACTATCTATTATGTTCTGCCACAATGAGATACCCTTATTGGATTGTCCCTAATAAAGGCATTGTGAATTGATAAATTAGTAACATACTAATACAATAGTATGGTATTACTAATATGTCAATACCCTATTTATAAAATATTTGACTATTTTTGGTAAACACAGTATAATTTAAAGGAAAATATTTTTTTGTTGCCAACCCAATGGATATAGCGCATATTGTTTATGACCAATCAGGGGTATTCATTAAATTGTCAGAGGAGGGTCCGTGGATTTAAGATCTGAGATGTTGGCATCCAGAGTTCGACGCCTCCGTTTTCTGCGGAAATTGAGTATTGAGCAACTGGCAAAAAAGACGGAAGTCGATAAGAATACGATAGTCAGAATTGAAAAAGGAGAGGGCCGGCCGAATCTGAAAACGCTGGTCAATATCTGCAACGCTCTCGATGTATCTGTCGATGAGCTGATAGACATGAAAACCCGGGAGAATGAGGATTTCCATGTCTACCGCCGGAAAAAAAGAAAAAAACCGGTAGAAAGAAAAACTGCTGAACCGGGTCTCGCGCTT
>Ga0272442_10009803_pt1 | contig 11896 bp, 8 predicted proteins | sample SSMForm2O_FD_200262 | JGI IMG/M metagenome (GOLD analysis project Ga0272442, IMG submission 200262) | Marine sediment archaeal communities from Little Sippewissett salt marsh, Falmouth, MA, United States - SSM-Form-2O | ecosystem: Environmental > Aquatic > Marine > Wetlands > Sediment ...
GGCGAGAAGATGCCGGTATCGGCCTTTGTACTGATTGAAGCAGTAGTAGGCGGAACAATTTGCATCGTTTTCCACAACGATGGGAATATCTCCCACTTCTTTTTTGAGAAAATCCTTGAAACCGGGGATTTCTATATCGAAGCCGGGTGAGACTACGATCCCGCCCCTCTTGTTCACCGCCGATTGCACGGTGATACCTACTCCACGGTGATTGGAATATCGCTTCCGGTCGGCTGTTATCTTTTCGACGACGGCCTCGGAGATCCGGTCGGCGGACAATTCGGGCAGATCTTCAGTCTCCCGTTCCAGGACGTTACCCGTGAAATCGATCAGATACGACAGTATCTTGTCCTTGCAAAGGTAGATACCGGAAAACGTTCCGTACGCGCCGTTCACGGCCAAAAGATCCGATTTTTTTCCGCCTTTGCTGCTCGATTCACCCTTGCCGACCACGTGAACAAGATCCTTATCCTTTATTTCTCGTATAAGGTTGGAAACAGTTGAAGCCTGCAGTCTGGAGAGGAGCGCCAGATTTGCTTGTGAAATCGGGCCACGTTGGTAGATTAGATTAAGTAGTTTCACCTGATGGCGGAGTTTGATTGAAGCTGCCCCCGAAACAAGGGTTAGTTCATCCATCGCACTAACTAATCTAGACTAGATCAGAACGGTTGTCAACACCTCTTCTATCATTTATTAGCAAATCCAGTAGTAGTGTCCGTATAGTTCCGTAATTTCGGAGGTCTGCGTTAGGATACAAAAGGTCATCGTCTTCCAGCAGATTTTGGATAACCGAAAACAGAACAGACTATACAGGAGTCTGTGGGACATAGGCCCTAGTTATTCCAACAACGACGAATCCAAACACGCTTTTTCCTTTTGAAAAAAGCAACCGAGTACAGAAATTGAGGAAGATCAGCAGTTCCTGCATCATCCGGTCAGCTTTTTGTTGCCTGCCGGTTGTATAACCGGTCCATGTTGTAGGCCAGAGATCCCAGTCAATTCGTACCTTTTCCAGCCAACTCAATAGAAACTGACGAAACACGACTGGAGCTTTGATAATCCCAAACATTCATGTTTACTTCGAACAAGATCGAGCAGAAAATCAGGCAACTCTCTGGCTGAGGCCGGGAGCTCTCGCCTCACAGCTCGCGCAGCCGGTGCAGACGATCCATGAGCCAATCGAAATCCGATTTAGACACGGTGTCCGGTATTCCTCCCGGATCCATGAATATCCAACGGCCTGCCGACTTGGCCGACTGGAAAAGCGCGTCCAGGTAGGCGGATCGCTCGTTCTCGTCCCAGGCAAAGAAATTGCGATGCAGGCCTCCCACAGGTACTACCCCGGAATCGGGATGGTGCCTCAGGAAATCGACCAGGTCCATCGATTCGTTTTTGTCGAAGGGATTGAGCATGTCGATACCGGTGGACAGCACCAGGGGCAGGATTTTTTCCAGGTTGCCGTGGCTGTGCAGATGCACAAAAGCACCGGACTCATGCGCCAGCGCGCACAGCTTCACGTGCCAGGGCATGATCCACTGCCTGTAGATCTCCGGGCTGACCAGCAGATTATCCGCGGTGCCCAGATCGTCGCACAGGGTGATGCACTCCACCCCCCGGTTCAGAAGCTCCCCGGCGGCCGCCACGTTCCACGCACCGATTCGATCGATAAGGGCCTTGGCGTTCGCCGGATCGAGGATCAGCGATGCCAGAAACTCCTGATACTCCAGGCAGAAGTAGTGTGGCCCGCTGAAAAATCCGTTCAGATTCGCGGCGGCCACAAATTCCCGCTCCTTGAAATACCGGACGTCTTCGGCTACGCCCCTGTAGCGAGCTGTATCTCTCGGATCCGGCAGCTCAAGCTTGGCCAGATCCGCGGCCGAGCCCATGGGATAATCGTAATCCTTGTAGAAATACGGATTCTTCGTAACCAGCCGTTTGCATCCTGTTTCGCAGATCAAGGTCCGGCGTCCTTCCTCTTTGTCCAACAGCCGGAAACGGAACTCACCCGGACCGCCATGACCGAAGCCCAGGTTTGCGCCCCAGCCGATCTCGACAATGGGCCTGAGAATCCCTCGGCAGAAATCGCGGGTCTTTCGACGCTCCCGGTCGCTCAACGGTGCCCACGGATAATCCGAGTATTCGGGATTGTGGGACAAAGAACGCGGCAATTCGGTCTCCTGAACCAGTAGCCTGGCCAGATCTTCGTGCTCGAAGCCCATCAACCAGATCGGGACGCGCTCGTATTCCCGTCCGTTGAGAAGCGCCAGCAGGTTCTCGCGTTCGTTCATCTGCGTAGCGGAATCAATCGAAGCCTCATCGTAGCGCCTGGCTGCCGCTCGCTCAACTCTTCAGCCCCGTCATGGTAACCCCGCGCACGAAGCGTTGGCGCAGCAGGAGGAAAACGACCAGAACCGGCAGTATGCTGAACACGGCTCCGGCCATCTGCAGCCCGTAGTCCATGGCGTTCTTGTTGGCCAGACTGGCCAGACCGATCTCCAGCACGAACTTGCGAGGCGAGTTGGTGATGATCAGCGGCCAGATAAAAAACTTCCATCCGAACATCGCATTGAAGATGGCGATGGCGGCGACTGGGGGTTTGAGCAGCTTGAGGGCGATGCGGCTGAAGATAAACCACTCCCTGGCGCCGTCGATGCGCGCGGCATCCAGCAGGTCGTCGGGGATCCCGAGCGCGTTCTGCCGAATGAAGAAGATTCCGAAGCTGGTCAGAAACAACGGCAGCATGATGCCGAGATACGTGTTCACGAGCTTCAGATTCTTCATCAGCAGATAGAAGGGGACCAGGTAGGTTTGGAAGGGGATCATGGTCGTGGCCAGGAAGAGGATGAAGATAAGACCGTGCCCGGGGAAGCGGAATTTAGCGAAGATGTATCCGCCGATCGTGCTGGTAAATACCGATATCACGGTCGAAATACCCACCACGATGATCGAGTTCAGGAGGTAGCGGGGGAAAATCGCGTCCGACAGAATGGCAGAGAAATGTTTGAGCGTGAATTGCCGGGGGAAAAAAGTCGGGGGATAGAGCAGCACCTCGCTGTTGGTCTTGAGCGAGGTGATGAGCATCCAGTAGAAGGGAAAAACCATAATCACGGCGACAAAAACGAGGATCGCATAGCGCAGCGTGATTCGCACTGCCTTCATTCCAGGCCTCCGCTGCGGCGAAACATGCGAAATTGAAACAACGATATGATTAGAATAATTATGAACAAAGCCACGGATTCCGCCGATGCGTAACCGATGTGAAAGTATCGGAAGGCGTTCTGATAGATATCCATGACCAGTACCCTGACCCAGGCTGCCGGCGCCCCTTGAGCTCCGGTGGTCATTACGAAGACCGGCGTGAATACGCGGAACGCCTCGATCGTGTTGATGATGAGCAGGTACAGCACGATGGGCATCAGCAGCGGGAGGGTGACCCGCCAGAAGCTCTGCCAGGCGCTGGCACCGTCGATCTTGGCTGCCTCCGAGTAGTCGGCTGGAATCGCCCGGAGTCCCACAATGAAGATGATGAGGCTGTAGCCGACGCGGTGCCATACGGTCATGAACATGATCGAGGGCAGCGCGAGCTTGGCGTTGATCAGCCAGCCCTGCTTGTCGATGCCGAACCAGCCGACCACGTAGTTGAGAATACCGTTCACCGGATCGTAGATCCATTTCCAGGCCAGGGATATGGGCACCAGCGGTATGACAAAGGGCAGAAACAGCAAGGTTTCGAACAGCGACCCGCCGAAAAACTTCCTCTCCAACGCCCGGGCGGCCATCAGCGACAGCACCAGGGTGAAGAATACCACCACCACGGCGAACAACGTGGTGTTGCGGATGGCTTCCTTGAAATTATCGTCGGCGAGAAGGTCGATGAAGTTCTGCAGCCCGATAAACGGTTTGACCGGACGGATCAGTTCCCAGCGGAATAGGCTCAGATAGAAGGTGGAAATGATGGGGATAAAGCGGATAAACAGGAACAGAGCCAGCAAAATCCCGATCCACGTGTATGCAAAAACAAAGCGCCTTTTGTACAGTTTTGAATAGACCATAGCAATAAAAACCGGACAGGAAGGCGCCCAAGCAGTGCGCCCTTCCTGCCCGTTGTGCAAACGATTTTAAGATCTAGAACTTGTAGCCGAGATCTTTCGGTGCTGCGATCCAGTAGCCTTTGTCCACGCTTCCAGAACCGAGCATACCGTTTTCCTTGAGAATCTTATTGGTTTCGGCGGCCGCCTGGTCGAGGAACGTCTTGATCGCCGCGTTGTTACCAACCAGGCTCGTATCCTTGAACGCCTTCTCCAACCGCTCTCCGAACTTGGTGTTGATCTCATCGATGGGCGTTATCGGCGGATACAGGGTCAGCAGGTAGCCTTCCGGAAAATCGAAAGCGGCCTTGTACTCCGGCATCTCTGCGAAAATATCGGAATAATCAATGTCGATCCGCGGCGGAACCCAGCCCTGCGTCTTGAACCAGGCTTTCAGATACTTGGGCTGGTTGAAGTAGTTGATCACATCCCAAGCCAGCAGAGGATTCTCGCAGCTGGTGGGAACAAAGGCGGATTCGGTGCTGTACACGGTTCCCCGATTCTTGTATGCGGGCATGACCGAGGTGCCGAACTCCAGATCCGGAGCGTTGGCTTTGAACATCGGTGTGGGCCAGAGCTCGCGCTGGAACATGGCGGTCTGCCCGTTCATGAAGGCCTGGGCGTCGTGCTTGATCTCGAAGCTGTCGAGTTTGTATGTGTAGATGACGTCCAGGTAAAAGTTCATGGCATCGATCCCGGCCTGATTGTTGTAATTTGCCACCCAGTTGCCGTCGGGCGTCTTGGCCAAAACCGAACCCCCGGCTTGAACCAGCTTGATATTGAACTTCTCGGTTACTCCGGACCCGCCGCCGAACAGCCGCAGGCTGATGCCGCCGCGGGTCAACACACCGCCGGCATCCCGCTCGGACGCTTTCTGGCCGAAGCTGAACAGCTCCTCCCAGGTGTCGGGAGATCGATCCGGCAGCCCGGATTCCCGGAAGATCTGCTTGTTGTAGTACATGACCCGCGCGATGCCGATATGGGGCACGCCGTAGATCTGCGCTTTCTTGTCATCCGGCGCCTTGTACATGTTCACGGCCCGTACCAGGCTGTCGTACTTGGCCTCCACAAAATCCACTACATCTTTGGGCGGCTTGGCCACGAAGCCGGATTCCACGTATTGGGGCATGATAAACTCAGAGGCGATGAAAATGTCCGGTCCCTGCCCGGCCGGCACGGAGATGGCCAGCTTCTGCTCGAACTCTCTGAGGTTGAAGTGCGCAATCTCCAGTTCCACCTGAGGATTTGCCGCTTCATAGTCACTCTTTACCTGCTCGAACACTTCACTGAGAAGCGGCCAACCGGTCCAAAGGCTCACGGCTCCCTCTTTGACCAGCTCCGCCTCCTGTTCGCCTCCGGCGTATAGGCCAACGGCGAAGCCGAGCAGCACGATCACAAGCATCACGGTCAGTCTTTGTTTCATGCGATCCTCCTTGTAACAGATGTGGTATGAGACCCCGTCCGAGACGTGAGTCTTTCGCCAGTCTATGGGAGCAAATGGCGGTTGTCAACACGAATTTGACCATGATCCGCCTGCAGACCTTGAGAAAACGTGCCGGCGCGGGTCCTCGCGAAAGCCGGCCGTGTGACCTTTTCCACCCCCTGAAAAACCACTACAATCGGACCGGGAACACTCACGATCGACAGGAAGAGGTGACGCAATGAACAATCCCATGGGCGTGCTGATCATCGGCACGGGGTGGGTTTCCGGCGAGCATATCAAGGCCTACATGGCGAATCCGCATACCGAGATACGGGGATTGTGCAACATACACCCGGAAAAAGCGGAGCGGATACGCAGCCGATACCGACTGGATTGCCCGGTCGGCTCGGATTACAGGGAGCTACTGAAACGCAGCGATATCGATATCGTAAGCATCTGTTCCATCCACAGCAGCCATTACCGGGAAGCGGTGGACACACTCGAGGCGGGCAAGCACGTCATGGTGGAGAAACCGCTGTGCATGAGCTTCGAGCAGGCCCGTCATCTCAGAGAACTAACCGAGAAAACGGGACAAAAGACCGCGGTCGGCTTTGTAGCACGCTGGTACTCCGCCATCCGAGCTTTGAAAAACATGGCCGATGCAGGCATGATCGGCGAGCCCTACTATATCGAAAGCGACTACTGGCACGAGGTGGCCCCCGGATGGAAGAGCAGCGCGGAGAGCGCGGGTACGGCGCTTCTGACCGGGGGGGTTCACGCCGTCGACATGATGCGCTACTTCCAGAAACCGGATGTCGAGGCGGTGGAGGTTTTCGCCTACTCGCATCCGCCCGGCCGGCGGATGGATTTCAGCTACGATCCCACCATCGTGATGCTGGTGAAATTCGACAACGGCACTCTGGGCAAAGTCGGCTGCTGCCTGCAGCCGAGCATGCCGTACGTGTTCCACCTGCAGGTGCTGGGTTCCAAGGGAGCCATCCGTGGGCCCCGCATATACAGCGAAGCCTTGCAGGCCGATCCGATCTTCATGGACGTGCCCGGCGTATACCCCGACAGCTACGACGTGACCCATCATCCGTTCGATGAGGAGATCAACTACTTCATCGATTGCATCATCAACGACCGGGAAGCGATGATCGGCATCCGCGATGCGTACAAGACGCACGAAATCGCCTTCGCCGCCGAGCGTTCCGCCGCCACGGGAAAACCGATCCCCCTGCCCCTGGCCGCGGAGTAGATCCGGGAAAACGCGGACCGGAAATCGGCAGGAACCGTCGCAAAAACTTACCGCCAAACCACCGGCGTCTACCCGATATACTCCGCCAGCTCCTGTTCAGGCGCCGGCACGGAGACCGGCGCGCGCTTTCGGGCCGACGCTTGGGCGGCGAAGTTGATATCCTGAACGATCCGCATGGCTTCGAAACCGAGGCGCGTTTTCGTTCCCGTTTTCACGTGATCGAGAAAATACTCGAGGCTCTCCGCCGTACAGTGATCCACTACGTTCCCGGACGTGGGAAGGGACAGGCCTTGAGGCCAGTTCCGGGCGCCAGAGTCGCTGTCTGCCGGCCCCGGATCCTCCAGTGGGAACACCCATTTCCTGCCGCTCTGCTCACACCAGTATCGAGCGGCGGGTCGATCGTTGGGCTGGGAGTCGAACACGAATCCCCCGCGCGTGCCGTACAGATTCTGATACACGTCGTAGCTGTTGCCGTTTTCGATATCCCCCAAGACGGTCCCGGTAGCACCGCTTTCGAAGCAGATGTGCAGAGACCAGATCGGATCAACCTGGAATCGCTTCATCGTGCTCGGTTGCGAGACGGCGAACACGCTCACCGGCCGGTCCGGCATCAGAAAATAGCAGAGCAGGAATACCGCATGGGTGATTCCCATACCCAGGGCATCCCCGACGAATCGTCTCTCCAGCTTCCAGGCTTTGCCGCCCTCGATGTTTACCGCGTGACGGTAATTCACCTGAGCCTGGATGATGCGTCCGAATACGCCCTGTTCGACCATCTGTTTTACCCTCTGCTCCATCGGATTGAAAAACAGCGTGTAGTTGGTGACCGTGGTTAAGCCCGGGTTTTCGCGATCGGCTTGAACCATGCGCAGGTGATCCCGCCAGCTTGTCGAGTTGGGTTTCTCACAGAACACGTGTTTGCCCGCATCCATAGCCTGCAGGCTTTGCTCGGCGTGATACGTATTCGGGCTGACGATCATCACCGCATCGACAGCCTTGTCGCTCATAATCCGCCGATAATCCGCAACCAGGCAATCCCGGCTGATTCCGGCCCGCTGCAGTACGGCCGACGCCGCCTCCCGGTCCGGATCATAGACGGCGGCAATCTCCGCATCGGCGTGTGAAGCCAGTCTGCGAATAAACTGCTCACCCATCCATCCGGCGCCGCTCACTCCCACTCGAATCCGCTTACCCATCAACTCTCCTCTTTGTGAATCGGAATACCGTTCCTGCCGCGCCTGCCGGCGCCGGGCGATCTATCCCTCGAAGCGCGCGCGGGCCAGGGAGGCCACCTCTTCCAGTCCGCGGTTCAACTGATCGTAGCGTTGTGAGTTCCCGCGTGCCAAGACTCGAAGCTCGGCCAGAGTCTGCTCGAAGGACTCACGGTACTTGCGGTGTGCGAATTTACGCAACAGCCAGAGGATGCGTTTCTGAAGCGCCTCTGCATCGTGCGACATTCGCCCTGCGCCGCCCTGCTGCCCCGCCTGCTGCCCCGCCCGCTGCCGCGCCCGCTGCCGCGCCCGCGCTTCCCGGATTCCCCGCTCGAGGATCTCGATCAGCACACGGATCTCCTCCCGGCGATCGGTCAACTCGCAGGCCCCGAGCTTTTGAATCAACGGCTGCAGATCCCCGTTCGCCTCGCCGGCGTATGTTTGGGCAATCCCGGCGGCTTCGGGAGCGAACCGGTACAGGTGCGGCATCGGCAGTTCGATGCTTCTGCCGTTTCCAATCAACGGAAGAGAATCCCGGGTGCCCGGGGGGAGGGAAAACGCCCGGCGGATTTGTTCAGGGCGGAACGAACGCTTCATCAGCACAGCCAGGCGGTTGGCCTGCACCGCCCTCTGCAGTCGAGCCCTGTCCGCGTCAGATCCCGCGGAGCTTCGATCCAACACCAGCACGAACTCGAGATTATGGACCTGCCGGCTGATACTCTGCCTGCCGCCGCGATACTTTACGTACTCATTGGCGTAAAGCTCCACCCGCCCCTGGGTGCTCATCAACTCCACCAACTCGTCGAAGGGAATGATCCCCTCGGTGTTGTAGCTCAACACGATATAGCGGGCATCGATCGCCTCGAGCAGACGCCTGAAGGCGGGAGCGGCGCTGTGCCGGTAGCAGTACTCCGAGCGTGTCCGCACCCAATCCCCGCGGATACCAGCCTTGTACTTGAGTCGACCGTCCGCCCGCAGCGCGTTGTCCACCGGTGGCTTGTCCCAACGGGCGATGGTGTTGAGCAGATGATAGTTGGAACCGTACTGATGCTGGTTGTAGGGAGGATCCAGGTAGCACAGATCAGAGGCCCGGGAGCGCACGAAAGTCTCGGCATCCTCGCAGCCGACCTCGGCATCCGCCGGACTGTCGATCAGGACCGGCATCTGCAGGCGGATCGGGCTCATGATCCGTTTCAGCGCATCCCGCCCGTGCCCCCCGAAGCCCTTGTGGCAGGCCTTGAACACCCCGGAGGTGTTGGTGTGGGTGGCGCACTGGTACAGAAGGGAGGCCAGGAGCAGGTTCTTCTCTTTGTATGCAGTCGCCTCGCGTGCAGCCGTACCGGCAGCAATCGCAACGGGGTACAGCGCCTCGATCCGGCCGCGGATTGCGTCTATCGCCAGGGCGTTCTCCCGCGTGTAGAACAGGCGCTCCGTGCGATAATCGGCCCGTTCGGTGTCGGACGGCGCGTAATAGCGGCAGATGTAGCGCTCACCCGGAGGAGGAGCGGGGAGCGCATTGAGCCGGGCCAGAATGCGCTCCGGGCCTCCATGCTGCCGGAACAGACCGCACGCCTCGCTTTCACCGACACAGAGGTGTGCAAAGCTGAGCGGGTAGGCATAGTCCTCCCAGTCGTTGGCCAGAACCCGGCAGCCCAGGTAGCGGGCCAGCCGGCTCACGCTGCCGGAACCGGCGAACGGATCGAGGAATACCGGGGCGCGCCTACCGCCGCAGGCGCGGATCCCATCGCGCTTCAGGACGGCCAACAGCCGGCTGAATACCTCATTCAGCAACGGCTGGAGCCTGCGTTTGTTTCCGATATAGGCGATCAATTGCTGATTCAGATAGGGATGGCCCGGATCAAAGGGCAGCACCCCCTGGCGGGTGCATTGGCTCATATGTTGACTTTAACGATCAATTTTCCTATGTTCATTATTACATGAAAAACAGCACGGATACAGCATCAGTTCGAAATAAATCCGAGGCTGATGTCGTCCGGGAAGTGCGCCCGGGCGTGACCCGCCTGATCGAAAACGTCAAATCCGTCATCTCCATCGACTCCCGCAAGCTCGAACACATCATAGCCGCCCAGATCGCCGGCGGACATGTGATGTTGGCCGACGCCCACGGTGTCGGAAAAACCTCTTTAGCCCGCGCCCTGGCCGGATCGATCGAATGGGTGGAGGAGCAAAGCTCCGAAGACACGCGTGACCCGCATGGAATCCGTCATTTCAGCCGTATCCAATGCACCGTGGATCTACTGCCCCAGGACATCCTCGGTTTCAGCCGCTTCCTGGGAAGCTCCGACCGGCTGACCTTCATTCCCGGTCCCATCTTCGCCCACTACGTGCTGTGCGATGAGATTAATCTGCTCACCCCCAAAACGCAAGGGTCCTTCTTCCAGGCCATGGAGGAACAGACCATTACGGTGGAGAGCAAAACCTACGAGCTTCCCGATCCGTTTTTCATTATCTCCACCATGAACCTCAAAGGGGTTCACCTGTTCCCCCTGCCGGCGCCGCAGCTGGATCGCTTCATGGTGCAGCTTTCGATGGGTTATCCCGACTCCCGGGATGAGGCGGAGATCATCAAGCAGCACGGGCGGGCCGATGCCTGGAGCCGCTTCGCACCGGTGGTCACCTCCAACGAGATGCTCCAGTGGCAGTCGCTGGTGGACGGTGTGAGCATTCACGACGACATCGTCGACTATATCGTGTCCTGCGTACGCCAGACCCGGCACCATCCCGACGTGATGATGGGCGCCAGCCCCCGCACCGGCGTCAAGATCTCCCGCCTGGCCCGGGCGCTGGCCCTGCTGCGGGGACAGGATTATGTAACCATCGATCTGGTCAAAGAGATCTTCCTGCCGGCGGTGTCGCATCGCCTGGTGATGCAGGATACCTCCCAATCATCCGTGCCCGTTCTCGAGGAGATACTTAAAACCGTTCCCGTCAGCGCATGAACGAACCGCTTGCACCGAGCCAAACCCCCTCGATCCGGTTGATGATGCGGCGATGGCTGCGCAACTTGTCGTTCTACTATCCGCTCGCCCCGGCGGGCTCCCTGCTGCTGATCGCGGCGTTGTTCCTGTTGGGCCGCAGTCTGGCCCAGGAGAACGCCTACGGCCTGCTGCTGTCGCTGCTCGCCCTGGCCGTTCTGGCCGCCCTGAGTATCGCGGCCCGCTTGCAGGCCAATGGTTTCCGTCACAGACAGGTGCACTGGCACTGGGATTCCTCCCCTCCCCTTTTTGCACGGCGGACCAGTCTGAATCATTTCCTGCTCACCGATGCGCTGCGAACCCTCCCGTTTTTCAGGATTCATTTCGCGCTGCGGGGCCGACTGAAGGTGGGAAAAGGTGCCGCCCTGCAGCTGCGGCGGGAAATCGCCTTTGCCGATGGCGGGAAGCATGCGATCGGATTGTACTTTCCGCTGTGCGGCGCGTTGGCCTGCTCGGCGCGCTACGCCGTGCGGGACATCTTCGGACTGAGTCGTGCCCGCTTCGGCGAGCCGCTGCTGCGAAAGCTCACGGTCCAGCCCGCTTCCTTCGACCAGAAATCCGTGCCCCTGCCGGAACCATCGGTCGGATTCGAGGAAACCAGCCGCAAGCGCAACTCGGATGAGGAGAAGTACTACATGCGGGAGTACCTGCCGGGAGACCGCTTCCGGGACATCAACTGGAAAGTCTCCAGCCGCCTGGATGAGCTGATCACCCGCATCTCTCCGGTCACCCAGGAGAAAACCACGGTTCTTCCGATCGTGTTCCGCAACTACCGCGACGGCCGCAGCGAGTCGGTGGAGTCGATTCTTCACCTGAACGTGATCAAGAGCTGGCTCATGGCCTTCCTGCGCGCCATGAAACAGGAACACCCGGAGATGCAGTTCCGTATCATCTCGGCGGCGGCCAGCTGGATGCTGCAG
>Ga0272442_10009807_pt1 | contig 11892 bp, 13 predicted proteins | sample SSMForm2O_FD_200262 | JGI IMG/M metagenome (GOLD analysis project Ga0272442, IMG submission 200262) | Marine sediment archaeal communities from Little Sippewissett salt marsh, Falmouth, MA, United States - SSM-Form-2O | ecosystem: Environmental > Aquatic > Marine > Wetlands > Sediment ...
GTCACTTTTATCTTCCCACTGCAACTCCTGTCGCTCATCCCGAGAATGAATCGAATAGCACTGTCTTTCGGGAAGAATCCGAGATCGATTCGCGTCAAAGCGCATCACCGAGGTAAGGAGTTCTGATATTGCAGTTTCCGCGGGCACCGTGCGTGGCCGGGAACTGGCCCGAGATCAGGGAGCGGCGCGCCGGGACGCAGATGGGGCAGGTTGAGAAAGCGTTGACGAATCGTGCGCCAAGTCCGCCGATCTCATCGATGTTCGGCGTGAGCAGGACGGGATGTCCATCGCAGCCCAGACAATCTCCGCGATGCTGTTCGGCGAGGAAGACGACTATGTTTGGCTTATCGTTCACCAGGCAAACATACCGAATCATCGGTTGCAGAGCAACTGTTGCTCAAGGGCCTGGCAGAAAATGATGTGGACGATATCGCGTTTCTCGGCAAAGACGCACTGGATACGGGGGCATTTGCCTTTCGAGTAGGCGAAGATGATCCGGTAGGCGCCGAGGCGGAGGCGGTGGCAGCCGTCAAGCGGGCCATCGAGGACAACTATGCCGCCCTCCGTGTGAGAACAGGTGCGGCGGGGCCCGCCGCTCTCCAAGTGGGACCCGAAGAAGGGGCCGCCCGGAGCGCGGCTCTACGGCCGAGGCAGGCCGAGGGCGGGGGCGATATCGCGGTCTTTGGCGAGGGTCGATTGAAGCTTCGCGAGATCGAGATCCTGCGGCAGGACATTATCGGCAATGCTGAGCGCGGCGGCGGTGCCCGCGGCCTGGCCGGTCGACATGCAGGTCTGCTGGATGCGCAGTGAGCCCTGCGCGAGCAGCTCGGACGACACGATACGGCCGGCCACGAGCAGGTTGTTGACCTCCGAGGCAATGATGGCGCCGTACGGTATGTCGAAGTACTCGCCGGCCACGCTGCGCTTGTTCCGTTCCGAGTAGACGGCGCTCTCGCTGTGGAAGTATCGCTCCGGAATCGGTTCTTCATCCGGGGGATGGACATCAAGCTCCCAGGAGGAACGCGCGATGCCATCATCACGTCTTCGGTAGTCCCAGGCATCGTCGTTCGTTATGGTCTTGCGCCCCACGACGATTCGGGATGTGCGAACTCCCAGTTCGTCAGCCGTTGCGATGAGGTAACGGTTGGGCTGGAGCTTATTGGAACGCGCCCACATCTCCCGTCGAAGCGCGCGCACCGCATCACTCACGGCCCACGGATCCAGCGGGTCTACCTCTTTCCTGTCGCCGCGGCCGAAGCCGCGTTCCGGCCGATTTCCGCGCGTACCGGGTCCGCCGTGTTGCATCTCTCCGGGAACGTAGCCGGGCATGCCCGATGTGAATCCGGCGATTGCGGTGAGCGACACGGCTTGTGGCCACGGTTTGTTGTCCACACCACGATGCCACGGGATCCCAGCCTGGCTGCAGACGATGGCATCGCCGGTGGCATCGATCACTCGCCGGGCACGAACGACCTGTCGGCCGGCGCGAGTTTCCAGAATGACGCCGGCTACGGCATTCTCTTCTATCACTACACCCGCGGCATATGCGTGCAGCAACTGGCGCGCGCCGGCTTCATCGGCGAGTTCGTCCCATGCGCGCTTCACGCATTCCGGGTCGACAGAGGTTCGGAACCATTCGACTTCGTTGGGATAGAGCGGACTGCTCGTACGTACAAACCTGGAGATACCGTTGTAGTTCTGGAGTCGGCGTGCCCATTCGTGCCACATGCCCTGGAAGTCAACGGCGTTTGTGCTGAGCACGACGCACACGCCCTGTGTTACGGGCGCACCGCCCAGCGCGCCACTCTTTTCGACGAGCAGCGTGTTTGCGCCGTGCCGCGCCGAGGCGACAGCTGCGGCACAGCCCGCCGGCCCGCCGCCGCAAACGAGGACGTCAAACTCGCCGAGCACGGGCAACTCACGATCTGGTTCGTGAAATGTCTCCAGACGAGTGGACAGTATGGGGATCGGGCATGATCGGCGCAACAACGTTGTGCTGATTGTGAGGCCCGCCGCATCCGGCCTTGCATCCACTGCTGAATATGGGGCAGCATACGGCGCATGAATGATACCAAAGAGCATCTGGATACAGTATGTGAGTTGATGGCGAAATACGTCAACGGCGACACAGTGGGAACTGCACGGCGGCGGCAGTCGAGCGTTCTGGCGAAAGAGGACATCGACTATCTGCCTGTCATCTTCGGGAACTGGGACCGGATAGAGCCCAAGGACACCGAACGGCTTGAGGAAGTTCCTCACTACGACTGGAAAGAGCAGTGGCATGAACCGGCGAAGAGTCTGACGGAGCAGCTGCGGAACCAGCTTGGCTTGGTGCTTGCAGGGGGTGACAGCGTTCCCAGCGTTCGCGCGGACACGGGGGTGATCAACTGCATGACGATCTTCGGCGCCGACTACGTTGTGCCGGAACACACGAAGCCTGTTGTCAGCGAGTACGTTCCGAAGGAAGATCTTCAGCAGTTCGAGGTGCCGGACGACATCTCACGGATGGGCATCATGCCGCGGATGGTCGAGCACATGGAACACCATCTCGCGGTGTTGAAAGAACACGGCCTGGACGGTCTTGTTTCAGTGTATCACTGCGACCAGCAGGGCCCGTTTGACATCGCGGCGCAGGCGCGTGGACACGATGTGTTCACGGACATGTATGAAGACCCGCCGTTCGTTCACGACCTCATGGCGAAGTGCACCGACGTCTATATCAAGGTGTCGAAGCTCTGCAAGAAGGTGAACGGCGAGCCGCTCGACGGCGGGAACGCGGTGTCGGTCTGGATGAAGAACGGTGGCGTGCGAATGTGCGGCGACAGCGACATACTGATGTCCGCCGATCAGTACCGAGAGTTTGTCCAGAAATACCAGGAGGAGGCGTTTGCCGCGTTCAGCGGCGGCTGGCTGCACTACTGCGGTGGCTGGATCGATACGGGGCGTAGCGAGGGGATCCACCTGCACGAAGCGTACTCTGAGGTGGAAGGGCTGCGCGGTTTGAACTGGACCACAGGCAAGGACTGGGTAGCCGAGATGCGCAAGCTCAAGGAGCTGGGTATCGTGCACATCGGCGGGCTGCGGCAGGAAGACGACGAGCCGCTTGAGGACTACCTGCGGCGCGTGCTTAGCCCCTACGACAAGCGTGCGGGAATCATCTTCCAGGCGATGGGCATCCAGGGCGACGCCGAAGAGATCATCACCACCTGGCGCAGACTGCAGGACGAGAAGTTCGGGGAATGATCAGGTCCGGATCGCTTCTCGGATGATGGCGGTCAATTCGTCCTTCAGCCCGTCATGTTCGGGTTTCCCCGCAAGGTTATGCCATTCCATTGGGTCTGACCGGTGATCGTAGAGTTCGGTCTCACCGTTCGGACACAGTATGAACCGGTGCGTTTCTGTCCTCAGGCTGTAGAACTGGTCCTCAGGATCGCCCGGTGTGCCGGCGTCCAGCGGAGTGTCACTGGCAACGGCGCTGAGCGCATGACGAGGCCCAGTCCAGTCCGAACCGTCGGGTGACGTCAGCAGTGGCACAATCGAATTCCCCTCCAGCGGCAAGCCGTTGCTACCCTCATTGGGGTTGGGCTCGACGTCGGCCAGGTCGCATAGCGTCGGGAACACGTCCAACAGCGAGACCGGGACGCGGCACTCCTGCCCTTCAGCCACCCCGGGTCCCGCCCAGACGTAGGGGACGCGGTTCGATTCCTCCCAGGGCGAGTCCTTGAACAGGTACTCCTTCTCGCCCATGTGGTAACCGTTATCGCTGGTGAAGAAGACCACCGTGTCGTCGGCATGCTCACTTGCCGCCAGAGCGTCCAGTACCTTGCCGATCTGGGCATCCGCATAGGTGATGCAGGCGAAATACGCCTGGACCCAGCGCTTAAGCATCGCTTCGCCGCCGCTATCCAGGTAGCAACGGTACTTCCTGAATCCCCAGCCGCCAGTGAAGTTGCGGCCGTCGCGGAAGTACTGTGCGCAGTCATCCAGGTCCCCCGGCAGACATTCGGCAAGCTGGATGTCCTCGAGTGGGAACATATCGAAGTATTCCTTGGGCGCGACCAGGGGAGCATGTGGACGTCCGATACCGACGCATAGCAGGAACGGGTCAGCGTGTGACTGGGCGAGTACCTCGGCAGCCCATTGCGCATTGAGTTCGTCGTTCATCAGATCGCGATCGTCCGGGCCGTTGTACTTGAACGGACGGCCGTCACCATGTCGCCAGCCCTTGTATCCCGGCGCGCCGGTCTCGGGATCGGGCGGGATGTTCGGCAGATCGTCAAGTGACGCGATCAGCAGTTCGGCGTCCCAATGCGGCGGAAGACTGTGGTGGCTGACGCAGCTTCCCCAGCTCGTGCCGGGCTTCTGTCCGTCCCAGCTCCAGGGACCCCAGTCCACCTCGTGACCGTGGCCGTGCGTCCAGACCTCCATATTCTCCTGGTGGTTATGGAAGATTTTGCCGGTGCCGTAGACCTCGTAGCCGTTTGTGCCGAGATGTTCCATGAAGGTGCGTGACTCACCGAGGATGGGGTTATTCCACCACGGATCGCGGCAGAAGTTGTAGCCGAAATACCCGCTCGTCCAGGGGGCTATGCCCGACAGACAGCTCGCACGCGACGGTCCGCAGATCGGGACATTCACCTGCCCGTTCGTGAACCGCGTGCCGCGCGACATGAGCTTGTCGATGTTGGGGGTGCGAGCCTGGGGATGCCCGCCCATGCCGCCGACGGCGTCGTTCATATCATCACAGATTATGAAAAGAAAGTTTGGTTGGCCCATGGGTAGGAATAGTACTGGGGCTTCGCCGACGGCTGCAAGTATTTCGGCCCAAAAAGAGTCGGGACCGGTGCGAGAATGCTCGCACCGGCCCCGGTGTGTTTCCTTATTCTGTGCTATATGGTCTTCACGTCCTTGGCGCAGGGACCCTTGCGGCCTTCGCCGATTTCGAACTGCACGCGGTCTCCCTCGCGGAGGATCGCGCCGGATACGTCGTTCTGGTGCACGAAGACGTCGTCGGCGCCTTCCTGCTCAATGAACCCGTAACCTTTTTCCGAGCTGAACCACTTCACTGTTCCTTCTGCCATCCTACTTCTCCTGCTTGCCCCTTCCGTTAACGTGAGCTTGCGCTCATTTTTCACTACGCTGAACGAACTCGCCGAAGGGACAAGGCGTGTTGCGATCAGACCGGTACCATTTGGTCTTCATTAGGGTTGGGAAGTCTAAGAAAGGTCTAAGAATTACGAACCGAGAAGAAGCTCAAACCCGGTGTTTTGCATATGGGAGGTTAGTCGGGTTGCATAGAGAAAGCAAGCCTCATTTCACCTATTATTCAGAGGCCCAGATCGTTGTCCTCATCTTCCGGGCCCTCGAGCGTGGGCTTGGTGCTCACGGCCTTTCCCGGTTGGATACTCTTCATGGCGGCGATCGCTTCCTGTTTGTAGGAGGCGCCGGTGAGGATGGCATCCTGTAGCGTTGGGACTGCTGCTTTCGCGGCGGGGCCCAATGCGCCCAGGCTTTGTGCGGCTCGTTGTCGTATGTCCGGGTTCTGGTGCTTCAGGCTTGCGACGAGGCCGGTAACGACGGTGTTTTGGACCGATGCCGACTTGGTCTTCTGCGCCAGGGCGAGGGCCCGCAACATGCTCTCCTTGGCCACGGTTTCGCCTGCATTCTTCATGTGAACGACAAGGGCTTTGGCGGCCGTTGACTCGTGCTTTGCCCCGGCGTTTGCGAGTGCGCCTGCGGCGCGTAAGGCACGTACAGCATTCTTGTCGGCAGTCGCGCGCTGGAGAGCCGTGACGGCATCCGGCGATGCCGCGGCAATCCGTGCCAGTGACTTCTCCGCCAGGTCGGCGAGGCGACGGTCCTTGCCGGCCAGCGTTCTGATCAGAGCGGCAGCGGCATCCCTGGCCGTGGCGCCCATCCCGCCAAGCACCTTTGCGGCATTGCGGGCGAGGTACTTGTCGCTGCCAACCACGGCACGAGCCAACCCGGGTACTCCCGCGAGACTCTTCTCGGCCAGCTCACCGGCCTGTTTTGCCGCGGCCGCGTCCTTGTCGGCGATGACTTTGAGCATGTCCCGGAACTCGCACACCGCCGCCCACGCGGCCGCATGGATGGCCTTGTGTTCGGCATCGTTCATTCTGCGGATAGTCTTGGCGGAAGCGTCCTTCGCTTTGCGGGTCTGTGTCTGTGTCGTTGCCCACTTGTTGAACTCATCCAGGGGACCGGCGGTCGGGGGCAAAGGCTTCGATCCGTCATCGAGAATTGTGAGCGCGAGGCATGCAGCGGATAGATAAGCGTCTGTTGGTGATAGGTGATAGATGTCCCCGGCTTGGTGAAGGTCCATCTTAGGTTTAAGTTTGCGGAATTGTGCAAATGCCATCGGCATTGGCGCTACGTCTATCCCCATTTCCGCGGAGCAATGGATCATGCGGCGCGTCAGCGTCTCGAGGTCGGATTCAAGAGCCCGGTTCCACTCCTCGGCCGACTTATCTTTGGGAATCACCAGGGGCCGGAATTGAAGACCCGGTGCCGGGCAGATGATCAGGCGCGCACCGGCCGCGTCGCATGCGCTCCTGTACTCCTCCACGGCTTCGACGAATTCCGCATGATCGGTCTCTTTCCTGCCCCATTCGCCGCCCAGGTAGATCTGCACGACTACCATATCGGGCCTGGCCTTGGCGAACGCCGCTATGTGCTTCGCCTTCTTTCGTTTGTCGAGCTTCGGACAGCCTGCGATCCAGTCAAGCCCTAGCCGATGCTTCGCATGGTCCATGAAGGAACCATGCAGCTCGCCGACCACGTGGGTCAATACCGGCTGTTTCATGCCGCCTTCGGCCAGCAGTTCCTTCAAGCTGGAGTAGTACGGGTTCTGGTGATGGAACAGGTAGTTGGCGACGAAGAGAATGCGTAGTTCCTTGTCGGCGGCACGGGCGGGTGCCTGGACCACGATGGCGGCAAGGATCGATGCCGTGAGTAGTAGTCTGACTGTTCGTAGTGGTGTCATGGTGCTCTTAGAGTAGTGTAAAGATGCAGGAACCTGCAAGTGGCATCCTGAGCCCACTGGGGCTTTATCTGTATCCGACTACCCGGATGAAGGCCTGCCCGCACGGGGCAGCGTTCGTCCAGACATTTTCTGGTGGGGTAGGGACTATGCCGGTGGCGACCGGCACAAAGGACGTCAGGTTGCTGGACGCCTCGATCCGGTACAGGATCGCATCCTGACTCTCCCATCGGATCTCATGGCCCGTTGGCAGGCAGGTCGAGCTTGTGATGGCAAATGAGGTCACGGGCACCGTTACCGGCAGAACGGTTGGATCGTCGTCGCCTGTATCTGTTCCCACGTCTTCACTGTCGTCTGTTCCGTCATCGGAAGTCGGGTCGCTTCCGGACGAATCGTTGTCGGCAACTTCGGTGCGCGTGAGTTCATGCCAGGTTGCAGTGGCCCGGTTTGTGACATAGTCGACACCAACAGGCGGTGTGCCGACGGTGAGATCGTATCGCAGCACGGCACCATTGCCCGCGGCCAGTAGTGGGATTGCGATCCGTACAGCGGGTGCAAGCGAGGCCACATTCGTGCCGTTCAGCGTGACGGAGTTTGTGGTGAGCGAGGTGTAGCCGGGCACTGGGCTCAGCACGGCTACATCGGTGGCCGCGGCCGCTCCGTCATTGGTGACCACAATCAGGCACTCGAGGGTATCCCCGGGAGTCAGAGGCTGGGCGGACGCGCCTTCTCCACCTTGTCGCCGTACTGCCACGCACCTTCTTCGTCGCCGATAGGCATGTAGACCGGTGCCACGGCGGCGTTTAGCGGTGTGTTCTTGTCAACTGCCCTGACGTGCAGATGCCCGATGCGCATCTTGGTGTCCCCGAACCCACGGAAATTGATCGCGAGATTGGGGGCGATCCGATGAGATGTTGTCAACGGTGAGCGCCGGCTTTCTCCCGTCACGAATGAACACGGCGACCTTCTTGTCACGGACACGGATACAGAAGGGAACAAGACCACTGAGCTTTCCGACAGTCGTCCTCTTCGAACCGCCCTGCCAGATACCGCAGCTTATTGCGCCCGTGGCCGGCCGCAGACTGAGGAAGCTGTCACCCTTGCTCCAGGAAGCGTTCCAATGGATACGGACCTCTCCTTTTGGCTTGTCCCCGGGCAGATCAAGCACGCCGAACAGCTCTGAGTTGTTCAGCGGCATCGGGAAGAGAATGGCTGTCCCCATGTAGTAGCCCTTGGGTTTCTTCTCGATCGCAGAGAACCAGTCGTCGTCTGGCCCTCAGCAATTCCTCAACCTGGGCGTCGTCTGCATCGGGGTGTTGCATGCGGATGCCGCTCCGGGCAATTTCGGAGCTGAGTTCATACATCTGGAGGGCGATCTCGAGACGTTCTTCGCCAGTCAGGCTTCTGTAGTGCTGTATCTGAGTCGCCAGTGCATCCGACGGTGTCATGCCGGCAAAACAATCGATTCGCCGAGGCTTTGCAGCAGCAAATGAGCCGGCTTCCGACTACTGTTGCTGCTGCCGGTACTCGGTGGGGGAGACGCCGCGGATTGCATGGAACTCGCGGCTGAAATGGTAGGGGTTGGCGAAGCCGACGCGGGCCGCGATCTCCTTGACCGACCTGTTCGTTCCCTCGAGCAACTCGCTTGCCGTCTGGATGCGCCGGTGTTTGACGAAGACGGCCGGCGACATGCCGATGTCATTGCGGAAGAGGGTGTAGAGGTGGGATTCCGAGACGGACATCGCCTTGGCGAGCTCCGCCGGCGAGAGGTCGTTCGTGAGATGCGCGTCAACGTACCGGGCCACCTTCGAGAGTCGACGCGCGGATTTCATCTTCTGTTCCCAGTCCTCAACCGGCCGGCCCGTGGAGCACAGGATCTCGAGCAGCTGCATCGCAGCGCTCTGTGTCGCAACGGCAGCCGCGGCTGTGTTCGTGTTGGGTGTCCGCAGTCCCTTGCGCCAAAGCTGGGCGAGCTGTTCTGCAATGTCGCCCTTGCACACCTTGGGGAATTCCCACAGCGAACAGAAATCGGTGCCGTCCGGCAAGACGTATCGCACCTTGAACCATCTGGCGCGCATCGGGCCGTTCTCTGCCCGGCGGTGGACGATGACGCGGTGCGCGTAGCTGTTCGAAACGTACCATTCGCCCGGCGAAACGACGACCTGTTCCCCGTCGATCGACATCTCGTATCTGCCCGCGAGCACCTCGGCAACGACAACGTGGGGTTCGCACTTGGTGTGCCGCAGGCCGTCCTGCTCAAAGCGCATTTCGTACGTCGAGAAGCGATCGCAGGCGATTGTCATGGGTCCGGGTATCATACGGTTACCTCCCCTCCACAGTAGCACAGGATATCCCGTCGATAGTAGCAGATAGTTGAAGATTGTGTGAGGAACCAGCCCTGCATAGGCTCTGTCTCTCTACACCACGGCAAAATGCACCATAGCCAGCGATATGATTTTGGCAGTCAGAGACATTCATGTTTTCGGGCCTCCCGTGTAGTAATTGGTAGGAACGCATCTGCCATTTGGTGTCAACGGGTCACCAGGTCATCGAGTCATAGGAAACACAGCATGAAAGACACTCATCTCACTCTGGCCGCCATCACAGCGGCGCTGTTGCTGAATCCCTGCGTTGCCACACAGGCAACTGCCGAAGAGAAGAAACTCTCGCTATCGGAAGCATACGAAGCCAAAGAGCCGACCCCGGCTTGGGATTTTCCGAGTGTTGAGGAACTCAAGGACGAGTCCGAGCCCGATCCGCTGGTCTTTCTGGACGGCAGCAAGGTCAAGACGAAGGAGGATTGGGAACGGCGCAAGATGGAGATCCTTCGTCTGGCCGAACACTACATCTACGGTTCGGTGCCTCCGGAGACGTTGAAGACGGAGACGCCCGAGCCGGAGGTAGTTGAGACGGTTCCCGATGCGTTTGACGGGCGGGCGGTGAGGAAGACCCTGAACGTCTACATCGCACCGGACGGCAAGGATCCCGACGCGCGCAGCGTACTGCGGGTCAACATGCTGATTCCGGCGAAAGGCGAGGGACCGTTCCCGGCGGTTCTGTACATCGGCGGCCGCATGCCCATGGTGAAGGAGGGAAAGAGCAAGAAGAAAGTCGCGACAAACGTGACGCATATGCTTGATCGCGGCTACGCGGTCTGCGGTTTCGGCCATCGTGACGGTCTTGGCGTCTACCGCCACTACTTCCCACAACATTCGGGGCCGTGGGTGAATTTCGGCACGAGAAAGGCCCCGCTCCACGGCTGGGGAGAGATGGCGGTCTGGGCCTGGAAGGCCCGGCGCGTGTTCGAGGCGCTGCTCGAGCAACCCGACATCGACGGGAGACGGATCATCGTGGCTGGGGGGTCACGCTACGCCAGCGCCGCGCTGCTGACCGCCGCTTACGAGCCGCGGGTGGCGCTTCTGTACTGCTGGCAGGGGGTTCCACAGAGCCGTATCTCCGGGTACCAGGGAGAGGACTTCAAGAGCAAGTACACGCCCTTCATCCAGAAGGTGAAGGCCGCCGGCAAACTGAAAGCCATGCCGGTCGACAACCACTGTCTGCTGGCCACCGTGGCGCCACGCCCGGCGCTCTTCTCAACGAGCGGTTACCCGGGCCCATACGGGTTCTCGAGGAGCCTGATGCACCACTACACGCATGCGCGGCCGACCTACGCTTTCCTCGGCGCGACGTTTGACGAGGTCTTCGCATTCCCCGAGCAGCGTCCCTGGAAGACCGGACTCTATGGAGAGGGCCCGCTGGCTTTCATTCTGCAGGATGATGTCGGGCACAGTTGGCAGCTCGCGGATTGGACCTATCTGATCGATTTCGCCGACGAGCATCTGAAGTAGGCGCATATCTCCGAGATGCGCCTGCCGGAGTAGAACGGTGGACGACCAGATCGTATCACTATTCTGAGCGTGTTTGAGTAGATGGTGCTTGTTCTGGCCTGCTACTATGGGCATACAAGGAGATAGCCCATGAAGCCGGTGCTCATACCCGTACTGATTGCTCTCGTCTCTGTGCCCGCTTTCTCAGGTGCATCGCCGGTTCCCTACGGTCATCCCGACTTCTACCCAAGTGCCGAACGACCCGCCCAGCTCCGTGGTCTCGGCGACGGCCAGTTCCCGGCGGCCACGCCGGTAACAAAATGGGACTTCAAGACGGGCAAAAACATAATCTGGCGCTGCCCGCTGCCGGGATGGGGCTATAGCTCCCCGATCGTGGTTGGCGACAAAGCCTTCGTTACCTGTGACTGGAACAAGCTGATCTGTATTGATGTCCGTACCGGGAAGATCCTCTGGGTCAAGACGAACGAAACATACGGCGAGTTCGGCGACAAGGCGGACGATCTGCGCGCTACATTCGAGAAGGCTACCGGAGACTGGTTAACCGCGTGGCAGTGCTGCTGGGAGATCGGGTTTCTTACCTGGAAGCTGGACGTGATCAAAGCCGGAAGAGCGGGAACGGGGTTCACCTGGCCCAAGGGCGGCTACGGCCACGCCGGACACGCGAAAAAAGGCGGACTGAACGTTGCGCCCGACCACATCACGCGCCAACAGCTGGCGGGGCTGCTCGCGAAGGCGAAGGCGCTCGACGATGCCGAAGTGAAGTGGATCGAAGCGCGCCTGGCTGAGCTGCAGGCGAAGCGCAAGGAGAACGAGTGGGGGCCGGCCGTGAACGCCTACGTCCCGCGGCTTTCGCCCTACGTTCGCGGCAGCAAGAAGGAAAAGGCCTTCAAGAACAAAATCAAGAGCGTCTGGAAGAAGCCAAAGCGGGCCGGGCCCACAACCCAATCGGAGCCCGGCCCGGTCGAAAGTGCAAGTCGCAAGTGAAGGTAAGGTATTCTCACGCTCTCAATAATGACTCCGGCTTCCGCTGCACCTGCACCTTCG
>Ga0272442_10009808_pt1 | contig 11891 bp, 12 predicted proteins | sample SSMForm2O_FD_200262 | JGI IMG/M metagenome (GOLD analysis project Ga0272442, IMG submission 200262) | Marine sediment archaeal communities from Little Sippewissett salt marsh, Falmouth, MA, United States - SSM-Form-2O | ecosystem: Environmental > Aquatic > Marine > Wetlands > Sediment ...
GCACCCCGTTTAACAAACTCTTCATCTCGTTCAGCCCATTCAAAAACCTTCTCCCATGCAAGAGGAGTTAAATCAAAAAGACTAGTGCATGCTTGGTCACAAATATCCCATGAATCGAAATCCTTTGCCCAAGAATTCATTTGTTTACCTGTAACCTTAGATGGATCATCGATAAAACAAGCTAGTAGCCGCGCATCATGAATTCTCGAATCCCATAACTCCAAAGCAAGTTCATGAGCTTTACCAATCTCTTTGGCAATAGGTCTAAGCTTGTAAATTGAAACTCCAAGATTATTCTTAGAGTTAATTCCATATTGCGCCATACCCTTTACTGCTTCTGGGTCAGATAGAGATTTTAGCCTTTTAATAATTTCTTCGCAGTTCATATCAATGGTGTATCAAAGTTCTATAAGATATGACTTACTATTATTGTAATCCACCGTATATTTATGGATTTAAAAATAAACATTTTATAGACTAAGTACATCCTCCATTTCGATGAATTCTTTTCTACTTCAGGTTGTTTTTCCTTTTGCCCTCTCGGCAATTATAATCATTCTGATAACGATTATTGCTGAGCAGTATGGGACGAAAACAGGAGGCATACTTGGTACTCTACCATCCACAATTATTGTAGCATTTATCTTTATTTCTATCAACAAAGGCGTATATTTCGCATCTCAATCCGCGGCTGTTGTTCCTGCAGAAATGGGCGTGAATCTTATTTTTCTATTTATATTCGCATTATTTTCATACCGTTCGATGTCCCTAGCTATTATTGCTTCACTAACAGTGTGGTTATTACTTACATCACTCCTTTTTTTCCTTGGCTTAGAGAATATTTTTGTTTCCATTGCCATTTATACAGCGGCACTTGTTTTCACGTTTACGATCCTTGAACGAGTTAAAAAGACACCGTCAATTGGTAGTGTCACTGTTCATTATACAGCTTTTAAAATAATCCTTCGAGGTTTGCTTGCAGGTTCAGTAATAGCAATAGCTGTTTTTTTGTCAAATATGGGAGCAACCCTTAGTGGGATTTTTTCTGTATTCCCAGCAATTTTCTTGTCAACAATGTTGATTTCTATTAGAGAACATGGTCCTAATTTTGCAGGTGGCATTGCAAAGTCAATGATATTTGGTAGTCAAAGTGTTATGATTTATTCCGTTGCAATATATTTTTTCTATCCTTTGTGTGGAGTTGTATTGCGTAGCATATTCGCGTTTGGTATATCTATTATTGTTATGATGATTCTTCTGGTACTTCGCAAAAAGATTAAGTAATTTTTCCCAATAGTGATGTTTGTTAAATATTAAAGATTACATAATTTAAAAAAGTGTTAATTGGAAATCCTCATTATAATATATGTTGGCGAACTAATTTTCTGATACATAATTCCAGTTTCTGTATGAATTATTTCTGAAAGTTTCCCCTGGTGTTTCTTTTACACCTATTTCTGAATATTGCACATCGACAATTATCCCTTCAACATCTCTTACCATAATCTTGCTTTCATCTTCGTTATAATCGGTTGTATATATCTTTCCATCCTTATAGATAACTCCTTGTTCTGCGTTGTATACTGGATTCTTACCTAGTTGTAAGTCTGGGTCATAATCCATTATGTCATCTAACCTCTTGAGTTGGTAAGCGTCTTCTGCCATTCCTATCATTGTTCGATAGATTCGTATTTTATGTGAATCTTTTTCAGAACTGATTTGATTCTTGATAGTAGATATAATTGCTGGTATGTCTTGTGTTTTTATTGCTAGAAGTATTTCTTTCCAAAACCAATTGTATGTCTTGCTTCCCCGTGCATTAACATGCTCAGGAGGTTTATTAGGATATAAGATGATTCTTCCCTTGAGAGTTCTATGTTTTTTTCTCCATTCGTTTCTTTGATTATCAAGTTCCTTTTTTCTATCGTTTTTCTTTGACATTACGAGCCCTTCTTTTGAAGACTTCACATTATTTGTAATGATTACTCGCCTTATGAAACTTGCCCATTGCCATTTTTTATCTTTTTTTCGCATATCGATATTCTATACTGCAGCTTCCTTCGACACTTACCATACACGGTCCAACAGGGCTTTCAGGTTTACACCGTGTACCAAACAGAGGACATTCCTGTGGTAATAACAATCCTCTGAGAAGTTCTCCACAACGACAACCTTCCGGTTCTTTAAACTGCTTTTTGCTAATCTCCTCTAAATCACTTTCATATTTTCTTCGAGCATCATACTTCTCAAAATTGCTACGTAACTCTAGGCTGGACTTGGGAATGACTGGGAATCCTCTCCATTTTTTATCTCCTGGTTTAAAGACCTCATCAATTACCTTTTGGGCTTTTACATTGCCTTCTGTATTTACAACACGATCATATTCATTTTGAACAAAAGCTTTTCCATTTTCAATTTGCTGGACAAGCATCCATACAGACATAAGAAGATCTAGTGGTTCAAAACCAGCAATAACCTGGGGGACACGATAATTCTTTGAAATAAATTCATATGGTTCAGTCCCAATGATTGTAGAAACATGACCCGGTTCTATAAGACCATCGATTTTGATTTCACCCATGTTAAGTATGGATTTCAAAGCAGGTGGTATGGTGCGATGACAGCACAGGATGGAAAAATTGCTTGGTGGATCATTCAGTAAAACTGAGGCGGTAGTTGGAGCAGTTGTCTCAAAACCAACAGCCATAAAAACGATGTCTTTGTCCCTATGCGTTTCAGCCAGATTAACAGCATCTTCTATTCCATATACTGTACGGACGTTATATCCCTCTGCTTTCATGCTCTGTAATGACTGTGTTTCGCCTGGAACATTAACCATATCACCAAATGTTGCAACGATTTTGCTTTTTCGTGTGAGAAGTAACATCTCCTCAATTTCTTTGGTGGTGGTGACACACACTGGGCAGCCAGGTCCTTGTCCAATTTTGATGCCACATTGTTCAAGTAGAGAATCCAAACCAAATTTTACCAATGTATCTTGATGCGTCCCGCAGACATGCATAATTTTAAGTTTCATGTCTAAGCTTTTAATATTTGAGATGATTTTCTCAGCTAATTTTTTATCCTTGAGTGAAAACATCAATTTTCCTCGCCTGCCGATAACATTTCTCTAAAAAGATCTAGAGTTTCCTGCGCATCTTTTTCACCAAGTAATTCTATTGCAAAGCCTGCATGGACTAAAACATAATCGCCGACTTTAACTTCAACAAGAGATGTATTAACCTTACGTTTTGTACCGTCTCCGTAATCAACAATACCATGTTCTTTGTTTTTGTCAATTTCAACTATTTTTCCAGGGATTGCTAAACACACAATTTTGCGATTATATCCTAATGCGTTATAAATTTTCTCTTGATCTAAACAGATAAAGCTATAAAGAAAAAGATACATAATCCCTCAAAATTCACCCAGATGGAGGAATTATGAAGGAATTAGAAAAAACGGTATCTGTTTGTCCTGCATGTTATCAGGAGGGAAAGATCCAAAAGATAGGTGCGCAAATTGTTGAGGAAGATGGAAAAGTATGGATTAACAAGAAATGCAAAAAACATGGTTCCTTTAAGGACATCTATTTTAGTGATGCCGATCTCTATAAAAAGTGGATGAAATACAAAGTTACAGGTACAACATCACCTGATGTTAAAACAAATTTGTTCGATTATCCTGCCCTATATGATGAGCATAAATCTCAGAGTGTTCTAACAAATCTTTTGATCACAAACAGATGTAATCTAAGGTGTAGCTACTGTTTTATGAATGCTGGTGCATCTGGTGTAGTCTATGAACCAACCATGGATCAAATCAGAGAACTAATGGTTCAAGCGAGAAACGAACGGCCCATGGGTTCTAAAGCAATTCAGATTACCGGTGGAGAGCCTACTATAAGAGACGATATTTTTGATATTGTTAGAATGGCCAAGGAAGTAGGTTTTTCTCATGTTCAAGTTAATACCAATGGCTTGAAACTTGCCGACAGTGCAAATTATTGTAAACAACTCAAAAATGAGAAGGTTAACACCATCTACATGAGTTTTGATGGGGTTACCAAGGAGACCAATCCTTGGATAGATCAGTGTAAAAAGGCGATAGAAAACCTTAAAAAGGTAAACTTAAAAGTTGTGCTAGTGCCGGTTTTAATTGCCGGTAAAAATCTTCATGAAACCGGAAAGATCGTTCGTTTCGCTCTTGATAATATGGATATTGTTAGAGGTGTTAATTTCCAACCAATTTCCTTCTGTGGAAGAGTTACAAAATTAAAAGATGAAAAACGAGATAAACAACGGGTAGACTATGTAATGATGATGGAAGAAATTGAAAAAGAGTTCGATGGGCAGATATCACGGGAAGATTTCTATCCAGTTCCTTTTGTCAACCCTGTTTCAAAACTAATTGAAATGTTTAAAGGAAAAACTCAGGTAGAGTTTACTGCTCATCCTGGCTGCGGTGGTGCCACCTATCTATTTTACGAAAATGGAAAACCAATTCCGATTACACGCTTTATAGATGTCGAAGGATTATTAAATTTTATTGATCAAAAGAGCAGAATTTCCGGGCCTCTTAAAAAACTTAGAGTTGGTAGTGCATTTCTTAGACATATAAACGACTTTGTTAATGATGAAAAAGCACCGCATGGTTTTGATTTGAGAAAACTCCTGAAAGACGCTGCCCTGGGTGGAAGCTACGATTCTCTTAGGGAATTCCATTACAAGAGTCTTTTTGTAGGATCAATGTGGTTCCAGGATGCATTTAATCTTAATATCGATCGTCTGCAACGTTGTGTTATTCATTATTCTACACTTGAAGGAATCATACCGTTCTGTGCTTATAATGGTCTTGGCTATGGCGATGCGATACGTGAGAAACATTCAATTCCAATTAAAGAGTGGGAGAAAAAAACAGGAAAAACAATGAAAAGTGATTTAAGAAAGGATGTACCGCTCACATAATTCTTTCAATTATGTGGATAAAACATACAGTCTGTTTTTTTACATTCTTGATTAAATTTTGTAAATTCACAATGTATGTCTTTGCAGTTTTTTTTTAAGTAATTCATAATCCTATCATATAGAGTGGTATACCTATCGTAAGACCGAATGCTAGGTTGAATAGTTTGATCATTACAGCATCCTTTTTAGTATATGAGAACAGCGGTATCATTCCGTGTCCATCTTGAACTATGGAGCTAGTTAATAGCACAGAAAATGGAACGAGGCCACTAGCAAACATCATAACAAATACAAGATGTGGTCCAGATTCAGGGATTAACCCGACAAGAGCGCTTATAATGAGAACCAATCCCATGTTTGCCACTACAAATTCGCTTAAATCCAAATTTATAAGTCCGATATCCACAAAAAGCAGGGCAAAAAACGTCCATAGAAATATTTTCCATACATGTTTTTTTAATATATGGTTCCAGATATGATCTTTTAGATAATGTTCCGAAACTGTCAAATTGACGACTACTGCAATAAAAGACAGAGATATAAGAATAATTCTTTCAGGTTCATTAAAACTCCATATCTGAGGGCCCCAGTAACCACTTAAATTCAATAAAATAATGAATATAAAGAATGTAATTAACACATATCTTATAAGTGATAAACAATGAAATTTTTTTAAAATAGACGGTTCAAAGTAATGCTTTTTATCCGTATCATGTATTTTTTGAAGGCCACATTCTTTACATGGAACTATATTGAACAATACTGCAATCCTGTCAGCTATCCATGCTCCGCCAATTCCTAGCACAAACAAGAGGCCAAAAAGCATTAACGCCTCTCTTGGAAACTGAGTCAGCATAACAAAAGCTTCATCTCCAGAAGTAGCAATCATTCCTCCTACAATAGCGCCAAACGATAAAAGACCATGAACATAAAATGAAACGTTCATAAAAGCCCCAAGGCATCCAGGTGTAAAACCAAGAAACGAAGCTGTTATATATTGCCGTGTTTTACTTCCCTTCACTGCCTTTTTCATCCTGCCTTTTGTCATAACATTAATGTAATCAACTAGAAGTAGCATGACAAAGACAAAAATTGTTATCATGATTGTCTTGCTAAGAATGTGTACTACTATGTCAATCATGTTATCTCTCCTAAACACATATATAATTTATTGATCTTTTCTCACTATTTGTATTGTATACATTAGCATATGTTATATGTTTTCCCTTGGGCAAATGAAGTATCTATCATTCAAATTGTCAATATGATTACGGATGTTGCATCAAAGCAATAAGTAATAACATAGCAGATAATAGAATATTTTTTTTGTTACTCTATTATGAGGCTAAACTGTCGTTAAATCAGCTTTCATGTTATGTTTTTTCTTATCAATCGACCTCTTTAAACTAATACCAAGGGATAAGCTATTAAAATATCATAAGAATTTATATATACTGCTCTATATATAATAAATAATTATAGGATGAATAGAGCAAAAACGTTGGTCATATTGTTTATATTTGTCGGAATATTCATTGTTTCCCCAACTGAGGGTATATCAACACAAGAAAGACATTTAGTAAATGAAACACATCTTGGAATCATAATCTATGTCGATTATAATAACACAGCGGGACCATGGGATGGTACAATAGATTATCCATATCAGCGAATACAGGATGGAATAGACCATGCTTCAAATGGAGATACTGTTTATGTTTATTGTGGGACATATCATGAAAATATTGTTATTGACAAAAGCATTATGTTAATTGGTGAGAGGAGTAATATTACTATTATCGACGGGAGTTACTATGAATTTGTTGTTAAAGTGATCGAGGATTTTGCTGCAATAATAAATTTCACTATTAGAAATTCAGGCGGTTATATTGGCAATGCAGGTGTGAAACTCTATTCAAACAATAATCTGATTAAAAATTGTTTTATTTATAGGACTAAAACTGGAATTTATTTAGATAAATCGTCATTTAATGAGATAGATAATTGTACCATTTATTCGAATGGCGGTGGTGTAATCTTGAAAACATCAGAAAACAATACTGTAAAAGGATGCTCTCTCAGTCATAATTCAATAGCTATTCATTTTGAACATTCGACTAGCAACACAGTAAGCTTTTCCTATTTGTATGAAAATGGCATAGCCTGTTACTTTGAGTATTCATCAAGCATTGAAATGTTGCATTGCAATGTTAGTGATAATAGTGTTAACATAGGTGGGGTTTTTATCACCGAGTGCTCAGATATAAGAGTAACTAATTGTGTTATCTGTCACAACGGGGCAGGTGTAAGTATATCTTCATCCAGAAAGATATCCATCTCTAACTGTGATCTTTGTTTGAACACTCATTTTGCAATATCGCTGCGGACGACATCTTATGATATTATTGTTTCGGAATGTGAGATTAGAGATAATTTTAGATTCGGAATATATTTGGAGAAAGGTAATTCATGTCTTATAATGAATAACAACATTTACGATAATACGCTATATGGCATATATTCTAAAATTGCAGAGTGCAACGCCAGTCATAACTGGTGGGGGTCTCAGTTCGGACCATCATACACCAATTTAAGGTTAGGTGATAAAATAAATTGGGTTCCTTTTCAAATAAAATTCCTTCCGTGGCTCACCAAACCTTTAGATGATATTGGGGCAGACTGGAATAATAACGAACCATATATACAGGATCAAATCAACGATGATAATGATAGACGAATAAATTTATCTGGAAATGATTCTGATGAAGACGGAATGCCTGATTGGTGGGAGAAAAAATGGGGTTACAACCCACTTGTTTGGGATGATCATACAAACTTGGATCCAGATCAAGATGCATTGGACAATTTTGAAGAGTGCTACACTGATCAATATGGTTCAAGTCCATTTCACAAAGATATTTTTCTTGAGTTAGACTGGATGGAATCGTCAGATCCAAATATCTCAAATAGACCACCAATATATTTGATAGAAAATGTTATAAACTTATTTAGCAAGCACGATATAACTCTGCACGTTGACATAGGAAATCTAGGGGGAGGTGAAGAGGTGCCTCTGATTTGCATATCTAATTTTTCGTTTGCAAAATTACGAGATTTATACTGGAATTATTTTTTGCATAATGACCTTAACACCCCTCGAAAAGGTATCTTTCACTATGGAATTATCTGTAATTACTGTCCCGATCTTAATTTCCCATTCTTTGGATGGGATCAATTTGACTCATTCGCAATATCGTCTCAATGGCTTAAAGAAGAAAATCCTCTGAGTGATGTTGGACAGCTTATAGTAGGTGGAGCGGTTCATCACCTTGGGCACACTCTTGGTCTAATTGTTGATAAGTACGGTGGCATTGATAATATTGATACAAATAATCCATTCTCACTGCAATTGTGGAAATATCGAAACTACAAAAGCTGTATGAACTATCGTTATAAATACAAGGTCCTCACTTTTTCAGATGGTTCAAATGGCAAAGGTGACTATAACGATTGGAAAAATTTTGAGTTAGATTTTTTCAAAAATAGTCATTTTGAACAATCTGATGTGCCTTCTAATAGCGTGCCAAGTTATAACTAATCAATTTATTCATTTATCAATTAGATAGATACATGGTACTTTTTACATCATTGTAAATTATTAATTTAGATAAAAAAATTGTTTTAACCAATTGGCAATAAAAGCATATTAAATGGTGTTAAAATATATATCGGACAAGACTGTATTCATAAGTATTGCAGACCCCAATGATGTAGATAGAAACTGCAATTGCGGAGGTATGGGTTATACCTCTGGTATTATTTGAAAAATTAAATGTAATGGTCCGTTTCAAGTGCCATTAAATATATTAGTCTTATTGAATGCTGACAGTTATGCTAAGAACCCAATTAAATAAGTTCAATAGTTACAATAATATTATTGATGATAAACAGTTCAAATGGTTCCATAAAACTACTATGGTAATTAGGAAATTTTGTCTTGTGAATTAGTAATTCTTAGGGGAAGAAAGAACAGCAAAATATATACGTTTCTTGTATCTAAAAACATCAATTTAGATGGAATTAAGGCTATAGGTTATATCTGTAAAAGATTCAAACGAAGGGTATTTGATCGGTTTTCAAAGGAATCAAAAAGCATTTTGCTGTTAAGTCAATTTTAAAACTTCAAATGTTATGATAGAAAATATTTTTTTTCATTCTTGATGATATAGTTTTATAAAAGAGCAGATGTTACAGAAGTGAGAGGCTGGGAAATAATGCTCGAACCATACTCCGATGAAGAGAAGAAGTATATTATGTATCTAGTAAAGAAGTATTTGCCTGGGTTTGGTATTCAAGAGGACAGAGATGGAACTACTTTTATGTATGAAAAAGAAATGCCAAGTCAAAAAAACACCGTCCAAATTGAGAATAAATAATACTTTTAATGCAATTCTGTGTAATATGTAACGGAAATTAATAAATTGTTATAATGTGTTATTGATTTCTTTCATTTTGAAAATTTTTTCATAATATATTTGTATACTTATTAACAGGATGTATCATCTGATTAAACGATAGAGATCTCGAGGTGAAATGTTGTAGTTAATATAACAATTATGCCTGGATATAAGGAAGAGCAGTAATATTTCAGATGTTTAAAATGTAAGTATTAAGCGAAAAACGAGATTTGAACGAAAAATCAGTAACAATTTCTTAACAATCGAAGATGTTTTTAAAAATTTGAATGATTTTGTATAGTTACTTTAGGTTAGTTGTTTTTTTCTGTCTTTGAAGATATAAACTTAAAAGATATTTGACGATTTTATTTAGGGTGTCAAATTCTTTCCTTTTTACTCCCTCTCTAGAAAGAAACATGAACCCCATCCCTGTGTTTTTAGCAAATTCACGGTCGTTTTCACTATCGCCGATGTAAATCAATTTTTCATCCTTTATTCCTTCCTTCAACTTTTCCAATAGGTGGGAATTAGGTTTTATTTTTTTTAAATCTGTAATATTTTTGCCTCTTCCAATGCCACAATCAAACAGATCTGCATATTTAAACTCATCAATAAAAAAATCAACAATTTCTTGAGGTGAATTACTTACTATGCTTAGTCCATATTTCCCCTTTAATTTATACAGACATTCCACGTCAGAAAAAGGTTTAATCGTCCTATTTTTCATTGCCCTGATTTTTTCCTTTATGTATTCTCTATTTCTTATTTCCCAAAGATCTTCTGCTTTCACCTTTAATTCGATACTCATCTCATTTAATCTGTGGACGTTTTTAGAGTGGATCTTCATCAGATTTTCTTCAGAAGATTCTATTCCAAGATGTTTGAGTGTTTTTTCCAAAGCTGTATACAGCCAAGTCAGATTGGACTCCGAATCAAGCAATACGCCGTCAAGATCAAATATGGCCCCGTAACTGTTTTTCATTTGATATATCTCATCATTATCCTTACTTTCATTTTTTGTGAATAACCAATTATCATAGCCAATCATTTGGTTCTATATAATCCTCATGCCAGCTTCTTCACGTTTCGGTCTAATAGAATAAATTTCTGTAATTTTTATTTCGACAACTCCTTTAACAATTTTATTAGGTTTTAGTTTTAATATCCAATCTTTTCCTTCTTCGAAAGTTTTACCTTTGGAGTGATATGTTGAGAGTCCTTTAATTTGATAACCTTCCGATCCTTTCCACATAGCAATTGAGACACTCTTATTTTGTAGAATGTTCTCTTTCGTTTTTTTGAAGAATGTATCAATTACCAAGATTGTATCGTTATTTAATATTTTTTTAGAAGCTATTGGTACGACGTTTGGCATTCCATTTTTGTCTGCTGTAGAAAATGCCATTATTGGAATAGTTACGAAAAATTGTTTTAATTCATTCGGTATTTTTTCTTTCATATGTACTGTAATTCTTCATGTCTTTAAAAGAATGTTTTTTTAATGGTTTTATAAAAATCAATTTTTAAGAAATCTTAAGGAGATTTTAGCCAATGTTACATAGGTTATTAATGAGAACAGCATATTAATTTAAGTTATGAAGCCCAAAGCCAGAAGGGGTATAGAGAATAACAGATTCTAATGATATTGATGCCTTATGATTATGTTGAATATGGGAGTGAATTAATTGTTGATCGAACTAAGGATACACTGGATAGATATCAAAAAGATATTGAAGAACAGTGTTACTTTTTTGATAGAGAAGGTCATTAACATAAAAATCTAGGGAGACCTAAAGGCTCAAAAGACCACGATATGGGATCAAAAGTTAGATATTATCGTGGTTGGGGTAAAAGGCGTAGAAAGCTGTCTTAAAAAAACTAATTCACTGAAATTGACCGATTCCGATGGTTAAAAATTGGTGATTTTGTATGTGTAAAGAATCGGTCTATTATTTACAGGGATATCCAAAGATTTAAGAGATATGTAGACGAGTTTGAACATTAATTCACCCATAAATAATAATATCACAACTTTTTACAGTAAAGAATTTATTTGAAGTTAATATTAGTTTATTTATTGTTAGAGGGAATTAAAGATGATATTTCATATGGAAAAGGAAAAATGGAAGTGTAAAACATGTGGTTTTGAAACTAATGAAGAGATTTTATACTTGACCCATGTATTGGAAACTCATCCTGAAATAAAAAAAGAAGAAATATTATCTGCATGTGAATTCTATAAGACATTTTGTAACAGGATGAAATATTTTCTTGAAAAACATGGAAATGAATTACCAGAAGATGAACTATTGAAAATTGGGAAGTACATTGCTGATAATGATTTTAAACAATTTGACAAATGGTTATTTTATTATTCATTCGAACAAATGTTAGTTTAATAGTTATAATAAAATTCCGTATTATATTTTAACAAGGATTTTTCCATAAATTTCAAAAAAATAAAACT
>Ga0272442_10009811_pt1 | contig 11886 bp, 10 predicted proteins | sample SSMForm2O_FD_200262 | JGI IMG/M metagenome (GOLD analysis project Ga0272442, IMG submission 200262) | Marine sediment archaeal communities from Little Sippewissett salt marsh, Falmouth, MA, United States - SSM-Form-2O | ecosystem: Environmental > Aquatic > Marine > Wetlands > Sediment ...
CCGGTTCCTCAAGCGCAAAGGCAACTACTGTCTGTTCCACCTCTTCGCTCACGCGATTCTTGATGTTGGGGTGGCGACGGCCCTTCTCCTTCAGCGCTTCCATGCCGCCGTTCTCGTACGCCTTCTTCACTCGGTAAAACGTGTCCCGACTGTAACCCATCACTCGGCACACCTCAGACACGTTCTTCAAATATGCTGCCAGGTCGAGCAGATTCATCTTCGATTTGATAAGCTTCTCTGCGGTGGTCATGGTTCGTTCTCCTTTCTGGCTGTTCTGTTCCCGGAAAGGATACGCCGTGACCACCTCTTTCGAGAGTCACCCTGTCAGATCAAGTCGTGACTACTGCACTTTTTTTAAAATCCTTACTTAAGTTCTACAACTTTCACCGTCCGCATCAGGGGTACCGTACCAAGGGGCGGACACCGGCCGAGATCTTCTGGGGCGCTGTCCGCGAACATCGACATGAGGAGGCCTGAAGTGTCAACACCATTCCGAGATTGGACACTTTAGGGCTAGAATCTTTTCTCTCTGGGTTACTCCTTATAGGGCGTGGGGTGACACAAACCTGTGGAAAAGCACACAGGGGGCTTCTCCATTTGAGTTTCCACATTGATGGACAGCGTCCACGCGTGTGGACTGCGAGCTCGATGAGATTGGCTCCTGTAAGCCACCTGAGGGCGCGGGAGACGGTTTGCGGCGAGAGGTGGGCCACTTGTACACGGTGCTACGGCCTTGAGAATCGATCGCGACTTGCAACACATCTGCGTGTGTCCCTCTCAGGCCGACGCCAGCAAGGTTCATGTAGATCATCATTGTCTCGATGCCGGATTGGCCAAAGGGGCGCTAAGGTGTCCGACTCCTTCGGCCCAGTCCAACAGGCTTCACAAATCGTCAATGGGTCCACCAGGTTGACTACCGCAAGACCCAGGTGAGAACCTCAATAGCAATGACCAGACTTGTCATGCCACATATGTAGATATGCCAGTGCTTCTTGAAGGACTGTCCTAGCTGTGGGATACGGGTTTTCGCAGCACTAGGAGTAATCGAAGCCGACCGTTCCACTCGCCAAATTCCTGATTGACTGAGTGTCCCGCGTCTCCTAGCAGTCTCGGCAGAAGCAGAAGACCCTCCAAGGTACCCCATAATCCCAGCCACCGTCATCAACGCGGCGCTTACCATGACCACATAGATACCTGAGCCGACAATGCTGGATACTCCGATGTCCAATACCCTGGCCCAGACAGAGCCAAGCCGCAGGTTCATTATCCCAACACAAAGACCGCCAATCCCAACTAGAAGGAAGAAGAGACCTCGGAAGGCAGCTCTGTTCACCCAAAGACCGTAGAGGCCAACGCCACATGCAAGAAGCGCTGCAAATATGACGATTGAGCCATCGAGAGTAGCAATGCCAGGATCGGAGAAAACCCCTTTTGCCTGCTTCCACGGGAGGAAACAACCGATGATTAGGCCTGCCGATGCTATTAGAGCAACTGTAGACCCTCTATGCCAACGGAATTGTTCCGTGGGTTCCGAGCCAAATTCCAGTGCCATCACCAATCACTTCCTGCCCGTCGCAGCAAACACGTATGCCCGCCAAAGAAGACCCTAGAAGAGGTTTAACGATGCTGCCAGAGCAAGAGTCTCCCTTTGTCGTTCCGATTGTCACTGGGGGCAAACGGCTGGCTGTACCGCAAGACGTGGCAAATCAGGTCTACACTCCTGTGAGCAACCTGTCAACCGGACTCGCCTTCGCGTAGGCTTCTTGCAACCCTACTCCGGCAAGGTTTACGTAAATCATTGTTGTCTTGATGTCGGAGTGGCCCCAGATCAGTTGCAGACTGAACGGATCGCCTCCGTTCTTGATGTAGTGGGTGGCGAAGGTGTGACGGAGCAGATGCGGGTGGATATGCCGCCTCCCTAAGCCCTTTCTTGAAGCGATTCGCTCAATGATTCAAGCAACGTTGCGCTGGTCAAGTCGCCGTCCATATTTGGTGGTAAAGTATGCGTCAATCCCGGCAGCGAAGGGCCGTCTCTCGGTCCACCTCCAGAGCGCTCTCGCAAGAGTTCGCCCCACGAAGACCGTCCTATGTTTCCGCCCTTGCCGTTTCGAACACGGACTGACATCGTATTGAGATCAACGCCCTCAAGATCGAGATTGATGAGCTCACTAAGCCGGAGACCAGTATCAAGGAACATTGCTATCATCGCATGATTGCGAGTGCCGTACCATGTACTCCTCTTGGCAGCACGCAGAAGGCGCTGTATCTCTTTAGCTAGTAGCACCTTTGGCAACTTCTCTGGTACCCGTGGAATCTCAATCCCCTACATAGGGTTCACTTGAACTAAGCTTTCCCGCTCCAGAAAGTTGCAGAAGACGCGAACCGACCGCATCCGGATGCGGATGGTTCCCCTGGCCAATCCTCTTTCCAACATGTCCGAGACATAGCTCCGTAGTTCGTGGAAGGATGGTATCTGGGGACGAACCGACTCCACGGAAAGAAAGCGGCTTAGCCCCTCCAAGGCAAAGAGATACGTCTGGATCGTCCTCGGAGCTAGCCCCTTGCTCCTACCAGTAGAGCGCGAAGACATCCACCGCTTCATCGAAATCTCGACGCCGAATAAGCACCGAACTTCCTCCTTTTGGAGTCGTTCAACGCTCCATGACCTATTAGGAGAACAAACGGCGAATTGCTCTGCTGAACAGCATTTATAGCCTAGCTATAATCGCGATTATACCGCCGACGTAGCTCAGTGGTAGAGCTACGGTTTCGTAAACCGTGGGTCGGAGGTTCAAATCCTCTCGCCGGCTGAGAGGCCATTCTGCGTTTGTCTTGGACGCTTCGTGCCAGATTTTACCCATCCATCGATGCCGCGCGCCTTTCCGTCCATGTGACCAGCCAAGTTAGGTGATGAATGTTACGTTGTACGATCGGCCTCTTGGTCCGCTTCGGCGTCGTGCTTTTCATCACACTTTCACACCCTGTTCATCGACCGGTCACGAACAGTCCCTATACTCCTGATATAACACCCGAGTGCATCGACTGCCTACCGACAAAACAGCACTCACTTGACCATGCACCCACAGCCGTCCTCCACGGAGTTATAGAGCGCACCTCGCGCAACCCGCCGGGGGCGACAGAAGGAGGAAAACGGGATGACAAGCGCCGGAACGTTCGATGGAGCATGGATGATTCTGTGGATTGCCATATGGTGGACACTCGGACTGATCGCTATCGGTCTTGTGCGCGTCTTACCCCACTGCACATTTAGAAGATGCACTCCCATCACCCCGACAAGATCAGAGGAACCCCCTTCCGAACACCCGCAACCCATACGCTGAGGGCTACCCACTGCATCGGCCAAGCAGGACCCCCTTCCACAACAGAAGAGTCACTACCTGATGGAAGCTTCCGAGCTGAACTCCAAACGATTTCCACCACAAACAATCAGTTGACATTTGCCACGCTTATGTGGTAGGGTCGGTGTTGGGGTGATCAGAATGAGGGGTGTCAAAGACAGCGAACATGAGGAAAACGGCGATCAACGAAACCATCGCCGGACGACACGCCCGTGGGGGCGAATCCCCGCCGATCGGGGAAGCCAGCGAGTGGCGTTCTTTGCGGTTCTCTCCCATTGGCATCAAGACAATCCTGCTGAAAAGTCGCAGGGAAAGGCCAAAGGCCCATTGAAGTTGGCCTGTCCGTAGGGGCCTCAATCGAGGCATCTCAACCGAACGGTCGTTTTCGCGCATCAACGCCCACGCGTCGAGGGCTGACCCAAGCCCTCCCTGTTGGAATCACTCTGAGAACCGACCTTTTATCCGGTCGCAGGTGGTGTTTGCGGTTCCGGTACAGGTTCCGGCGTAATCTCAGCTTCCACTTCAGGCGCCGGTTCGGGCTCAGGTTCCGATTCGACCGTGACGGCCGGGCCCGATTCGACAGCCGTCGGCGTTGATGTACTCGCTATCGGAAGTTCCGTCGTGAGCGCTGCGAGAACGAACAGCCCCAGTATACCAACAATGATCAGCATCTTGATGGTATCCACATCTTGTCACCTCCCGCCCTGGATTCTCCGAAAATGTACAATCCTCCTAACCCAATGAGCAAACCAAGTGTCTGCAACAGCTTTTCCCCAAGCCCTGCAACCCAGGCGCTTAGCATAGCTATCTGGTATGATTTCCTTTCCTATGGTACACGCGGGGGGAACGGTCGACAAATCACGGCGAGAGCACCGCCTCGCGCTCGGCGCGGTCATTCTGAGCGCGCTAATCTTCTCTACCTCTGCGGTGATCATCAAGATAGTCGTTTCCTACACCGGCCCGTTTACTGCCGCAGGAACCCGCTACCTGATCGCCTTTCTGTTTCTGTTTACCTGGCTACGAATACGCCGCAAAGCCGCACCGTCCATCACGGGTTCCACCTGGTTGCGCTTTTTACTCGTCGGAGTTTTGACTGCGGTCGCAAGCGGCTCGATCTTCTTCGCTCTCAAGACCGTATCGGCAACCACCGCCTCACTCGCCTTCTGCTTGACCCCCATTCCGGCACTGCTGTCCGGCACAATCTGGCTCAAGGAGCGTTTGGGCCTTTGGCAGTTATCGGGGCTTGCAATAGCAGTTGGAGGCAGTGTTCTCTTCTTCTCGCTGCAATGGGAGCAAGGACAGGCCTTGGCGATCGGTCTGTTGATCCTCTTTGTTCTTGCTGATTCCACGGTCGTTGTCATCGCACGATCGGTGGCACGGACTCACCAAGTGGGAAGCCTCGATCTGACCGCATACCCAATCGGAATTGCCGGTTGCCTTCTATTCAGCCTCGGCGCAGTACTGGAAGGGCTTCCCAGCATGCCCCTTCATGCATGGGGAATCATCGTCGGCCTGGCCATTGTCAACACCGGGATAGGGTTTCTCCTGTTCAACTACTCCCTCCGCCATCTAACAGCCATCGAGGCGTACGTGGTGACCAATCTCTCTCCATTCGGCACTGTGCTCATCTCGTGGGCCACTTTCGGCGAGCGCCTGCTTCCGCTACAAATCGCAGCAATGCTCGTAGCGCTCACCGGTGTCAGCCTGGTCCAATACAGAAAGCGCAACTGAGAACCGTCGGCTCCAGCGGGCAGGTGAGCACGCGACAAACGATTGAAATCCCCTTTCCTCGTTACTAGAATACGAACACACCATCCGGAGGGGTGGGTGAGCGGTCGAAGCCGACAGTTTGGAGAACTGTTGTACCTATCTGGGTACCGCGGGTTCAAATCCCGCCCCCTCCGCCAACGCCTGTGCTGGGTGGGGGGCTAGCGGTCCCCTGTAATCCACAACCCGCTACAGTGGAGCCGAAGGGTTCCCGGCGGGGGAAGGCGGTAGGGTCCGTCCTCGGAAAAGTGGTGATGAGGGTCGAGCCCTCTGCGGCGCACGCTGGTGAACTCCGTCAGGCCCGGAAGGGAGCAGCGGTAAGCGAGCCTCTGCGGGTGTTAGAGGATTCTTTGGCCTGAGCCGGCTGTCCGTGAAGCGCCTGGTGCCTTCTCACAACGGGGCCACGCACAGGCTCTTACTTGAAAGGACTATCCGACTCGAAGCCGGATAGTCCTTTCCCCCCATCTTTTTCGGCAAGGAGATGCAACACCCGCGAGAGAGCCTTCTAAAAAAACGCAAAGACCGCGGAAGGTTGTCCTCCGTGGCCCTCTTGCTTCTCAACTATCACGTGTGTTCGGCAACCCAGCCGTCCTTTTTTGGACCTGTTGGCTTTGCGCCCCTCTCTCCCGAGAGGTTTGCCCTTTCGCTTAACCACTATAGGAAATCCCGTCCTGAGTGTCAAGTCGCTTAGCGATCATTGTGGTATCATTCCGTGAAAGGGGTAGACTATGCGCACGTTCTTGTGCCTGCCGATTGACCCATCATTGCGCAAAGCGATTGCCGAGCTATCCGCGAAGCTTCAACCGTTGATTCACACCAGAGCCTCGTGGGTACAATCGGAGAACCTCCACGTGACCGTCCGTTTTCTCGGAGAAATCGATCCCATGCTGACAGTCAGACTCGAACAGCTCTGTCGACCGATCGCCAGACAGACAGCGACATTCGACCTCGCGATTGATCGGCTGGGTGCCTTTCCGTCACCGCAACGTGCCCGTGTGCTGTGGGCCGGAGGCGAAGCCCCTTCCGAGTTTGCCGCCCTGGTATCGAGCATCAATAAGGGCCTTGCGCAACTCGGCTTTCCCGAAGAACGCAGGAAGCCAGTCGCTCATGTCACGCTGGCACGCGTTAAAGGGCGAGCTGACCCGTCGATCGAGCGAGCAATCCGCACTCTCAACAACCGACCGGAGTGGACCCTGCGCGTGAACAGGCTCGTGTTAATGGAGAGCCACCTCAGCTCACACGGGGCCTTCTACAATCCTCTGTTCACCGTTGCTCTGGGAGACGGCGATGCCGTTTGAATACCTTGATCATACGGCCGACGTTGCCGTGCGCGGAATCGGGGAAACGATGGGTAAAGCCTTTTGCGAGGCGGCCAAGGCGATGTTCAACCTGATGGTTGACATCGATCAAGTGACCGCGAAACAATCCCTCGATGTGCTTCGAGATGCAAGCACCCCCGAGCTGCTTCTCGTTGACTGGCTGTCCGAGCTGTTGGCCCAGAAGGATCTCACCGGCCTTTACTGCTCGCGTTTTCACGTGAGCATCGCTGAACAGGCAGACGGGTTGCACCTTGAGGGAACGGCGTGGGGAGAGCGCCTTGATCCTTCCCGTCATTCCGCGAAACTTGAGGTGAAGGGTGTGACCTACTCCGGTTTACGCGTCGTCCGGAAGGGAAAAGAGTGGATCGCCCAGTGTGTGGTCGATATCTGAGGGAGCATCGATGAGTGAAATACTCGCACTAGAGCAAATTTCAACGGTGGAGTGGCTTCTTCCGGCAAGCGGCGACATGCGCGTTCCCGGCCGGGTATTCGCCGACTCACAGACGATAGACCAACTGCGCAAAGACATCGCGGAAAAGAAGGAGTGGAACGCCCTTCGCCAAGTGCAAAATGTGGCCAGCCTACCGGGGATCATCACCGCCGCGCTCGCCCTCCCCGACGTACATCCCGGGTACGGCTTTCCGATCGGTGGGGTGGGCGCGTTCGATCTCGATGAAGGGGTTGCCGTGGTGGGGGGAGTCGGCTTCGACATCAATTGCGGGGTGAGGCTTCTTGCCACCCCTCTGCACAACAGAGACCTTTCCGATGTCCGTGATAGGCTGGCCGACGATCTCTACCGCACCGTCCCTGCCGGCCTCGGCTCGGAAGGGAAGCTCCGCCTCAAGCCGGAAGAGATCGACGAGCTTTTGCAACAGGGCGCTCATTACGCAGTCAAACGCGGCTACGGATTTGAGGAGGACCTGGCCACCATTGAGGAGACTGGGAAGATCGTGGGTGCCGAACCGGGGGTGGTCAGCCGTGTCGCCAAGCAGAGACAGTTCAAGCAGGTGGGAACCCTCGGCTCGGGAAACCACTATCTTGAGATTCAGATCGTGGACGAGGTGCTCGATCCCGAGGCCGCCTTGATCTACGGTCTGGAAAAGGATCAGGTCGCTGTCTCGATTCACACCGGCTCCCGCGCGCTCGGCCACCAAATCGGACAGGACTACCTGAAAACCATGGAACAGGCAAGCCGCAAGTACAAGATTCCTATCCGAGAGAAGGAGCTCGTGTGTGCACCAATTCGCAGTCCAGAAGGAGAGCAGTACCTCAGTGCGGTCGCCTGTGGGTCAAACTGTGCGTTTGCGAACCGTCAGGTGATCACCCATCTGGTACGCGCTTCGTTTGCACGGGTCATCGGCGCAGGCAGCACGCCAATTCGCACTGTCTACGACATCGGACACAACAACGCCAAAATCGAACGCCATTGTGTCGATGGAGAGACGCGCAAACTGCTCGTCCATCGCAAAGGCTCCACACGTGCATTCGGACCGGGGCGAGAGGAATCCCCCCCCGCCTATCGCCAAATCGGTCATCCGATCCTCGTCGGTGGAACGATGGGAACCGCCTCTTACGTCCTGCGCGGCACCGCGCTCGGAATGGAGAAGGCTTTCGGAAGCGGAATTCACGGTGCAGGCCGCGCCTTATCGCGTAAGAAAGCCGCCAAAAAATACTGGGGCGAAACCATTAAGGAAGAACTCGCCGAAGGCGGAATCACCCTCCGCGCTCACAGCCTCCGCGGGGTAGCCGAGGAGGCACCCGGTGCCTACAAGGATATCGAACGCGTAGTTCAAACAACCACCAAAGCGGGGATCAATCGGCCGGTAGCGAGGCTGCGCCCGATCATCGTAATCAAGGGCTGAGTACACTGCGGGAGAATGCACGCGTGTGTCGGACGATGACCCGTGCCAACTTGTGTGAGTCATGTTTGACGGTCGGCTTTCCTTCCAGCTCGATCGTCCCTAGCAGATCGGCGTGAATCACCTTTAGGTCGTATGCGTTCTCCTCGATTAGGTCGTCCTTCACCGGCTCAGCAGACTCCTCCTGGTAGCCCGCGAGCAAGGCCTCGCTCGGAAGGGTAGTGTTGATAACGACGCTATCGAAACACCGAATCGAGATGTACTCATTGAGAATCCGCAAGTGATCGCAGAGGGTGAAGGCGGTGGTCTCCCCGGGTTGGGTCATCAGGTTCGCCACGAGCAGTTTCTCCGCGGCCGCCTCCTCGATCGCTACAGCAATCCCCTCCACCAGCAGGTTGGGGATAAGACTCGTAAAAAGGCTCCCCGGTCCGAGTAGAATAAGGTCGGCATCGGCGATTGCCTCCAGGACCCGATTGTACGGATCGACAGATTGGGCGGAAAGCTCAATCCGCTTTATCCGGCGAGGATCGGCGGTGATTCGACTCTCCCCCTCCACCCATTCGCCGTCAGCCATCTGTGCGACGAGGTGGGTCTTGGCAAGGGTTGCCGGAAGGACACGGCCGCGAACATCGAGGATGGAACACATTTCCTCGATTGCTCGGTCAAACCCGCCGGTTACCTGTTCCATTCCCACCAAAAGCAGGTTCCCCAGCGAATGTCCATCGAAGTCGGACGTTCCACAGAACCGGTGCTGAAAAAAACGCTCAATCCGCCACTCGTCTTCAGCAAGGGCAAGGATACAGTTACGGACATCGCCGGGTGGAAGCACGTCCAGTTCGGACCGCAGGCGTCCTGAACTTCCTCCATCGTCCATCACTGTTACCACGGCGGTCAGATTCGAAGTCACCTTTTTCAGGCCCCGCAGCAGAGTAGACAGCCCCGTTCCTCCTCCGAATGCGACCACGTGCGGAGCTTTCTCAAGAACGCGGGTTCGGTAGATAAGATCCGAAGGTTTCTCTTCCTTCAATGGGGCAACTCCCCGTGCTACGGAGCGCACCAACCGCGAGACGCCCACGGCAAATCCGACAACCCCAACAACAATAAGCAGGCCGATCAAGGCGAATCGAGCAACCTCGTTCTCCGGCACAAAACGGTAGATCTCTCGAATACGTTCTTTGCCCACAATCTCGAGCAGGGCAAAGACGACAAGACCCGTTGAGAAAAGCGCGAGGAGAGCCCAGCGCTTCACCCGCATCCCCGGGTAGAGCCACCTCAAGCCCCCCGACAAATGGAGATTCATCCTCACACTCCGTTTCGAAACCGGACCTTTCCCTCCCCGAGAAGCCCCTCCAGACCCTCCTTGAGTGCGAGCGACGGGAACACGGAAAAGCCTTTTCCCGCCAGCACATCGACGTATGCTCCCTCGTTCTCCACACGGAACAGGACCGGCGACTCCCCAGGGTGTTGCTGCAACACAGACGCAACACTCTCCAGCCAGTCGGAATCGAGTTTCTCTCTGTGTACAGTTAAAGAAACGGAAAGCGGGGTCTGAGTCGCGAGCTTCTCCAGCGGGAAGACCTCCTCAACGACGAAGTTGCGTGCGCCGTTGCGATCACTTGCGGTGATGAGGCACCCCAGAAGTTGATCTTCGACCAGCAACTCGGTGGCCCCGTCCAACACCCGTGGAAAGACCGTAACCTCAAGTTCCGCGGTTCCGTCCTCCAGTGAAACAAAGGCCATCTGATCGCCATTTCTTGTTGCGATCCTGCGCATCTTCTTGACCCGTCCCCCAACGGTTGCTTTTCCATCCACATCGATGGCACCGGCCTGAGAGAGAGGGGTGCAGTAATGAGCGAGGGTGGCACGATGGCTGTCGAGCGGATGGGCGCTGACGTAAAGACCGAGGAGTTCCTTCTCGAAGCGCAGGAGCTCGGCTTGAGGAAATTCCTCCTGCGAGACCGACGGCTCGGGGACTGTGAGCTTGAAACCCTCAAAGAACGATTGCTGCCCACTCCTGCGCTCCCGCGATGCCACTTGCATCAACTCCAGGCCTTCCGACACTTTCAACAGGAGCTCACGCCGCGATGCACCGAAGCTATCAAACGCGCCTGCTTTGATCAGCGCCTCCAACGCCTCCCGCTCACCTCCCTCTCCGTCAACACGTCGACAAAGGTCCAAGAAAGAAGCAAACCCTTCTTCCCTCACAGCGAGAATGGCATCGATCGCTCCATCTCCGACATGCTTGATGGCCCCCAGCCCAAAACGGATTCGACCGCCGCTCACGGGCGCAAAATCGCGCTCGCTCTCGTTGATGTCCGGCGGGAGAACCTCAATCCCCATCTCACGGCAGTCGGCAATGTACTCGGCCACTTTGTCCGAATCCCCTTGCACACTGGCGAGCAGGCTAGCCATAAAGTAAGTGGGATGATTGGCCTTCAGATAGGCCGTCCAGTAAGAGACAAAGGCGTACGCCGTCGCGTGCGCTTTATTGAATCCGTAGCGGGCAAACTTCTCCATGTCCTGAAACGTTTGAACAGCCGACTCGCGCGGAGTCCCGTTCGCAACGCAGCCCGCGATGAACTGCTCGCGCAAGCTGATCATGATGTCCTTGTTCTTCTTTCCCATCGCTTTGCGCAAGATATCCGCCTCTGCAAGGGAAAACCCGGCAAGCTTCTGAGCGATCAGCATGATCTGGTCCTGGTAGATCGGAAGCCCATAGGTATCCTTGAGAACCCCCTCGAGGTCCGGATGAGGATAGGTCACCGGCCTGCGGCCGCTACGCCTCGCAACATAGTCATCGGTCATCCCGCTTTCTAGTGGGCCGGGACGATAGAGGGCAAGTAGAGCAATCAGATCTTCAAAACGATCCGGGCGGACCCTCTCAATGAGCCCCTTCATTCCGGAGCTTTCAAGTTGAAAGATCCCCGCAGTGTGACCCTGTTGGATCAGCGCAAACGTCTTTGTATCATCAAGGGGGATATCCTCTACCGTAACGTCTATACCCGCGCGTTTTCGCAGGTTGGAACAGGCCTCGTCCACCAAAGTAAGGTTTCGCAAACCGAGGAAATCGAACTTCAACAGCCCCGCGGCTTCCACATCGCCCATGTCAAACTGGGTGACGATCTCTCCGTCTGTAAGGCGCATCAGTGGCACGTGCCGAATCAGCTCATCGGCGGAGATCACTACACCTGCCGCATGGGTTGAGGCATTGCGTGTGAGTCCCTCCAGACGACAACCGATATCGACGAGCTTGTGCACTTCGTCATCCGTTTTGTACAGGGTTTTCAGCTCAGCGACCTTCTCAATCGCCGTCCGCAGCTGATAGCCGTAGGGTATCAGCTTGGCCAGTCGATCGGTCTTTCCGTAGGGGACCCCCAAAACACGCCCGACATCTCGCACCACGCTGCGCGCGGCCATGCGGTCGAAGGTTGCAATCTGAGCCGTTCGCCGCGAACCCCCGGTAACATCGTACTTCCCTCGAACGTATTCAATCACCCGATCACGGCCTTTGACACAGAAATCAATGTCGAAATCCGGCATACTAACCCGCTCCGGGTTGAGAAACCGCTCGAAGATCAGATT
>Ga0272442_10009812_pt1 | contig 11885 bp, 8 predicted proteins | sample SSMForm2O_FD_200262 | JGI IMG/M metagenome (GOLD analysis project Ga0272442, IMG submission 200262) | Marine sediment archaeal communities from Little Sippewissett salt marsh, Falmouth, MA, United States - SSM-Form-2O | ecosystem: Environmental > Aquatic > Marine > Wetlands > Sediment ...
TGCAGACTGAGTATGTGAGTCACTCGCTGTTTGACCAGCATCATTCTCCGGCGAAGGAGATCACGTACGGGTCGTGCTTCCTTCGGATAAATGTAGCCCTCGGGCAAAATGTTCAATCGAAACAGATGGGCCAGCCAGAATGAATCCCATCGATCATCGGTGTGTTTCAGCCCTTCATACTGTTTGATTGCCGCCGGATTGGCCAGGTGAACCGTATACCCATGATCCTGAAGACCGTCCACCAGCCAGTACCAGTTGTAGGTCGATTCAACGACGATTCCCGAGAGTTGCTCCCTGAACGGATGCAATGCCGACAAAATCGTTTCCATATCATTGGGCAGTCGCTTTTTAAAGAGCCGTTCGTCATTCTCGTTGATGATACCGAGATAATTATTGGTTGAATGTAAATCGATTCCTGCATATACTGCCATGGGACACCTCCTAGAGCCTTATTGTGTTTTTAACACTGGACTATAGCAGTTCATGCTATGGTTGGGGAGGTGTCTCCTTTATGAATCTGAGTCCTTGATATGATTATCAATGGTACGTATTCAGGAATCCGGGGTAATACTTCTGCTCAGAAACGTTTTTTAACTTTTTTCGGACGGATTGCCATAAGTGACAAGTTCTTGAAAAGTCGATCTTTTTGCCGTTTTGTCATTCCCGGCCTGATCGGGAATCTATAACTGATTGTAATTGTTAGATTCCCGCTTTCGCGAGCATGACATATTGATGAGCTTTCGACTTTTTACGAAACCATCAAAGTTGGAAGAAAAAAATTAATTTGTCCCCTTTTTCTTGAGTTTTCAATGACCGTTTCAGTTGCACCAGGGCAGGCCCTGTATTCTTGAAGTTTTTTCTGAAACAAAAGGGGAAAACCAAAATATTTTATCAAACTAGTTGATCATCATTCATTAACAAAAAAAGGTTGACCTCCCCAAAGTGCCCATCTATAGTAAGTCGTTCTGAATCAGATAGCGTTGCACCATATTGTGACGTTATTAAAAAAGAGATGTTAATTGATAACCGTATGGCTCAGGAGTCGGAAATGCCTACCCGCAGACAGATTATTGTTTTTGTCGTGCTGCTCGGTGTGCTGGTTCCCTGTATGGCGGCGGGCCGGGAAGGTCCGGTGCTAAGGCTGGGTATTTTACCCGTCATTGATACCCTTCCCCTTATCGTTGCCCGGGAGCGGGGGATCTTCAAAGAAGAGGGTATCGAGGTTGAAATCATCAATTTCAACAGTGCCCTGGAACGAGACGCGGCGATCAAGGGCAATGCCCTTGACGGATATTTCGGCGATCTTCTGAATACCATCCTTCTGAACGCTGCTGGCGACGACTTGCGTGTGATCACGACAGCTTATCACACTCGTAAGGACCAACGGATGTTTGCCATCCTGGCATCTCCTGCCTCCGGCATTACCAGGGCCTCGCAGATACGGAATGTACCCGTTGCCGTCTCAACGGCCTCAATTATCGAGTACTTCCTTGACAAGATCACAGAAAAGGATGGTGTTCCGCCTGATGCTGTAAAAAAAATCGAAATCAGGCAAATCCCCATCCGGTATCAGATGCTCATGGCCAATTCGGTGAAGCTGGCCCTGCTTCCCGAACCCCTGGCATCGAAGGCGCTCGCGGACGGGGCACGGCTGATTGCCGACGACCGGAAGCTCGACATGACGGCCACCATCATCGCCATGAAGGCTGAGTTCCTGACCCGGCATCCGGACCTGTGCGGACGTTTTTTAAAGGCATACGCCCGGAGCGTGGCGATGATTAACCGCAACCCAGCGGCATTCATGGAAATACTGGTAAAGAAGACCCGCTTTCCCCCATCCCTCAGGCAGACCTACACGCTGCACACGTTCCCCGCACCAGGGCTCCCGTCTGAGGACGATGTCATGTCGGTGGTCACATGGATGACAGCGCGGAAGCTTATACCCGCCGGCATCACCTATGACGACACGGTATGGGAAGGAACAGGCACAAAGTAGAAGTTGTGATATACGTAAACTCATTGCATAAGGAATTCGACGGCGGGGCATTACAGGTGCTGGATGGTATAACCTTTTCCGTTGCTGACGGAGAATCCATAGCCATTATCGGCCCGTCGGGGTGCGGCAAAACGACCCTCCTGTATATTCTGGCGGGCCTCACGGCCTATGGGACGGGCACCGTCACGGTCAACGGCACTCCCCTGCAGGGTCCCTCGCGGGACACCGCTTTTATTCTCCAGGATTTCGGTCTCCTCCCGTGGAAAACGGTCTGGCAGAATGTGTGCCTCGGCATGAAGCTGCGCGGGGTGTCCAGGGCGGAGCAGCATACCACTGCCACGGCGCTCCTGGAAACGCTCGGCCTGGCACAGCACCGCAACTACTACCCGACAAGGTTGAGCGGCGGAGAGAAACAGCGTGTCGCCATCGCACGTGCCCTGGCACTGAACCCGGACATTCTGCTGATGGACGAGCCGTTTTCGTCTCTCGACACCTTCACGAGGGAAAAACTGCAGAACACGCTGCTGGAAATCCGGCAGGCACACCGACTGACCATGATACTCGTAACCCACAGCATCGAGGAGGCGGTTTTCCTCGGCGATAAGATCATGGTCATGAGCCGACGACCGGCACAGGTCAAGACCATTATTGCCAATCCGGGGACAGGCGAGATTTCATTCCGCCACGACGATGCCTTTTTTGTAACGTGCCGCAGAATCAGGGAAATGGTGGAGGAACCGTGAACTCAGCACGCACGACCGCAAGCTATATTCTATCCCTCGCCCTGGCGCTCCTCGTATGGAAGCTGGCGGCCCTGGCCGTCTCGTCACCGATTCTGCCGGCACCGGAAGACGCCCTTCAGGCCTTCCTGGCACACGCCGCGACGGCAGTGTTCTGGAAGCATTTCGGCATCAGCGCCTACCGCGTGATCATCAGCATCGTGGTTGCCTGGTGTCTAGCGTTTCCCGCCGGGATCATCATTGGCTACAGCCGGCGCATGGATCGGCTCATGTCACCCTTGGTGTTTATGACCTACCCCATCCCTAAGATTGTTCTCCTGCCAGTGATTCTCCTGTTGTTCGGCCTGGGGGATTTTTCCAAGATTATTCTCATTGGCATTATTCTTTTTTTCCAGATCCTCGTGGCTACCCGGGACGGCGTGAAGTCCATTGACGAAAAATACTATGACTCCATCCTCTCCATGGGAGCCACGGATCGTGACATCCTCCGGGAAGTCGTCTTCCCGGCGGCCCTGCCGCATAGCTTTACGGCACTCCGCATCACGACGGGGACTGCCATATCCGTCCTCTTTTTTGTAGAATCTTTCGCCACAACGTCGGGACTGGGCTACATGATCATGGATTCCTGGGCCCGGGCGGCTTATACGGAGATCTTTGTCGGCATCATCGGTATGAGCATCCTGGGGCTCATCCTGTACGAAACCTTCCGATACCTCGAAACAAAGATCTGCCCCTGGCGGGCACCGGAGGGAGACGAACCTGACGACTCGCCGGAGGCACGTTCCGTCACGAGTCTGCTGTCGCGGATCGTTATCTACGCCCGCATGATTAAATTCAGTCATACCGTGTTCGCCCTGCCTTTTGCCCTGGCGAGTCTGGTCCTGGTCTGGCGCATCGCACCGCTCGACATCTATACCGTCTTCTGGATCATCATGGCCATGGTGGGCGGCCGGTCCGCCGCCATGGGCTTCAATCGATATGCCGACGCCGTCATCGATGCCAAAAACCCGCGGACGGCCACACGGGAACTGCCGGTAGGCACGATCTCCCGGAAGGACGTCATTGTCTTTATTGCAGCGTCGGCCCTTCTGCTTGTAATCTCGGGAGCCATGCTCTCGACTCTGTGCCTCTGGCTCTCATTCCCCGTGCTCCTCATATTGTTCTTCTATTCCTATACCAAGCGCTTCACGTGGCTGTCGCATCTTTTTCTCGGCTTCGCCATCAGCCTGGTGCCGATGGCTGTCTGGGTGGCCGTTGCGGGCACGCTGTCACCCGGCAGCATGGTGCTGAGCCTTGTCCTGCTGACATACATTGCCGGCTTCGACATCCTCTATGCCTGCCAGGATATCGAATTTGACAGGGAAGAAAATCTGCAGTCCATCCCGGCCGTCTTCGGTGTGCATACTGCACTCCGTATATCGATCCTGCTGCATGTGATCAGCGTCGTGTCACTGGCATCGCTGTACTGGATATTCGCGCTGCATCCCGTGTTTCTGGCATTCGTGGCGGTGATTGCCGGGCTGTTCATTATCGAACACCGACTGGTAAGACCGGATGATCTGACCAGAATTAACGTCGCTTTTTACCATGTCAATTCCATCATCTCGGTTCTCCTCTTTGCCGCCATCCTGGCAGGAGAACTCTTACGGGGGGTATCATGACACACCGACTCATCATCGGAATCACGGGAGCATCGGGAAGCTTGTATGCCCGGAAACTGCTGCAGGTGCTCGCTGCCGTACCGGGTGAGCTTCACCTGATCGTTTCGGACATGGGTCAGCAGGTGCTTGCCCACGAACTGCAGATCGAGGATATCGATTTCGGCCAATTCGTCCGATCACTCTCGGCCGATTCACACCCGGCGACGGATATTGCCGTCCACGACAACCGGGATCTCTTTGCACCGGTGGCGAGCGGTTCATTCCGGACGTCCGGAATGATTATTATGCCGTGCTCCATGAAGACCCTCGCGGCAGTGGCCACGGGGTACAGCCACGATCTCATCGCCCGGGCCGCCGATGTCACCTTGAAGGAAAAGCGCCCCCTCGTGCTGGTCACGCGGGAAACGCCGCTCAGCCTGATCCATCTGAAAAACATGTGTGTGGCCGCTGAAGCCGGGGCGACGATCATGCCGGCATCGCCCGGATTTTACCATCACCCGAATTCGATCGATGCCCTGGTGGAATACATGGTTGGAAGGGTGCTCGATCAGCTCGATATAAAACTTCCCACTATGGCACGGTGGGGTGACTGATGATGTTCAATAAACGGTATCTGATGATCCACTGCCCACGGGTGTCCTTCGGTATTCAGCTAAATGTTACAGCGTCAAAAAGGAACCTTTATGAACACTTGCTACAAAAATCTGAGAGAATTCATAACCCAACTCGAAAAGGAGAGGGAGCTCGTACGAATTACCGTTCCCGTTTCACCCATCCTGGAAATCACCGAATTTGCCGACCGAATGGCCAAGAGTCCAGGCGGTGGCAAGGCTCTTTTCTTTGAAAAGGTGGAGGGTTCGCCCTTCCCCGTACTGATCAATGCCTTCGGCAGCATGCGGCGCATCACGCTCGCCCTGGGCATCCGAAATCTAGATGAACTGGCGGACCGACTTGTCGAAATTCTTAACCACGCACCGCCGGAATCACTGGCGAAAAAGCTGCGGCTTATTCCGAAGGCTCTCTCGTGGACACGCTTCTTACCGAAAGTGATTAAAGGTCACGCTCCGTGCCAAGAGGTTGTCGTCACGGGGGAAGACGTCAATCTGTCACAACTGCCGATCCTTACCTGCTGGCCGAAGGACGGCGGACCGTTTGTGACCTTACCTGTTGTTTTCACGAAAGGTTTCCGTGACGGCAGGCGGAACGCGGGAATGTACCGGATGCAGATTTACGACCGGAATACAACCGGCATGCACTGGCACATTCACAAGGACGGCTCGCATCACTATACCGATTATAAAAAGGCAGGCAGGCGCATGGAAGTGGCCGTAGCCATTGGAACCGATCCGGCTATTACTTATGCTGCCACGGCGCCCATGCCGCGCGATGTCGATGAAATGATCCTGGCGGGTTTCATCCGGCAGGCTCCGGTGAAAATGGTCAGGGGGATTACCGTAGATATCGATGTCCCGGCCGAGGCGGAATTTATCCTGGAAGGGTATGTCGAACCCGGGGAACTTCGCCGGGAAGGCCCGTTCGGCGATCATACGGGATACTATTCGCTCGAAGACGACTACCCCGTCTTTCACGTGACGGCCGTGACTCACCGCCGCAATCCGATCTACAGCGCCACCGTCGTTGGCCGTCCGCCTATGGAGGACTGTTATTTAGCCCTGGCGACGGAACGCCTCTTTCTGCCGATGCTCAAAACCGTAGTCCCGGAAATAACTGATTATCATATGCCGTGGGAGGGCGTATTCCACAATATCGTTGTGGTTGCCATCGACAAGGAATTCCCCCGGCATGCGAACAAGGTGATGAGCGGCCTGGCGGGTATGGGGCAGATGAGTTTCTCGAAAGCCCTCGTGATCATCGATGAACCCGCTCTTTTGCACGACGGTTCGGCACTTCTGCGTCATATCCTCAATACCATTGATCTCGACGACGATATTACCATCTCCAGCGGCATCCTCGATGTGCTGGACCATTCCGCACCACAGCCGCTTTACGGATCGAAAATCGGTATCGATGCCACGAACCGAATAGCCGGTGAAGTACCCCGCCCACCGAAAAGAGAAGGCGCACCAGGGGATGAAGCATTCCTGCAGGAGACCCTGCGGCATGCCGACAGCGGCTTTCTTTCAGTTAAACAATATTGTGCACGATGCCGCATACCACTGATCTGCGTTACCGTCATGAAGAACGCCGAAAAAAATTCGGCCTTTTTCCTCCGTGCACTCACACAGAGCGATCTGGCCGTCCGGGGGATTTTTGTCCTCTATGATGCCGGGATCGATCTTACAGACGGATCGCTGCTTTTGTGGAAGGCCTTCAATAATGTTGACCCGGCCCGGGATATCATCATGTCCGGGAGCAGTGCCGTCATCGATGCAACGAAAAAAGGTCCGGCGGACGGGCATACCCGCTCGTGGCCTGATGATATGGTCATGACCGAGGACATCAAAGAAACGGTTAACGACAAGGTGCACCGATTGGGTCTGACGGAGCTAATTGATTCATGACATTATTTTATTGAAACAGGTCAACGTGTAATCTGCTCTGGGAGCTTCTGGAACGGGGGTTCGCGTCTATTATCAGACCCCGCCTTTTGTTCATACTAAGCTTGTCATCATTGATGAGCGTTGCGTTCATATCGGTTCGGCCAACATTGATCCTTGAAATCCGAGCTTCAATTTCGAACTGATCGTTGAAGTTTTTGACTGGCCGCTGGCAGAAATCCTGACGGCACAGGTGGAATTGGTGATACAGCGGTCGCAACCCGCTACGATTGAAGAGCCGGACGACCATCCGCTGCCGGTAAAAGTGCGTGATTTATTGGCATGGCTGCTGTCGCCGTATCTTTAAGCTTCAGATTACTTGATTATTCTCATAACGCTGATAAGGGAAATACAATGAAAAGCAAAAATTTGAAAAGGTTGATCAATTTGTATCCTCCCTACTGGGGGACAGGAATTCGACTCTCGTATATTTCCGAGGATTATCGGAAGGTAACAGTGACGATGAAGCTGCGATTCTACAATCGCAATTATGTGAACACACACTTTGGTGGCAGTCTGTATACCATGGCCGATCCGTTTTACATGCTCATGCTCATGAATATCCTGGGTCGCGACTACATCGTCTGGGACCAGGCGGCAAGCATAGAATTCATTGCCCCGGCCAGAGGAACAGTCTTCGCTCATTTCACGGTTACCGATGAGATATTAGAACAGATCGAAGAGAGGACGGCCACCGGTGAAAAATATCTTCCTCAATTTGAGATTAATATTACCGATACAGACGGAAACGTCGTTGCCAGGGTCAAGAAGACGCTTTATATCAGGCGGAAAGGGAACCCCGCACGAGATAACAGGTAACCAGAAAACACGGTGAAAAATAAGGGGCCAATTCTTTATTCTTGAGTAACAAATAAAAATTTGACTCTTAGATTCCTCATGACTTACATCATCGCATAATAAGGGGGATACTATGAAAAAGATATTATGCTTACTGGCGATCGTAGTTCTGCTGGCGGTTGCAGTAACGGCAGTGGCTGAAGATGGTGTCGGGAGATACCAGGCACTGAAGATAGGCACAGCCGCTGATGCTTACGGCGTCTTTATTATCGACACGAAGGAGGGACACATCTGGGTGTGGGCCGAAGGGAAGACCTCCGACGGACGACTTAAGTCCAAACTCAGATACGGTGGAAAGCTGAACCCGAGCGAAAAAAGTGATATCACCGAGGTAAAGGGATTGAGAAGGTAATTATTCCTGCACCTGATCGGCTTGAACTGTGATTGTCCCTCTTTATGCTTGGAGTAATGGCTGTTCTAATAAGCTCCCACCCCCGTCATAACGACCCAGGGCGTCTTCAGCAGAAGTTTGACATCGAGCCAGAGTGACCATTCGCGAATGTATTTCAGGTCCAATCGGACCATTTCATCAAAACTGGTGGAACTCCGCCCTTCCACCTGCCAGAGACCCGTAATTCCGGGTTTGACCTCAATGACCCTTTTCATATGCCAGAGTTCATATTCATCGCATTCATAGGGGATGGGGGGTCGCGGCCCTACTAAGGACATTTCGCCCGTCAACACATTAATGAATTGTGGGAGTTCATCGAGACTGGTTTTCCGCAGGAACTTGCCTATCATGGTTACCCGCGGGTCGTTCCGGATCTTGAAGGAACCCTCGTCCCCGGGCTTTTCGCCGTCATCGCATTCGATATTTTCCCGGTCTATTAATTTCCTTATGTAATCCCGATGAATACCATCGTCATTATCAATCTGCATCGACCTGAACTTTAAGAAGACGAACTTTTTCCCGAACTGCCCCAGCCGTACCTGCCGGAAGAAAACCGGCCCTTGTGACGTTACCTTAATCAGGAGCGGTATGATCAGGAAGAGAGGCGAAAATATGAGCAGCCCGGCAATACTGCCGATGATATCCATCGCTCGTTTAACATAAAGGGAGAAGACTTTGTAAATGGCCTTTTCCAGAAGATCGGGGTAGAACAGCGGATTTGCTTCATAGGTATGATCTTCATCAACCTCCTCCCCGTTGGGGAACCACTTCATCGAAAGGTTTATTGCCTGAAATTGGTTTGATTCAATAAGGTAAAACAGACTGTTTTTCACCCGCTGTGCTGTTCTGCCAAGGATGAAGTCTTTATCGTGTTCACCTAGCTCTGTAAATATAATACCGATAACCGACTTATAAGTTTGCCACCCCTTTATGTCGGTCTCCCGAGTATGCAAGTTCAATTGTGAGACAATCGTTTCAAAAACGTCCTTACCGTTTTTGCTATGGATGATTTTCCGAACATCAATGAGCATGAGAAGGAACGGACGTCCCGATCGCTCGGAACGCTTCCTCTCGAGTCGCAGTACTTCCGTAAAAACACGCTCGTCATAAAAGTGATGATCCGGATCGACCCAGTCAGAAAGGCTGAAAATGTTGTTGTCTCTGGCATGATCTACTTCCATCGCCTGCTTTGCCCCCACATGCTTTAACACTAAAATTCGATTTTATAGGATTTTATAGCGTGGGAATCATCATCAGAGGTATTACGACTGCAGTAGAAAAAGAAGTACCAATTATAGTAAGAAAAACGGAAAGGTCAACATCAATTAATTACGAGTATAATACCAAGGTAAAACCAGTATATTATTCGGAGCATGAATAAAATTGAAGGGGAAAATAGGGAAGTGCTCCTGATTATCCTTGGAACGGAACAGCGTCCCTTTCGACCCTGGCAGATTTGACAAGACTTTTGAGAATGACCGGTCAAGGGAGTGGGATACGCCGTTCGAAGGGGCGAGCGAATTGCCAAAGAAAATCAATATTACTCTTATAGCCTGACTTGGTTACTTATTTACGGTTGTCCCCCACACTTCCCAGTTTCAGGGGGTAAGGTTACAGGAACCTCCCATCTGAAACATATCTTTGATATGATTAGACTGGACTGTAGAGAAACTCATTAACTTGAGTCTGACTTAATTTTCTTTCGTATTATATTCTATCTTTTTGATTGTGCGCAGGTATTCCTGCGATCGGTCAAGATAAAAAGAAAGAGCTCTGGAAAAGTTTTTACCCACCACTCCGTCAACGAAGAGCTGACTTATCTCGCGATTCCGTTCAAGCACCGTTTGCGTACGAATGAATATCTGTCGCTCCTCATGAGACATCCCTTTGATAATCATCTTCAGTGCGCTCTGTGCCCGCGGTTGATACATCCAGAAATAGAGGAAATCGAGGGCATTTATAATAACGATTTTTTCCAGATCGCTCGCCTCTTTTTTTATGGTACGTATAAATCTCTTCGGAGATTCGAGCATCTCAAGCACGTCCGATTCGGGAAACACGACCTCCATCCGTGTATAGGCATCGAACACCTGTCCCAGTTTGCTGCGATAATCACGAAGACGGACTCGGATATTCTGATAGCGGTCGGCGAGACCCTCAATCACACCGGCTACACAGTCGGAGGCTGCCTTGGATATGATGGCCGCCCACTTCTGAAGGATAAAATCAGCTCCTCCAATTCCAACCCCCACGAGGATACTCCCCGCTAAAATATTGAAAAACAAGGCAAGGGGTATGGAAATCACCGTGCGGAAAAAATTGCCGTAGACGGCGCCCCTTTGCAGACCTCGAAATGCGTTATGCGTCGATATATAGAGTCCGTTTGCGACGGCTATTGCCGTGTAGAGCATAACAGGACTCGTTGCAACGGTAATTCCGAACATTCGGTCCAAAATGACAGTTTTTACAATATAATCGAGGAGGGGAACGGAAAATCCCGTAAAAAGGAGAGAATCCGTCAGTCGTTCCCAGCTCACATAATCATTCCATCTGAGAAGGGGTGAACGACGTATCCCGCCTCCTCCCAGGACAGACTGAAGAATATTTCTGAGACCCGTGATTCCGAACCATATGAAGGCACCGAAATAGGCAAGAACCCACCAGTCCTTTGTCAAAAAGAAGGTGAAAAAGGCTGGTCCAAAACCACACAAAACCTTGATCCAGTTTTTCAAACCGCTGTTCATGTACATCCAGGAAATATAGTTCCTCTTTTCTCTCACCTCGGGTGGGTTGAGAAAAAGATCGTTTGAACTTTCCTCATCGATTCCTCCGAGCGTTACCACATTTCCCTCAGTTCCTATCACGGTTGAGTTCTTAATAATTTCCCATTCTTCACGACGCTTCTTACCAAAAAACGATAAACCGGGGATACGACCCGCTTTATGATAAAAGGCGCTAATCAGAGAATTTGTAATTGTCTTTGGCACATAATTAACGCGCATGAAAACCTCTGTATGGACGGGCACGGTAAGATGGGAAGTAGGGGGTGAATATTTTATCTCTCTCTGTGCAGCAGGAAGCAACGTATCATTGATAACTAATCCCATACCATAGAGGTGATGGGAGCGTCCCGTCGAATCACTTCCCATACGACTCCTCAGGTGATGGCCTTTGTAATATGATTGAAACGATTCGATGTTGTAGAGAATTTCTCTAAACTTTTCTATCCTGTCGGGATGATCTGCTTGTTCGAATTTTTCTATGACGTTTCGTATGATCCTCTTGAGAATTATGAGATTACCATCATTGATTGACCTCTGAAGCTCATTTATGCGGATATAGTGGGGATTCCTCCTCATGATATAATCTTTCAGGTTAAAGTTTTCCAGATGGGTTATCATCCCCCTGCAGTCGTAAAGGAGTTCAAGGACATCCTCTATGTCGAGATCGGTAAGGCACAGCGTAACGCTGTAACCTGAATGAAGATGAGTTATTTTCTCGATAAGTTCGCGTGGAGAAAGCATAAGCAATTGAGGAGCATTCGGATTGTCTCCGGGAATATTAGGATCGGGGATATTCGGGTTGTGCGATGGCCTCAGATATTTTTCGACGATAGCTTCCGAATCAATGGTATTCATCTCTTCTACAAGGCTCATTAGCCTGTTTTTTTCATCCATATCG
>Ga0272442_10009813_pt1 | contig 11884 bp, 14 predicted proteins | sample SSMForm2O_FD_200262 | JGI IMG/M metagenome (GOLD analysis project Ga0272442, IMG submission 200262) | Marine sediment archaeal communities from Little Sippewissett salt marsh, Falmouth, MA, United States - SSM-Form-2O | ecosystem: Environmental > Aquatic > Marine > Wetlands > Sediment ...
TATTATGGTATAAATTGTAATGAAGATTATTATCCTAAAAAATTAGAAAGAGAATATAATCTTAGCTCTTCTTCTATAATTGAATTAATATTTAATTTTGAAACAAGAATAAATAGAAAACAAAGATTTCCAATAAGTATAAAGAGTTATGAAGTTGAATCATATTCTCCAGTTTTAAAAAAAGAAATTTATTATCAATGTCTAGAAAAAGTATTAAGTAAAAATCAATAATTTAAAGCAGAATAAGGATTATTTTTTAAATAATTTAAAAAACCTCTATAAATATTTTCTCTTTCACCAAACTTTTCTCTTTTATTAGGTTCCTTTAAAATATTTTCACAACATTTTTCCAAATCAATTATTAATCCATTAAAAGTCTTTTTTTCACCCTTGCTATTTAATTCATCTAAATAACCTTCTAAATGTTTTTTTAAATCATAATTAGTAATCTTTGGGGTTATTTTATGACTTTCATAGAAATTATCTTCATAAATAATTTCTAAAATCTTTAATGAATTTCCTCTCTTTAAATGTTCATTTTTAATATCTCTTAAAAATCCTAAAAAATTTTCTAATTCTTTGCTTTCAGCTTTCTTACCTATTTTTGCACTATAATAAGGACTAAGTAGCTCTGCAAAAAAACCATACCACATCATATTTTCTCTAGTTATCTCAGGAGCATCCATCTTTATTAAAATAAAAAACTCTTTAAATACATTATTAAATTAAAGAATATATAAAATGAATATTTACATTGAAACTTATGGTTGTTCAGCAAATATAAATAATTCAGAAATTCTCTCTGGATTATTAATTCAATCTGGGCATCATATAACTAATAATGAAAATTTATCAGATATTATTATTTTAAATACCTGTATTGTTAAGGGAAAAACAGAAAATAAAATTAAAAGGAGAATTCAAGACTTATCAAAATTTTATCCAAATAAATTAATGATAATCACCGGTTGTATGCCAGAAACAGATTTTAAAGAAATAAAAAAATTAAATAACAAAGCAATTTTATTAGGGACTCATCATTTTAAAGAAATTAATAATTTAATTAAAGATTATTCTGAGAATAAATTAATAAATAAACAAAAAAATTATCTTTCATATAAAAATGAAGAAAAAATTCTTTTACCTAAAAAACCTTTTAATAAATTAATATCAATAATACAAATAAGTGAGGGTTGTTTAGGAAACTGCACTTACTGCAAAACAAAATTAGCAAAAGGAAAACTTTTTTCATATCCTAAAGAAAAAATAATAAAATCAATTAAAAATGATTTATCTCAAGGAGCAAAAGAAATATGGTTAACAAGTCAGGACTTATCTATTTATGGATTAGATAAAAAAGAGAATAAAAAATCACAACTCCCTCTTTTATTAAAAGAAATTATTAATCTTCCTCATAAATTTAAATTAAGATTAGGAATGATGAATCCTAATTCTATTTATTCCATTTTAGATGAATTAATTGAAATTTATAAATCTCCCAAATTATATAAATTTCTTCATATACCTATTCAATCAGCTTCTGATTCTGTGTTAAAACATATGAAAAGAAAATATAAAATAAAAATAGCAAAAGAAATAATTGAAAAATTTAAAAAAAGAATCCCAAATATAACAATTGCAACAGACATAATAACAGGATATCCAACTGAAAAATTAAAAGATCACAAAGAAAATATAAATTTTATTAAAAAATTCAAACCAGATGTTTTTAATTTAAGTAAATTTTCATCTCATAAAAATACAGAGGCGGGAAAATTAAAAACATTACATATTAAGATTATAAATAAAAGAACAACAGAACTTATGGAACTACATAGAAAAACAGCGAGAGCTAATAAAATGAAATTCTTAAATAATAATTTAAAAGTATTTGTAAATAAAAAAAACCTTGAAAAAGGTTTTTATGAAGCAAGAGATGATTTTTATAATATTGTTTTAATTAATTTAGATAAAAATAATAAAAATATTTTAGGAAAAAACATAAATGTAAAAATAAAGCAAGTCGGTGTTCATCATATGATTGGAGAAATAGAAAAAAAATAATATTTTTATAATAATCTGTTGATAAAACCTATTGAGATTTAGGGTTTTATTAATCCTTTAAAATACTAATCTCCTCTGTTTTTAATTTTCTTATTAAAAAATATATTTTAAATAAAATATAATCACATAAAAATAAATTTAAGTAAAAATGCAAATACAATTGAAAATAAAATAATTCCTATAACTGCAAATATAGATTCATGTTCTTTAATTTTTTCTACCATAATTATATAGAAATATTTAATTTATAAACAATTTTTAGACTTCAAAGATGTTTGAAGTTATAATTAATAAGGCATTTCTATTAGCCCTTTTGAAGCACGAACATTAGATAATAATCTTTCTAAGGGAAATTCAATTTCAGAAGCAATTAAACTTCCATTTTTTTCATATAAATTTATAACAATATTATTTGGATTATTTTCTGCATCAAAATTTATTACTCTGTATAAAAATTCTCTTCCTGAATATCTTGTTTCATATAAATGAGATAAATATTCTCCTTTTTTTAAATCTTCAATAAGTGTTTTTACCATTTTCAAAATATATTAAAGTTTATAGATAAATTATTCCTCTTCAGCTTCTTCTATATTTGCTTCTGCTTTTTCTAATGCAAGTTCAGCAGAGGCAAGAAGTTTAGAATCCTCATTATCTTCTGCTAAATCTAAAACAGCTTCTTGTGCTTCTTTTATTTCTTTTTCAGCAATTTCTAATTTTTCTTTATCCATTTTTTTTAAGAATTATTAAATCTTTTTAAAAGTTTTCCAAGCAGCTTCAAATAATTGTTCCATTGCACTTGCAAAAAAATCAGTTGAAAGCCAAATAGCAATATCATAATTTGGATGAACAGATTCATCATCTAAAACCATAAATAATAATTGTTCTGAATCCACAATTGCAAATCTCGCTCTCATATTATGCATATTTTTGACTTCAGCAACTTTGTTTAAATCTTTAGCAATTTTTTTATTAGCTTCAGTTATCGGAGCTGCAATTCTTATTTTAACTCCTCTTTTTTTTGCTTTTTCTAATGAAGGAAGTAAAGCATCTAATTTCCTATTTAATCCAGAAGAGGTTGTTACAATTGTTATTGTTTTTTCAGCTTCTCTTATCATCATATCTAAATGATTATAAACATTCTGCCTTCCTTTCAAACTTCCTGATAAATCAGTAGGTTCAACAAATTTAACTCCCTGTGTAAATAAACCATTTAATTCACTTAAAACATCTTCACTTTTTAATCTATCAAGTCTCTTGCTTTTTTCCTGAGCTTCTTTTACTAAATTTTTCTTAAATCTCTCAATAACTTCTTCAGGCTTTAAGGCAACAAATTTTATTGGCTTTCCTAATTTCATAACAATAAAACCTTTTTTTTCTAAAGTTTCTAAAATATCATAGGTTCTTGATCTTGGAACATCACTTATGTTACTTAATTCCCCAGCAGTTGAAACTCCTCTTGATAATAATGCTGTCCAAACCTTTACTTCATATAAATTCAAATCAAATATTTTTCTCAGCCTTCCTAAAAACTCCTCTTTAACTATCATTAAATAAAATAAAATTAGAAAGTATTTAAATGTTTTTATTATTCCATAATAGTTATCAATAAGATGTCTTTACTAAACCTTTTTAAAACTAATTGTTAATTTTTCTCCTTTAATATTCTCTTCAAAATTATTTTTAAATGATTTTTTATCATTTAAATTATTTACAATTAATTCTTTTGAATTTGTTTTTTCTTTTATAAAACCAAGAGAAGAAGGATTTTTATTCAATAAATTTTCTAATTTTTTACTTAATAATAAATTTAATTTTATCTTATCCTCTTTTACAAATCCTGATTTTTTTCTTGATGCTTGTATTTTTCTACTGATTTCTCTTGCATAACCTTCTGCTTCTAATTCTGGAGTTAACTTTGTATCTAATTTAACAGAAATCTCTTTTCCTTCTTTAACATTAATATCTTTAACATTTAATTGATTTTTAATAATCTCATATAAATTTTTATTTATTAAATCCTTATTATAAATAATTGCTTTTGATAAAGGCCATTTTAATCCAATTTTTTCTTTATCTCTTTCTGCTAATCCTTTTTCAATAATCTCAAAAGCAAGTGAAAAATCTTTTTCTAAATTTTTATCAATTAATTTATCATTATGTTTTGGCCATTTAGATAGGTGGATAGATTCTTCTTTTACTAATTTTTTGTTTTTTAATTCTTGATATATTTTCTCTGTTAAAAAAGGAATAATCGGTGCTATTATTTTTATTAAACCTATCCTTATTTCATTTAAAATATTATAAACTTCTTCTTGTCTTTCTCTTATGATTTGTATATAAGTTCTTGATAGATCTTTTATTAAAAAATCTTCAAATAATTGTATAATTTCATTAAATCTAAATTCTTTATATTTCTCTTTTGCATTTTTTAATAGGTTGTTATATCTACTTAAAATCCATTTATCTTCAATTTTTAATTTTTCTTTTTTTAAATTAATTTGATTAATGAAATTATTAGTATTTGATAATATTATAAAGATTTTTCTTATTTCATTAAACTCTTTTTCATCAAAAGCAAAATCTTCTCCTTTTGAGACTTTAGCAAAATAATATCTTAAATAATCTCTAGAATATTTTTCAATAATTTCATTTGGAGAAATAATATTGCCCTTGCTTTTGGACATTTTTCTTTTACCTAAATCTAAAACCATTCCATGAACAAAGATATTTTGAAATGGCTTTTTTTTATATTTTATATGGGATAAGATTAATTGTGAATTCCACCATCCTCTTATCTGGTCTTTTCCTTCTAAATTTAAATCTGCAGGCCAGAATTTTGTAAATTGTTTTTTATTTAATGCTGCCCAGCTTGAAACTCCTGAATCAAACCAGACATCTAAAACTTCTTCAACTCTCTTCATTTTTTTCCCACATTTACATTTTAAAAAAACCTCATCAATCTCAGGCCTGTGAATTCCTTTTGGATTCCCTCCTAATTTTCTTAATTCATTTAAACTTCCAATAACAATTTTTTCACCACACTCACATTGCCATATTGGTAATGGAGTCCCCCAATATCTTTTTCTAGAAATAGGCCAGTCTGAAATGCTTTCTAACCAAGCTTTCATTCTTAATTTCATATATTCTGGAATCCAGTTTGTTTTTTCATTTTCCTTTAAAATTTCTTTTTGAATTTTAGATATTCTCAAAAACCATTGTGGAATAGATATCATTAATAATGGGCTTTTACATCTCCAGCAAAAAGGATAATCATGAACATATCTTTTTTTATAAACAAGATAATTATCTTTTTCTAAATCATTTATAATCTGTTCATCAATTTCTCTTGCTTTTCCTCCATTATATTTTCCTGCTTCTTCTGTCATAATTCCATTTATATCCACAGGACATAAAGAGTCTAATTTATTTTTTTTACCTACTTCATAATCTTCTTTTCCATGCCCAGGAGCACAATGAACTAATCCACTCCCTTCTTCTAAATTAACATATCTTGAAGATAAAACAACTCTGTAACTATTCTTAGGATTAACTTTTAAATATTCATTTAAGGGATTTTTATATTCCCAATTTTCCATTTTTTTCCCTTTAAAGGTTTTTATAATTTTATATTTTTTATTAATTTCTTTCATTATTTTATCAACTAATTCTTTTGCAATAATCCATATTTCATTATCTACCTTAATTTCCTGATAATCAAAATTAGGATTAACCATAACCCCTGTATTCCCAGGCAAAGTCCAAGGAGTTGTTGTCCAAATTATTAAATATTTATTTTCTTTTAATGGAAATTTAACAAAAATACTATTATCTTCTTGTTTTGCATATTCAATTTCATTATAAGCAACTGCAGTTTCACATCTTGGACATATATGAATTGGGTATTTTCCTAAATATAATAATCCTTTTTTATTAGCAACCTTAAAAACATCCCAAATAGTTTCAATATAACTTTCTTCTAATGTTAAATAAGGATTTTCAAAATCCATCCAAACCCCAAGATTTTCAAATTCAAAATTCATAATTTCAATATATCTTGTTGCAAATTCCTTACAATTTTTAATAAATTTTTTTATTCCAAATTTTTCTATATCTTTTTTTGTCTTTGCATTAATTTCTTTTTCAACTTTAAATTCAATAGGAACACCATGAGTATCATAACCAGGCCTGTCAAAAACATCAAATCCCATTAATCTATGACCTCTCATAGCAATATCTTTAGAAATCTTATTTAAAGCAGTACCCATATGTATATTACCAGTAGCATATGGAGGACCATCCATCATATAAAACTTTTTACCCTTTTCATTTTTCTTTTTACTTTTTCCATATATCTTATTTTCTTTCCAAAATTTTAGTATTTGTTCTTCATCCATTTTATTAAATGTTTTTCATATTTTTAAATTTAATTTAAATCCCAGACATTTGTGCTGCTTTTAAATCCCATTTATAATCCTTGTGAATCTGTATATATAATTGTTCTTTTTTTTTCAATTCACTAAAATATTGCAATGCTTGTTTTTTTTCATTATCCCAAACAAGTCTAGAAAAATGCTTTGCTTTTTCTTCTATTGTTTTTCCTTGTTTTGATTTTTTTACATTTGTCTCTAACATCTTAAACCACAACCTAAAATAAAGGTTGCTTAAATAATTATAATCCCAATTATAATAGAATTTTTAATTTGATATAATTGGTTTTTCATATTTTTTATAATAATTTATAGTTTTTAAATTTTTACAATCCTTTTAAAAACTCTTTTTCTAAGAAATGTAATTCACCTGGAACAATAAAACAAAAAGGCATTTTGAAATCTTTTTCTTTTAATTCTTCTAAATCTCCATAAAAAAACTTGGAATCTTTTCCAATTTGAGAACATACAATTATTTTATCAATTTCAAGGGCTTTTCTTTCTAAAGCCATTTCCAATTGTATAATTGCTTTTTTAAAACTCAATCCAATATCAATTAAAATTAATGAATGCGCATTTATTTTTAAATTATTTTCAATAACATCTAAAAAACTAATTGGTTCATAATTATTTCTCCAAAAAGGCATACTTGTTATTTTCCCAAATTTGTATAATTGCAGTCCAGATTCTGATATTCCATCTAAAATTGAAGAATTATGAATTACTTTTAATTTAACATTTAATTCTTTTGCATCATTTAAATAATGAATATGTGTTGTTGCAAATAAAGGATTTCCATAAATTAAAAGAGCAATTGTTTTTGTCTTAGCTTGTTTTAATAATTTTAAAGATTCAACATCTTTTCTTTCTAAAGGAGTTATTTTAACATTTAATATATTCTCTAAATCTTCAAGAGAATATGGAAAATTAACAGTGTAATTTTCTAAATAAATCTTATTGCATTTTTTTAAAATTTCTATACCTTCTAAAGAAATTCCTTTTTCATTTAAACCTAAGCCTATTAAATATAACATAAAATAAAAAGAAAAAAAGAATTAATAAAGATAACTGAAATATTTTTTATTATGTGTATATTGTTATATGTTCATTATCTAATTTAAACCATGAAGGCATTCCACTTATTATTTGTGATGAAGGATTTGAAGAAGAAAAATAAATATAATCAACACAAGATTTGTCCTTTATTGAAATGCCTTGGTTTGATAAATCAGGAAGATAAACTAAAGATTCAATTCCATTTTCATCTTTTGTTAGATTACCTTCAAATCTATTTAAAAAACTTGGAGCTAAAGTTGAATTAATATAATATCTATTTTCTAAATGTTCATACAAATTATCTGGTAAATTATATATTGTTTTATTGAATTTATTAGAAATCATTCCATTTGTATTTACAATATATAGAGGGTCTTCAAAATTTTCAATTGAAACTAAACTTGTTATTTCTTTTGTTTTATTCCATAAAATATCTTCACTTTTATCTTTTATTAATAATCCTGTATTTAAAATAATTTTAACATTCCAGGGATTCTCTTGTGTTATTTTAATACTAGGATTGTAAAATGAAATCTCTGCATTCATTTTAGAAGCTTTTTCATTTAAGGAATTTTGAATATCAATAAATTTAGCTCCATTCATTAAATCTTCATCTATTCCATTTAAAGTTCCATTAAAAAACAATTCATTAAAACTTTGATTTACATTATTGATATATTCTCCTTTTTCAATTATTCTTTTTTGCATTAAAAAAATTCCCCTATATCCTGAGATATATAACTGCCTTGGTAAATCCTGTTCAATTGAAAAAACAAAATTATTCATAGTTTTAATCCTGTAATTTGTTGAATCCTTTTCAATAAAAGAATAAAGAGAAAAACTAATTGCAAATAAAGACAACATTGTTATAGCTAATATTGTAAATATCACTCCTTTTTTATTTTTCATCTTTTATATAACTGCTTCTTTTTATAATATATACTATCTAAAGGACTTTTTATATTTTGCAGTTGAAAATTACTAACATGAGTATATACCTGAGTGGTTTCTAACTTAGAATGTCCTAATAATTTTTGGATTATTCTAATATCAACACCATCTTCAAGTAGATGAGTAGCATAAGAATGCCTTAAAGTATGACAGCTTGCTTTTTTCTTAATTCCTGATTTTTTTAAAGAATTTTCAAATATTTTTTGTATTGTTTTTAAATTAATTTTTTTACTTCTTCCAAAAAAAACATACTCTCCTTTATTTAATTCAATATAGTTTTTTAATTCTTTAGATAATGTCTCAGGTAGTTTAACATATCTATCTTTTGCACCTTTTGAATTTTTAATTAAAACCATTTTTCTTTCAAACTCAATATGTTCTGGCTTTAAATTTTGTAATTCACTTATTCTTAGCCCAAGCCCATAAATAGTTTTTAATATAAGCTGATGTTTTGGATTCATATTAACATTTAAAATCTTGAAAATTTCTTCTTTAGATAAAACACTCGGTAAATGTTTTTCTTTTTTAGGCCTTTTAATTTTTAATTCTTTATTAAAAACATTATATGCAAATTTTAATGCACTTATTACAAGATTAAGAGAAATATTAGAATGTCCTTTTTTATTAAGATATGCAAGATATTCTTTGACATCTTCAACAGAACTTCCATTTATTTTTTTATCTCTTAGAAATTTCTCAAATCCCCTAAAAATAGCAAGATATGTTTCTCTTGTTTTAATAAGAAAACCCTGAGCACACATTTGTTTATACAAATAAGCTAGCTCTCCATAAAGTTCGCCCATAACCAATATATGCCTCTAAAGTATATAAATTTAGGCATATATGGAGTTCAGGCTGACGCCTTTTTCTTCGAAAAAGGGAAATCACAGATGAGTCTAAAACCCCCGACCACCCACCCCTAATAGGAGAAATCACCAAATCCTTCGGATATTTAGCTGAAATAAATTTCAGAAGAAAAACTTCTTTTATCCGACCAAACCAAACTCACAAAATTGCTATGCAACTTTGTCTAACAAAGGATAAAAGGTTCGCAAAGCTCTCCCAAATTTTTCTATTTTATTGGGGAGTTCTATTTGATTTGAAGCTTTAGATAAATTTATATAATTAAGGATTTTATTTTTTAAAGAATGAAAAAATCTGCACAATTGATTGGTGCCATCATAGGATTAATAATAGGAATAATCTTATTTTTCATAAATTGCTGGGGATTATTTAATTGTGTAGAAGGAGCTACATGTGGAAATCCCTATGCTTGCATCCAACAAATACTTCTAATAACTGTTGTTTTTGTTATAGTTGGATTTCTTGTAGGTTGGGCTTTTCAAAAAATAAAATCTAAAAGAACAAAAATAATACTTATTGTAATTGTGATATTAATCGCATTATCTCTACTATTTATTCGGCCTTATAATATTCACAAATCTACTGATTGTTACCCTCATCCAGATATTTCTATTCAAAAGGGAATTTGTATAGGATTTGTTTCACAAATCGATAAATCTTTGGATGCTAATATATCCGATAAAGATTGCACAATGCATTTGATGGGTTCTCAATGTTCAGGCATAAAAATACCATTATCAGAAATCCGCAATGGATAATGCCTACTTCTAGGGGTTATTGTTTTAAGGTTGTGCGTTATACATTCCCATATTTCCTGCATAGGATTCTATAAAGTTTAAAGATTCCTCCCCAGATTAATCCATATAAAGTAATTACAAATAAAATTATAATCACAATTGTAATGATGTGTACATAAGGGCCGAGAAATAAGGGTATTACGAATTCCTTAACAAAGAACCATATTGGATTAATTAATTGCCCCATATTTAATAGAGTAAGGTTGTTTCCAAAGAGTCTAGCGAGCGTTCCTATTGGAGTACTATTCATAGGAGGGATTATATATCTAATTAAAAAAGAAACAATCCCATAACCTAAACCAAAAACAAATCCTCTAAACACAGATATTGTTTTATTTTTTTGTTTGAGATGTCTTATATATTTCATCAATAAAATACACCCTAATGCATAAAATATTATGGAAAAAAAGATTAAGGACCAAGCTGGTTGAACTCCAGTTCCTCTAACATCATGAAGATAGACAAATATTAGAAAGATAAAAATCCCAATCATTCCACCTACAATCCCATTTTTTAACCACGGTTTCATTTTCTTTTTATAATGTTAAAAGGTATAGGTCACTTATAAATCTTTATTCATTATCTGAACTCCCCTCTTCTTTTTTCCAAAAAAGAAGCAAAAAAGGGTGATTTCTCTAATTCTATGGGTTTTAGACAACTAACCCACCATCCACTCATCTGTGACTCACGAGGAAAAATCAAGATTTTTCAGCTCGTGTTTTTTCTGCTGAAAAAATCCCTGAACAGCAGATAAAAAGTTCATTGCGATTCACCCAAATTTGTTTCTCAAACTTCTTTTATCTGCAGACGTTATACGACATTTGGGTTTTGGATAGAAAGATACTTTTAGCTAACTTAATCTAAAAAAATAATAGAAACCAAAAGATTTACTTATACAAATGCAAAAATTTTTGTGCAACTTCATCTAAAGATGGTCCGTCTCTTGCTCTTTGAGTCCTCATTTTTTCTACAGCTACTGCTGTAAGATATTCTGGACTATGTTCATATGCCCATCTTTCTTGAATTGCTTTTTCTATTTTGTAATCCATGTATTTAATAATAATCTACTACTTTATAAATCTTTCAGTGATTTACTACTATTAAGTTAATAATCAAGTTACGCTAAAACCCAAACGCTAAAGGGACGTTGCACTCTCGGACTTCGTCCTCGCCTCGTATAACAGGGCTTAAAGGGTTTCGTTCGGTTGCACCTCACTACACCCAAATTCAATTTCATCTCTGAAAAAATTCTCAGCTCTGTTTCACGAGGAGAATTTTTTCGAGGAAATTAAACTTTCCTTATCCCAGATGTTAGTTTCAATTGAGAATTCACCCATTTTTCAAATTATCAAGATAGTAAAATCAGGCTTTAGCCATCCCCCGACCACCCGCCCCAGATTGGAGAGGTTGTCTTTTTTCTTGAGAAAGTTGTTCCACCCCCAAATTTTCTAAAGCAATTATTTTCTATACTCTGGATGTTCTCTGTAAAATCTTTCTGTTTCTTCATTTCTCCAGTTTTCAAATTCTTCTGGAGAAAGAGAATTTATCCATTTTATTCTTTCCATCTGCTCTTCTGTAATTAAACATCCTGTCGGATGTTGTCCGGTCTGTTGAGGGTTAACTACTGAATCTGAAACATAAGGTTTTATATATTCGGCATATCCAGAGAGCTTATCCTGAGAAATTCCTAAATCTTGTGCAAGACGAGTTCTCATTTTATCAGTT
>Ga0272442_10009814_pt1 | contig 11884 bp, 7 predicted proteins | sample SSMForm2O_FD_200262 | JGI IMG/M metagenome (GOLD analysis project Ga0272442, IMG submission 200262) | Marine sediment archaeal communities from Little Sippewissett salt marsh, Falmouth, MA, United States - SSM-Form-2O | ecosystem: Environmental > Aquatic > Marine > Wetlands > Sediment ...
CCGAGTTGGGCTTTTTGGGGGTGTCGGTCTTCACTTGAAGACAGACGCCGCGGCGCTGCGGACAGTGCTGCAAGGCCTTGGCCTTCGACTTACGCCTGCGGCTTTTGCGCCCCTTGCGAACAAGCTGATTGACGGTAGGCATTTAATCGTCTCCGCTTAGCCTTGACTCTCCACTTCGGAAAACTCCGCCTCACCCTCGTCGGCCGACGCCGGGGGCTCGTCTATCCAGATGTCGGGCATATCGGTCTCGATCTCGGTATCGGCATAGCGCTTCATGCCGGTGCCGGCGGGGATGAGGTGGCCCATTATCACGTTTTCTTTGAGTCCGCGCAGGCCGTCGCGCTTGGCGGCCTGGGTCAGCACCGCCGTCGTCTGCTGGAACGACGCCGCCGAGATGAAGCTCTCGGTCGAGAGAGATGCCTTCGTTATCCCGAGGAGGACGGACCTGGCGCTTGCGGGCTTGCCGTTATCGTCGGCCACGCGGGTGTTCTCGTCGGCAAAGACCCAGCGGTCGACATGCTCGCCGGGGAGGAAGACCGTGTCGCCGGGGTCCTCTATCTCGATCTTCCGCAGCATCTGGCGGATGATGACCTCGATGTGCTTGTCGTTTATCTTCACGCCCTGGAGTCGATAGACCTCCTGCACCTCGGTGAGGAGGTACTCCTGCAAGGCGCGCTCGCCCTTCACCGCGAGGATATCTTGTGGAACGATGGGGCCCTCGATGAGGGCCTCGCCGGCCACGACGTGGTCACCCTTGTAGACGTTGAGGTGCTTGCCCGGCGGTATGAGATACGCACGCTCGAGGCCCGTCTCCTCGTTGCGGACCGCGATTTTGCGCATGCCCTTGGCCGAACCGGCGAACTCGACCGTGCCGTCGATCTCGGTGATGACCGAGGGGTTCTTGGGCTTGCGAGCCTCGAAGAGCTCCACGACGCGGGGCAGACCGCCCGTGATGTCCTTGGTGCGCTGTATCTCGCGCGGGATCTTCGCCAACACATCGCCGGCGAGGACCTCGTCGCCGTCGGTGATGATCACGTGCGCGCCTGACGGGATGCTGTAGTAAGTCAGTATCTCGCCCGACTCGTCCGTGATGACGATCTGCGGGTGCTTGTCCTCCTTGTGGTCGATGATAACGCGGCCGACGCGGCCGGTGACCTCGTCGAGCTCCTGGCGGACAGTGACATCCTCGATCATGTCCTCGAAGCGGGCGGTGCCCGACACCTCCGTCAGAATCGACATGGTGTAGGGGTCCCACTCGGCCATGACCGCACCTTTCGCGACCTTACCGCCGTCCTCGACGGAGATTATGGCGCCGGCGAGGAGGAAGTGTCGCTCGAGCTCGCGCCCCTCGTCGTCATGCACGCTGATGGAGCCGTTGCGGTTGATGGCTATCATGTCGCCGTCACGGTTGACCACCGCGCGCAGATTGTGGAAGCGGATGTCGCCCTCGTACTTGGCGCCGACGCGGGACTTCTCGATGACGCGGGAGGCCGTGCCGCCGATGTGGAACGTACGCATCGTCAGCTGCGTGCCCGGCTCGCCGATGGACTGGGCCGCTATGATGCCCACCGCCTCGCCGATGCTCACCTGGTCGCGCCTGGCCAGCGACCAGCCGTAACACTTCTGGCAGATGCCCTGCCGCGACTCGCAGGTGAGGACCGAACGTATGCGGACCTCGTCGATGCCCGCCTCCTCGATGGCGCGGGCCGCATCGTCGTCTATCACCTCGCCCGCCTTGACTATCACATCGCCGAGAAGCGGTATGACAACGTCCTCACAGGTCGTGCGGCCGATGACGCGCTCGGAGATGGGGATGACCATCTCCTCGCCCTCGTAAAGGCCCTGAACCGTGATGCCGTTGAAGGTGCCGCAATCCACCTCGGTGACGATGACGTCCTGGGCGACGTCGACCAGGCGCCTGGTGAGATACCCGGAGTCGGCCGTCTTGAGGGCCGTGTCGGCAAGGCCCTTCCGCGCGCCGTGCGTGCTGATGAAGTACTCCAGAACCGTGAGGCCCTCGCGGAAGTTGGAGGTGATCGGGGTCTCGATTATCTCGCCCGAGGGCTTGGCCAAGAGGCCGCGCATGCCCGCCAACTGGCGGATCTGCAGTCGGGAACCGCGCGCACCGGAGTCGGCCATCATGAACATGGGGTTGAAGACCCCGCGTATGCTGACGCCGCCCGGAACGTCGGGTCGGTCGAGCTCAAGGCCCTCGAACAGCTTGTCGGACAGCTCGTCCGTGCAGCTCGTCCAGATGTCGACCACCTTGTTGTAGCGCTCGCCCTCGGTGATGAAACCAAGCTGGTACTGCTCCTCCACCTCGGCCACGGCCTTGCGGGCCCGACCGAGGAACTCGGACTTCTCGGGCGGGATGCGCATGTCGCGGATCGAGATGCTCATGCCACCCAGCGTGGCCCACTCGAAGCCGGTGTTCTTCAGCGTGTCCAGCATCTCGACCGTCGCGGCCTGACCAAGCGCCTTGTAACAGCCGTTGATGAGGTCGGACAGGCTGCTCTGGGTGATGGGCTCGCCGACACGTAACACCCGCATGCGCAGGTGCTCGGGGAGCGCCGCCGGCAGCTTCTCCGTCAGGAGCACGCGGCCGGGCGTCGTGCTGACCATCTCGCCCCGGACGCGCACCTTGACCCGTGCGTGCAGGCCGACCTGGCCCAGATCGTAGGCCAACAGGCACTCCGTCGGGCCCGAGAACACCATGCCCTCGCCCGACTCGCCCCGGCACTCCCTCGTGAGGTAGTAACAGCCGAGGACGATGTCCTGCGTGGGTATGGTTATGGGATCGCCCGAGCCGGGCGAGAAGATGTTGTTCGTCGAGAGCATCAGAAGGCGCGACTCGAGCTGCGCCTCCAGAGACAACGGCACGTGCACCGCCATCATGTCGCCGTCGAAGTCGGCGTTGAACGCCTTGCACACCAACGGGTGGATGCGGATGCCCTTGCCGTCGACCAGGACCGGCTCAAACGCCTGTATGCCGAGGCGGTGCAGGGTCGGCGCGCGGTTGAGAAGCACCGGGGTCTCGTTGACGACCTCCTCCAGTATGTCCCAGACCTCGGGCTTGACGCGCTCGACCATCCGCTTGGCCGACTTGATCGTGTGGACGAAACCGCGCTCCTTCAGCTTGCGGATGATGAACGGCTCGAACAGCTCGAGCGCCATCTTCTTGGGAAGAGCGCACTGGTGGAGCTTCAGCTCGGGGCCGATGACGATGACCGAACGGCCCGAGTAGTCCACGCGCTTGCCCAGAAGGTTCTGGCGGAAGCGCCCCGGCTTGCCGCGGAGCATGTCCGAAAGGGACTTCAGCGGCCTGTTGCCCGGACCCATCACCGCGCGACCCTGGCGGCCGTTGTCGAACAGCGCGTCCACCGCCTCCTGAAGCATCCGCTTCTCGTTACGGATGATCACGTCCGGCGCCGACAGCCGCAGCAGATGGCGCAGGCGCTCGTTGCGGTTGATCACGCGCCTGTATAGATCGTTGAGATCGCTCGTGGCGAAACGGCCTCCGTCAAGAGGAACCAGCGGCCGCAGGTCGGGCGGGATGACCGCTATCACGTCGAGCACCATCCACTCGGGGCGGTTGCCCGAATTGCGGAACTGCTCCACTATGCGCAGACGCTTCGTCAGGCGCTGGCGCTTCTGCTTGGAACCCGTCTTGCCCAAATCCTCACGGAGCTCCTCGGCGATGGAGTTGAGATCGAGATCGCGCAGCAACTCGCGGACCGCCTCGGCCCCCATGCGCGCGTCGAACGACCCGGCGCCGAGTTCCTCCACCTTCGTCCGGAACTCCTCGTCCGTGAGAAGCTGACGGACCTTCAGGTCGGTGTTGCCCGGATCGAGGACCACGTACTCCTCGTAGTAGAGGATCCTCTCAAGCGTGCGCACACCCATGTCGAGCAGGTTGCCCATGATGGAGGGCGATACCTTGAAGAACCAAACGTGCGAAACGGGCGCGGCAAGGGTGATGTGCCCCATTCGCTCGCGCCGCACCTTCGACTGCGTCACCTCAACGCCGCAGCGATCGCAGACCACGCCGCGGTGCTTTATCCGCTTGTACTTGCCGCAGTTGCACTCCCAGTCCTTCGTCGGCCCGAAAATCTTCTCGCAGAACAGGCCGTCCTTCTCGGGCTTGAAGGTCCGGTAGTTTATCGTCTCGGGCTTCTTCACCTCGCCGCGCGACCAGGACAGGATGGTCTCGGGGGAGGCAATGCCTATCTTTATCGAGTCGAAACTGTTCACGCCCTGGCTTTCGCCCCGGCCGTAACGGTCGGGGTGGAGCAGGTCCGCACCGAACGGGAACGGCTCTTCCTCCTCCTTCTCCTCGCCGTTGGTGCGCTCGGTCCGTATGTCGAGGCAGAGGCTCTGAAGCTCCTTTATCAACACGTTGAACGACTCGGGGATGCCGGGCTGAAGCGTGTTCTCGCCCTTGACTATCGCCTCGTAAATGCGCGTGCGACCGACGACGTCGTCGGACTTGACCGTGAGAAGCTCCTGGAGCGTGTGCGCCGCGCCATAAGCCTCCAGGGCCCATACCTCCATCTCGCCGAAGCGCTGGCCGCCCATCTGCGCCTTGCCGCCGAGGGGCTGCTGCGTCACCAGCGAATAGGGGCCTATCGAACGCGCGTGGACCTTGTCGTCGACCAGATGCGACAGCTTCATCATGTAGATGTAGCCTACCGTCACCTCCTGGGCGAACCTCTCACCGCTTCGACCGTCGTAGAGCGCCGTCGTGCCGTTCTCGGGCAGACCTCCCTCAACGAGCAGCTCCTCGATCTCGGCCTCCGACGCGCCGTCGAAGACCGGCGTCGCGATGTGGAGGCCCAGACTCCTCGCCGCCCAGCCAAGGTGCGTCTCCAGTATCTGACCCACGTTCATCCGCGAGGGGACGCCCAACGGGTTCAGAACTATCTCGACGGGCGTGCCGTCCGGCAGGAACGGCATATCCTCCTCAGGCAGGATCTTGGCCACGACGCCCTTGTTGCCGTGACGGCCCGCCATCTTGTCGCCGACGGAGAGCTTGCGCTTGGAGGCCACGTAGACCTTCACCATCTTGATCACGCCCGGGGGCAACTCGTCACCCCGGCGGATGCGCTCTATCTCCTCGTCGCACTGAAGTCGCATCGCCTGTATGCGCTCGTCGAACTCCTTGGCTATCGCGCGGATCTGAGAGACCTGGGACGCCTTGCCCGTTATCTTCAGCCCGGCGAAGCCGTGCCCGGCCATCTTCATCAGCAGATCGTCGTCCACCGTCTCGCCCGATTCGGCTATCGTCACGCCGGTGACCGAGTCGGTGAAATCCTTCGCCAATACGTCGCCCTTGCACAGCTCGCCTACAAGGCCGCACATCGCCCGGCGAAGCGCCTGTATCCGCAACTCGTACTGGCTGAATATGCGATCTATCTCGCGCTGCTCGAAGGCCGTGCCCGCCTCCGAAAGACCGCGCTCCTTGCGCGAGAATACCTTCACGTCGACGACGATGCCCTCCAAGCCCGGCGGGACCTTCAGAGAGGCGTCGCGCACGTCCGCCGACTTCTCGCCGAAAATCGCGCGCAGCAGCTTCTCCTCGGGCGACAGCTCCGTCTCGCTCTTGGGTGTGACCTTGCCGACCAATATGTCGCCCGGGCCCACCTCGGCACCAATGCGCACTATGCCCGTGCTGTCCAGATCGCGAAGCGTGTCCTCCCCCACGTTGGGGATGTCGCGCGTTATCTCCTCGCGACCCAGCTTCGTGTCCCGCGCCTCTATCTCGAACTCCTCGACGTGAATCGAGGTGAAAATGTCTTCCTTGAGGATCCGCTCCGAAATGAGTATGGCGTCCTCGAAGTTGTGACCCCCCCACGGCATGAACGACACCAACACGTTGCGGCCCAACGCCAGATCGCCGTTCTTCATCGCGGGACCGTCCGCGATGACCTGACCCGCGCTCACCTTCTGGCCCGGCTTGACTATCGGGCGCTGGTTCAGCGTCGTCGACTGGTTGCTGCGCCGGAACTTGGTCAGATGATACATGTCGATCTCGCCGTCCTCGCCCTGGATCAGGACCAGGTCGGCGGAGACATCCACAACCGTGCCCGGGCGCTTCGCCACCGGCGCCACGCCGCTGTCACGCGCCGTCACGTGCTCGAGCCCCGTGCCTACGTAAGGCGCCTCCGTCTGCAACAGAGGAACCGCCTGCCTCTGCATGTTCGAGCCCATCAGCGCGCGCGTCGGGTCGTTGTGCTCCAGGAACGGGATGAGCGCCGCCGCCACCGAAACCAACTGCTTCGGCGAGACGTCCATGTAATGGACCTCGGCGGGAGGCACGCTGACGTAATCCTGCGCGCTGCGGCAGAGGACGTCGTCCCCCACCAACCTGCCCTTCTCGTCCACCGGGGCGTTCGCCTGCGCAACGACGTACAAGTCCTCGGTCTGAGCGTCGAGGTACTCGATCTCGTCCGTGACCACGCCGTTCTTGACCCTGCGGTACGGCGTCTCGAGAAAGCCCAGATCGTTCACCCGGGCAAACGTGGACATCTGCGCGATCAGGCCGATGTTGGGACCCTCGGGCGTCTCCACCGGGCATATGCGCCCGTAATGGCTGAAGTGGACGTCGCGCACCTCGAACGAGGCCCTGTCGCGCGACAGACCGCCCTGGCCCAGCGCCGAAAGCCTCCGCTTGTGCGCCAGCTCGGCCAAGGGGTTCGTCTGATCCATGAACTGGGAGAGCTGAGACCTGCCGAAGAAATCCTTGATCGCCGCCGCCACAAGCTTGGCGTTCACCAGGTTCTGAGGCATCACCGTCGCCATGTCCTGGATGCTCATCCGCTCCTTGATCAGGCGCTCTATCCGGGCCAAGCCGATGCGGAACTGGTTCTGGACCAACTCGCCGTTGGACCGGACGCGACGGTTGCCCAGATGGTCGATGTCGTCCTCGTTGCCCGAGCCCGAACGCAGACCGATGATGTAGCGCATCGCCTCGAGGAAGTCCTCCTTCGTGAGGACCGTCTCGTCCGCGGGGGCCGACAGGCCGAGCTTGCGGTTGAGCTTGTGACGGCCCACGGCCGCCAGGTCGAAGTACTTCGGGTCGAAGAACAACCTGCGGAAGAGCCTGCGGGCGTTGTCCACCGTCGGCGGGTCGCCCGGACGGAGCCGATGATATACCTCGATCAGCGCCTCCTGCTCGGACTGGACCGGGTCGGACCGCAACGTCTCGACTATGCACTTGTCCACGTCGCCGCCGGCCACCAGCTCCAAGCTCTTGACCTTCGCGTCGAGAATGACGTCGACCAGTTCTTCCGTGATCTCGTCCGCAGCGTTGACGATGATCTCATTCGTCGACGGGTCGGGCACGTCGGCGGCGGCCACCCGGCCCACCAACTTGCCGCGGGCGCTCCGCCGGTTCACCGACACCTGCTCCGTCTCGTAAAACAGCTTGATGATGTCCGCCGTGGCACCGAAACCAAGCGCGCGCAGAAGAACCGTCGACGCCAGCTTGCGCTTGCGGTCGATCGAGACGAACAGCACGTCGTTCACGTCGCACTCGAACTCCACCCACGCACCGCGATAAGGGATTATCCGGCCCGTGTGCAGCTTCTTGCCCGAGGGATGCACCTTGTGGTCGAAGGACACGCCCGGCGAGCGGTGCAACTGAGAGACAATCACCCTCTCGGCCCCGTTGATCACGAACGTGCCGTGCTCAGTGATCAGGGGGACCTCCCCCATGTACACCTCCTGCTCGCGCACGTCCTGGACGTAGGGATCGCCGCCGTCGGCGTTCTTCTCGCGAATCACCAGACGCATCTTCACCTTCAGAGGGGCCGCATACGTCAGACCCCTCCGCTGGCACTCGCTTACCGTGTACTTCGGCTCGGCTATGGTGTAGCTGACGAACTCCAGCGACGACGGGTTGTCGTAACCGACCACCGGAAAGACATCCAGAAACGTCGCCTGAAGCCCGACGCGCTCACGTTTGTCCGCAGGTACGTCCGCCTGGAGAAAACGCCGGTACGACTCAGTCTGCAGCTCTATCAGGTTCGGCAGCGGCAGAACCTGAGGGAGCTTGCCAAACGTCTTGCGCTCCAGTGGACTCGAACCGTTCATTCTGTCCCCCATGGCCGGCCTCACTCAGCCGGCCCGGCGGCTTGAACCGTATGCAACGACGCCCGACAGCACCAAGAACCCGAACACCCGACGGCCGCTACTTGACCTCGACCGTCGCGCCGGCTTCTTCCAGCTTGTCCTTGATCTGCTGGGCCTCCTCCTTCGTCACGCCCTCCTTGACGTTCGTCGGCGCGCCTTCGACCAGGTCCTTGGCTTCCTTCAGCCCGAGGCTCGTGACCGCACGAACCTCCTTGATGACCTGGATCTTCTTGGGACCTATCGCCGAAAGCACAACCGTGAACTCGATCTGCTCCTCGGCCTCGGCAGCCCCGGCCGCACCGGCCGCCGGACCCGCCATCATCGCCATGGGCGCCGCCGCCGTCACGCCGTAGTGATCCTCCAGCGCCTTCACCAGCTCGGACAACTGCAGGACCGTCATCTTGTCGATCTGATCGATGAAGCCCTGGATCTCGGGAACCATCTCGCCCGTGCTCATGTCGCTCTTCCTCTCACTGCAACGCTATCAGGAGCGTGCTGCTTTCTTCCGCCGACCAGGGGCTGGATATGCCCCAAACGCACGTGCTATTCGAAAACGGCCCTCGCCGTCTCTACTCGGTCTCGTCGCCTCCGCCCTCACCCTCGCCGCCTTCAACAGACTCGATGGGCGCGGCGGGCTCGGCCTCCGGCTCCACCGCCGGAGCCTCTTCTGCGGCCGGCTCGGCGGCCTGCGGCTCCGCGGCAACCTCCTCACCCGACTCCACCCTCTTCTTCGAAACCGCGTCGATGACCCCGACAAGGTCGCGAAGAACCGCCGCCAGGACACCGACAAAGCCCGCCACCGGGGCGTTTATTCCCCCGATAACCCTGGCTATGAGCACGTCCCGCGGCGGGATATCCGCCAGCTCGGCCACGTTGGCGTGGTCCAGAACCGACCGCTCGAGCATGCCGCCGCGGAGCTCTAAGGCCTCGTGGTCCTTGGCGAAATCGCGCAAGGCCCGCGCGACCGCCGGCGGCTCCTCCCCCACGAAGACCAGCGCCGTCGCACCGGCTATCTGCTCGGTCAGAGCAGAGCGGTCGGACTCGGAGAACACCAGACGCGTCAGTGTGTTCTTGGTCACCATCATGCGCCCGCCGGCCTCGCGGACGCGCCGCCGCAGATCCGTCATGGCCTCAACGTCCAGACCCTTGTATCCCACGACGAATAGGTCCGGGCTCTGCGAAACGCGGCTCGATAGATCGGCGAGCATCGCCTTGTTCACAAGCTGTGGCACTGCCTTGCACCCTCAGTGCTCGCCGCGGGAAGCCGCCAGGCCCCCGCAGCAACCCTTGAATTACGCGCTGACCACCGCGGCAAACCCGGAGACGTCCAACGCAACTCCGGGCCGCTGGGTCGAAGTCAGAACGGCCTTGCGTATGTAGGTACCCTTGCAGGCGGCCGGACGCGCCCTCGTCACCACTTCGATGACCGTACGCGCGTTCTCCGCCAACTTCTCCGCATCGAACGAGGCCTTGCCCACCACGACGTGGAGGTTGGCCTCCTTGTCCAGCTTGTACTCCACCCGCCCTCCCTGGATGTCCCCGATGGCGTCGGCGACGTCGAAGGTCACCGTTCCCGTCTTCGGGTTGGGCATGAGTCCGCGCGGGCCCAATACGCGCCCGAGCTTGCCCACGTCCCGCATCATGTCCGGCGTGGCAACCGCAACGTCGAAATCGAGCCAGCCGCCCTGGATCTTCTCGACCAGGTCCTCGGCTCCGACAAAGTCGGCGCCGGCCGCCTCCGCGGCCGCCGCGTGCTCGCCCCTGGCGAATACCGCCACGCGTACCGTCTTGCCCGTACCGTTCGGCAACTTCACCGTGCCGCGGATCATCTGGTCGGACTGGCGCGGGTCGACGCCCAAGTTGAACGAGAGACTCACCGTCTCGTCGAACTTGGCGCCCTCCATGCCCTTGAGAACGGTTATCGCCTCCATCAGATCGTAAGCCTTGCCCGCCTCGACCTTGCCCTCGTTGACCTTCTGACGCTTGGTCTGCCGGCTCATCAGGCGGCCCCCCCGACAACCTCGATGCCCATCGAGCGCGCCGTGCCCATGATGATCCGGACGGCGGCGTCGACGTCGGCCGCGTTGAGGTCGTTCTTCTTCGTCTCCGCGATCTCGCGCACCTGATCGACCGTGACCTGACCGACCTTGTTCTTGTTGGGCTCACCGGAGCCCTTTGCGAGATTGGCGGCCTGCTTGAGAAGCACGGCCGCCGGAGGAGACTTCATCACGAACGTAAACGAACGGTCATGGTAGACCGTGATGACTACGGGGATGATCAGGCCTTCCTTGCCCTGCGTCTGGCTGTTGAAGGCCTGGCAGAACTCCATGATGTTCACGCCGTGCTGACCGAGCGCCGGACCCACCGGCGGGGCCGGGTTCGCCCGGCCGGCCGGCACCTGGAGCTTTATCTGCGCCGTTACTCGCTTGGCCATCCTAGACTCTCTCCACCTGCCAGTATTCGAGCTCGACCGGCGTCGGCCGGCCGAAGATTGACACCATTACGCGAAGCTTGCCCTTCTCGGGCTGAACGTCGTCGATAACACCTGTGAAGTTGACGAACGGACCCTCTATCACCTTCACGCGCTCGCCGGTCTCGAAGACCACCTTCGGCTGAGGCTTCTCCTGACGCTCCTCCGTCTGCTGCATGATCGTATCGATCTCTTTTTCCGTCAGAGGCACCGGGGCGTTGCCCGCACCCACGAACTTCGCAACACCCGGCGTGTTCTTCACGAGGTACCAGGTCTCTTCGTTCATCACCATCTTCACGAGCACGTACCCGGGAAAGAACCTGCGGGTCGAGACGCGCTTCTGGCCGCCGCGGATCTCGGCCACCTCCTCGGTCGGCACCAGCACCTCGGGTATGGCATCCTTCATCCCGAGCGAGTCAATACGATGCTCGAGATTGTGCCTTACGCGATTCTCGTGCCCGGCCTGAGTGTGGACGACGTACCACCTGGCCTCGGTGCTCTGCTCTGCCACCTACCCGCTCCCCACGCTTCAGGCCCCGCCGCCGAGAAGCTCGATAAGCTTCGCCGGGGCGATCACGATGACCTTCTGGAAGACGACGTCCGCCACGCCGATGAACGCCGCGCTTATCACAACCATGACGACCACAACGGCAGTCGCGCTCACCAGCTCGCGCCGGGTCGGCCACGTCACCCGCTTCATCTCCGCAACGACCTCGGAGACGTATTTCTTGGTCTTAGCTATCATGGCTCCCCGATGCTTCCCGCCACCACGGCCCCCCATACACTCGGAATCCCCCGAGCACACCCGGCCACCGGCACCGTAGTCGCAAAGAAGCCGACGGATGGGGCGTGGAACTCCCCACTATTCCGTCAGCCTGCCTTTGTGTGCCTGGCAGGCCTGGAGGGATTCGAACCCCCAACACCCGGATTTGGAGTCCGGTGCTCTGCCAATTAGAGCTACAGGCCTGCGTTGATCCTCAAGTTGATCTACGACAGCGTGTCTCTGTTCATTGAGACCGCCGTCCCCCGCGGCCTATCGCGTCTCCCTGTGCACCGTGTGGCGGCGACAGAATCGACAGTACTTCTTCATCTCCAGCCGCTGCTGCTGCCGCTGCCGGTTCTTGTCCGCCGAATAGTTGCGCTGCTTGCATTCCGTGCAGGCAAGCGTTATACGCGTTCTCATTGCCCTAACCGGCCCCAGCCTATTTCGCTATCTTCGCGATGACGCCCGCGCCTACCGTCTGACCGCCCTCGCGAATCGCAAAACGCAACCCTTCCTCCATC
>Ga0272442_10009815_pt1 | contig 11884 bp, 8 predicted proteins | sample SSMForm2O_FD_200262 | JGI IMG/M metagenome (GOLD analysis project Ga0272442, IMG submission 200262) | Marine sediment archaeal communities from Little Sippewissett salt marsh, Falmouth, MA, United States - SSM-Form-2O | ecosystem: Environmental > Aquatic > Marine > Wetlands > Sediment ...
TGAACTGCGCCAAAGCGCAAGCCCCCTGCTAAAAATAATCCGCCAACCAAGATGACCAGCAAGAACGCACTCAAGAGTGACGTCTTGTCCACAGGCAACCCCACTAAATACTACGTTGAACTAACACTTAACCCTTATTCTCGGTGCTTATACTTACCTGTGTCTGTAGAGTATGAGTTAAAGAATAATACCTATGCTTCCGTGAATCGCAAGACGATTCCGTGGATTTAGCGGGACTTAGCTTTGTTCTATAAGGCGCTTACACATAATTTTCTCAGTCTTATAGCTTAATGATTAGAACGACAAGATTTATTAGTCCTCAAAAGACAGCAGTTTAAAACCGACTTTCATAAATAACTTAAATGAGGGGACTATAGACTCCGAGCAGCAAGCCACACGCGCCAGCGCAGTTAAAACAACACGCATCCTTGGAACTTTATGCGACTTTTCAAGACATTCTGCGACAAAAAAAGACACATGAAACGCCCGCTTCACAGCCAAAACAAAAAACAAAGCTCAAAAAACAAACAACCAACACGATAGGGGGCTACGGAAAAAACGCACAACACTACCGCGCACCTTGAACGGCTCAGTTACTTATTCAGAATTTCAGGTTTAGACTTTGACTATTTGACCTCGAAGGAAGTGCATATTTCTTCCACTGTTCGGTTCAGCGTCAGTTCAGAAATGTCCTGCCCGTAATCCAATATTCGCCTTGAACTGTCCAGCATCAACCTGAGAATCGCCGCGACATTCGGATCCAGTTTCTTGATGGACATAAGCCTGATCAACTCAGTCTCCAGCGTTACAAATGAACCGCGTTTAGCAATTATTTTCTCAGCGTCGTTGTATGCTCTTTTGAACATTGCTTTTGTGGCTTCCTCGAACAGTTGGTGCGCTACCGAATTGAAGTTGAGCAGCTGCGAGTACACTTCTTCATCTATGGGTTCTCTTATGAACAGAAGTTGGTCATCGATTTGCTTCTGGAAAGTTGCCAAGTTATTGACTATGTTTAACGCGTTTTCGGCGATGTTCGTTATGTCGTTCACAATTATCCTGTACAGTAGGAACTCTTTTGGGGTTCTGAAGCCTAACTCTCTGAACAGGTTGCGTTCTATGCCGAATTTCAATTGGCGAACAGCGTATAAACCTAGCCTGTTTGCGTCGTGGTGAGCGCTGACTACGCTTTGAAACAGCACGTCGTCACGTTTTTTCAGCGCCGAGATAGCGTCTCTGTTAGCTGAAAGCGCTACAATGACCATTCTTCTGACTGCTTTTTCAATGGGAAACTCTGAATGCTTTATGAGAATTTGAAGGGTAATTTCGTCTTGAGTTTCATCAATAATTTCTGCGCCTAGAAGGGTGTCTCTGGCGAATTTTTTTATTATATTTTTGCATTTGACCACGTCTTCGGCACCTTTAAAGTGGACACGGATTAAGTCAGCGCTTATGACGTACAGGGCTTTTATCATTCGAAGCGTGGATTGCAGGTCTTCTTCTGACACGTCAACGTTGATGTAGTATTCTTTGAGTTTGGAACCCTTGTCTTCTTCGTATTTTTCTTTCAGTTTCCTTGGAACCAATGTTAGTGACGAGTCGGGTTGTACGCTGAAGTCGATTTCGCTTCCTTTTTTCAGCCCGACATCCTGCACCCACTCTTTTGGCAGGGATATGATGTATGAGCCTCTTCCTGTGCATTGGACTCGTCTGTATCCCAGGTCTTTTTCCGCCATACACGTTCACCTATACATATATTTCATTTATATTATATAGTTCATCACCGTGCACATAAATGCTTTTCAGTACGGTTATATAGAATATATGACACTCTTTATGCGACTTCCATGAAACAAGTGGTAAAAATGACCGTGAACTCACGTAGAGAAAAAACGAAATTCGCTGAACAAAAATTCACCGAAAGTGCTTTACTCTACACAAAAGGCAATAAATCGCGAGTTCTCACAGTCATATGCGCACGCGCCCCACCACGAAAGAGCGAGGTATAACCATTGAAAAAAATCATAGTAAAAGAAGAACACTGCATCGGCTGCGGACTCTGCGAAGTTTACTGCACAGTCCAGCACTCCAAGTCAAAAGACATCATAAAAGCTTACAACAGGGAAAAACCCCGCCCAACCAGCCGAGTAAAGCTGGAAGTACACAAACCCGTTTCTTTCGCCATCCAGTGCAGACACTGCGAAGACGCCCCATGCGTCACCGCCTGCCTCTCCGGCGCCATGAAAAAAGACGAGGAAACAGGCTTAGTAACCCATGACCCCGAGAAGTGCATCGGCTGCTGGACCTGCATAATGGTCTGCCCGTACGGCGCCATCAAAATGGACGCTTCAGGCAAAGTAGTTTCAAAATGCGACCTCTGCGCGGAACTGGAAATTCCAGCATGCGTCGCAAACTGCCCCAACGGCGCTTTAGTTTACAAAGAGGTGAAACCGTAATGTCAAAGTACGTGATAGTGGGCGCTTCAGTCGCAGGAATCGGCGCGGTCGAAGCCATCAGAGAAGTAGACCCAAAGGGTACAATAACCGTGATTTCAGACGAACAGTGCCCGCAGTATTCTCGCCCAATGATTTCCGATTTAGTCAGCGGCAAAGCAACTTTCGAAAAAATGAAGTGCCGCGACGACCAGTTCTGGGAAAAGAATGGCGTTCAAGCCCTAACAGGAAGAACTGCGGTAAGCCTGAATCTCGCTGACAAGTACGTGTCGCTTGACAAGGGCGACCGCGTTAACTTCGAGAAGTTGCTAGTGGCAACTGGCGGAAAGCCTTTCGTCCCAAAAATAGAAGGCTCCGATAAGGATGGTGTGTTCACGTTCACGACGCTTTCTGACGCTGAAAGCTTAGCCGCAAAAATCGAAAAAGCGAAAAGCGCGGTGGTTATCGGCGCTGGTCTCATCGGCATCAGCGTTACTGAAGCGCTGGTGAAGCGGGGCTTAAAAGTAACCATGGTTGAGTTGCAAGACAAAATCCTCAGCCTCATACTGGACCCGACAGCTTCAGAAATGGTTGAAAACGTAATCAGAAAAGCTGGGGTCACAATTGCCACGGGTCAAACAGTCAAGCGCATACTAGGGAAGCCTGAAAACGGCAAGGTCGTCGGCGGAGTAGTCTTGACCAGCGGTGAACAGGTGCAGTGCGACTTGGTGATAATTGCAATCGGCGTCATACCACGCACAGAGCTTGTCTCAGGAACCGACGTGAAAACAAACAGGGGCATACTCGTGGACAAGTTCATGCGCACAAATGTTCAGGACGTGTACGCCAGCGGCGACGTTGCGGAAGCTTACGACTTCGTTGTCGGCGAAAACAGGCTGCTTCCGCTGTGGCCTCTTGCTCAGCTAGAAGGGAAAGTTGCAGGCTACAACATGGCGGGTAAAAAAGCAGATTACCCAGGCGGCACCGCAATGAGCTCCCTGAAGTACTTCGGCGTACCAATCATATCCATTGGGATAGCTAACCCGAAAGACCCTGACGCGTACGAAAGCCTAGTCAAGCATGACCCGGAACGGGGTTTTTACAGGAAAATCGTGCTCAAAGACAACGCCATCATGGGCGTAACGCTTGTAAACGGCATTGAAAAAGCAGGCGTACTGTTCCACCTCATGAAAAACGGTGTAAACGTGAAAAAGTTCAAGCAGGAACTGATTTCAGACGACTTCTGCTTGGCTACTTTGCCGCGGTCTTTACGGAGAAAACTGTACCCGGGGGAATACAAATGAAAAATCTAAGCAGAATAAACAATCCTTACAATGACGATAAGGACTTCGACGGCTGCAGCATATTCGGCATGATGAACGTGGAGGGCAAACGATTCTCGTCACGTGACCCAGTGCGAGCCATAGCCAACATGCATGACCGCGGAAACGGTTTAGGCGGCGGCTTAGCAGTCTACGGCATCTACCCACAATTCAAGGACTACTACGCGTTCCACATAATGTACCTGAGCAGAGACGCTAAAGATAAAACCGACAGGACACTGGCTGCAAACTTTAACATAATTTACGACGAGGAAATGCAGACCCGACCCGCCAACGTTATAGATCCTCCAATGGTTTGGCGGTACTTCGTTCAACCTAAACGGCGGCGGCTTGAAAAGATGACAGCAGACGACTACGTAACAGAAAAGGTTATGCGGATAAACACGGAGACGGGCAAGGCGTTCGTTTTCTCCAGCGGCAAGAACATGGGCGTCTTCAAAGGCGTCGGTTACCCCGAAGACGTTGCAGACTTCTTCTGCCTTGAAGATTACCAGGGTTACCTGTGGACGGTTCACGGCAGATTCCCCACGAACACTCCAGGCTGGTGGGGCGGCGCACATCCATTCAACATCTTGGACTGGACAGTGGTGCACAACGGGGAACTTTCCTCTTACGGCATAAACCGCCGCTTCCTAGAAATGTACGGTTACAAATGCACCATGCAGACGGACACGGAAGTGTTAGCTTACGCTGTAGACCTACTCATGCGCAGACAAAAGTTACCAATCGACATAGTTACCAAAGTCTTAGCCGCGCCGTTATGGAGTGAAATAGACAAAATGGAACCCAAACAGCAACAAGCCTTCAGGGCTATACGCCAAACCTACGGAAGCCTACTGATGAATGGGCCGTTCAGCATAATCGTAGCTCACCACGGCGAAATGATCGGGTTAACCGACAGAATCAAGCTGCGTCCTCTCGTAGCAGGCACACGAGGCGACTTCTTGTACATATCCTCTGAAGAAGCTGCTATACGCCTTGTTTCGCCAACACTTGACAAGTTCTGGTACCCAAGAGGCGGCGAACCCGTAGTCGGCAAACTCCGCAACCAGAAGAGTGCCGTCTCAGCCAGCGTGGAGGGAAACTAGGTGAAAACGTACCTACTCCCTGAATACCTCGTTGAACGAGATGAGAAGCGGTGCATCCGCTGCAAGGTTTGCGTTAACCAGTGCACGTACGACACGCATAGTTACGATGCTGAAGACGACGTAGTATGCAGTAAAGACGAAAACTGCGTTAACTGCCAACGTTGCGTAACTTTCTGCCCCACCCATGCCATAACCATACGGAAGAACCCGAACGTTAACACGGAGAACGCTAACTGGACGTTAGGCGCAATCAGAGACCTCAAGAAACAGGCCGAAACCGGCGGCGTACTTCTCACGGGCATGGGTTGCGACAAGCCAAACTTCACTTACTGGGACCGACTTTTGCTGAACGCCAGCCAAGTAACCAACCCATCCATAGACCCGCTACGGGAACCCATGGAAATCAGAACCTACTTGGGCGCAAAACCCGACGAGTTGGAAATGGAGCTGGAAAACGGCAGTGTCGTGTTGAAGACGAAGCTGGCGCCTCAACTGCGTTTAGACACTCCGATAATGTTCTCCGCCATGTCCTACGGTGCCATAAGCCTGAACGTGCATGAAGCGCTGGCGCGGGCTGCTACGGAATGCGGGACTTACTTTAACACAGGTGAGGGCGGTTTGGATAAACGCTTGTACAAGTACGGCGACCACGCCATCGTCCAAGTTGCGTCAGGCCGTTTCGGTGTGCATCCCGAGTACCTGAATGCTGGTGCTGCCGTGGAAATCAAAATTGGGCAAGGCGCTAAGCCTGGGATAGGTGGTCACTTGCCAGGCGAGAAAGTTACGCCTGACGTTGCTAAGACACGTATGATTCCGACGGGCACTGACGCGCTTTCGCCGGCTCCTCAACATGACATTTACTCTATCGAGGACCTTCGGCAGCTGATTTACGCGTTGAAAGAGGCTACGAACTACACTAAGCCCATTTCAGTGAAGATTGCGGCGGTTCACAACTCGGCTGCGATTGCCAGCGGTATGGTTCGTGCGGGCGCAGACATAATTGCGTTGGACGGTGTTAGAGGCTCTACTGGCGCGGCGCCGAAGGTTATCAGAGACAACGTGGGCATACCCATCGAGTTAGCTATTGCGCAGGTTGACCAGCGTTTGCGTGCGGAAGGCATCCGTAACAAGGCGTCGGTAATCGCGGCTGGCGGCATCAGAAGCAGTGGAGACGTTATCAAAGCCATAGCGTTAGGTGCTGACGCCGTTTACATAGGCACTGCGGCGCTTGTAGCTGTAGGCTGCACTGTTTGCCAACGCTGCTACACGGGTAAATGTCCGTGGGGCATAGCAACGAACGACCCGTGGATTGCTAAGAGAGTTAACGCGAACATAGCTACTGAGCGGCTTGTTAACTTGCTTCGCGGGTGGAGCTTGGAAATCAAGGACATGATGGGCGGCATGGGCATAAACGCTATAGAGAGTTTGCGTGGGAACCGTTTGGCTCTCCGCGGTGTGGGTCTAACGGATACTGAACTCAAAATTCTAGGTGTAAAAATGGCAGGAGACTAAATAGAATGTTGAAAGAAGAAAAAATAGTTGTAGAAATCGACGCGAAATATGTTCCCCGAGTGAAAGTAGAAAATGGAGTATGGAAAATTGACGCTGAAGGCATGTACTACAAGGACCTGAACAGCCTTCTGAGAGGCGTATGCAGCAAGGGCGCTGAAAAAATTGAGATTCGCAACGTTTGCGGTCAGCGTTACATCGGCACCGACTTAGACGTGGAAATTGAAATCGACATTTACGGTACGCCAGGCAACGACATGGGCGCTTTCATGAGTGGCCCCCGCATAACAGTTCACGGTAACGCGCAGGACTGCTGCGGCAACACAATGAACGATGGGCAAATCGTTGTTCACGGTCAAGCTGGAGACCTCACGGGGCATTCGATGCGAGGCGGGAAAATTTTTGTCCGCGGCGATGTGGGGTACCGCGTTGGCATACACATGAAAGAGTACAAGCACAAAGTACCCGACATAGTGATAGGTGGGGCTGCCGGCGACTTCCTTGCAGAGTACATGGCAGGCGGCGTTGTCCTAGTTCTCGGCTTAACATTAGGTGAGTACGAACGCTGCAAGGCAAGATTCGTGGGCACAGGAATGCACGGCGGCGTCATCTACGAACGCGGCGACATACTTGAAGTGGGAAAAGGAACCAAACTCATGAAAGTCGGCAAACGCGACATGCAAGTAATCGAAAGCCTAGTAAAAGAGTACTGCGAACACTTCGGCGCCGACTACAAAAAACTCATGAATGTAAAATTCCACAAAATAGTGCCCCTCTCCAAAAGACCCTACGGAAAACTCTACTCAAACTAAGCCTCCGCAGAAGCTAAACGCCAATAGCACATGCTCTGCGGGACTATCTCCATTTCTTTTCATAGCTCAATCTATAACAAGGGGGGTATAGGTTTCGAGAGCGCAAACAGTTGTTATTGTTTTAGTTGTTTTTTGATGGTTTCTTCGGCTGTTTTGACTGCGTCTTCTAGTTTTTTTGGTTGTGTTCCGCCGCCTTGTGCGAAGTTTGGTTTTCCGCCGCCTCCGCCTCCAATTATGGGCGCTACCATTTGGACTACTTCGCTGGCGTTGACGCCTTTTTTCACTGCTGCGGCCCCCGCCATTACGAGTATTCTGGCGTTTTTTCCGTCTGCTCCGTAGAACAGCGTAACCGCTGCCGTGTTGCGTTTTATCATTTCGTTTGCGGTTTGCACCATGCGGTTGACGTCGATTTCTTCGTGGAAGTCGCGTTTCACAAGCGTTACCCCGTCGATTTCCTGTGCCACTGCTGCCGTTTCGGCTGTGTCGATTGCGCTTTCTTTGGCGGCTAATTCTTTGATGAGTTTCCGTTTTTCCGAGTTTGCTTCCTTCAGCTCTTTCACAAGTTTCTCAGCGGTCTTGTCCAGTTTCTCCAGCGACGCGCTCAGCGTCTCCGACACTTTCCACAGTAACAGTTCCTCTTCCTGCACCGCCTTTAACGCGTGAATTCCAACCGCGTACCCAAGCCGCTCTACGCCGTCTTGAATGCGCTCAGTGTACACCATTTTAAGGAAGCCGATTTCGCCAGTGCTCTTCAAATGCGTTCCCGCGCAAGCTTCCACATCCCAGTCGCCAGTCTTCACCACACGAATATCCTTTCCAGGAACCGCGCCGCCCTGATAAAGCCTGAAGCCGTACCGCGATTCCGCCTCGCCCCGAGACATCCACGCAGTCGTAACCGGCATGTCCTCCAAAACCGCCTTGTTCGCCAACGTCTCAATCTCATGTATCTCGTCAGCCGTTAACCTACGGTAATGCGAAATGTCCAGCCTCGTGCTCTCCACGCCCTTCTGAGTGCCATGCTGCCACACGTGCTCGCCTAAAACACGTCTCGCAGCGCCATTAACCAAGTGCGTAGCCGTATGCGCCTTCATCAACGTGTAACGCTTATCCCAATCCAAAACGCCCCGAACAGCATCGCCTTCCTTGGGCGCAGCTGACCCCTTAATTTCATGCAATATGACTCTGCCCACTTTCTGCACGTGCACAACTTCGGCTTTCACGTCGCCGAACATCAGGAAACCTTGGTCTGACGGTTGTCCGCCGCCTTCAGGGTAAAAGTACGTTTGGTCCAACGCAACGTGTTTGCCGTTTACCACTTTGAGGACTTTGGCGTCGAACTCTTTAACGTACGCGTCAGCATAGTACATTTGCTCGGTCGGCGGCAACTCTGCGACCGCGTTTTCCAGTGTTGCTTCCGCGTTGGTTTCTTCCTCTTCCACGGGCTTGTCGGCTTGCATGTGCCTGTTTGCGATTAACGCGTAAAAGTTCTCGGGGACTTCCACTTTGACGCCTTCTGCTTCAGCTGCTTCCTTGACGATTTCGGGTGGAAGCCCATGTGAATCGTACAGTTCAGACAACGTAGCGTCTGGCAAGCGGCTTACTTTTTTCGCTTTGAGGTCAGCGGCGATGCGTTTCACCATGCCTTCTCCGCGTTTCAGGGTGTCCTCGAACTTTTCCTCTTCAACCTTAAGCATTTCTATGATTTCGTCGCGCATTGTTTTGATGTGCGGGTAATCCTTCGACCAGTAATCAACCTGCATGTCCACCACATCGTAAAGCCGTTCAATATCCATGTTTAGGCTTCGCAGTAAACGGTAGACTCGGCGGAACAGGAGCCTCGCCAAGTAGCCCTCATGAATGTTGGATGGCACAATACCCTCGGAAAGCATAAAGCTGAGGCACTTCGTGTGGTCAGCAACTGCAAACGCGTTCTCAACGGGTATGAGCACCTTGTCCAACTCGTTTACGTCAGCGCCGACAAGTTTGGCTACTTTTCGTCTGGCGTCTAGCCGGTTGGCGGTTTTGTCCACGCTCACCAAACCCGAATACTTCGCTACTGAATACAGCAGAGCGTTGTCCACCTTTAACCCCGCCATGTTGAAGACTTTGTCAAGCAGTTTGCCGTAGATGGCGTGGAAACAGCTGGGTGAGCCCTGCGAGAGCCATGCGAAGCGGTCTAAACCGTAGCCGGTATCCACTGTGCGTATGGGTAGCTTTACGAACTCGCCGTTCATCACTTTGTACTGCATGAAAACGAGCGTGGTTACTTCCAGTCCGCCGACGATGCACTCTACGTCTGGACCAGCGTTTCCTCCGCCAACCCACACGTCCTCCTTGTACGTGACTTCATCTGACTTTACGCCTAGCACGTCGGTGATGAACTCGTGGTTGTAGCGCACGGTTTGGTCTTTCCAGTACACTTCCTTGTCGGGGTAGTTGAAGGCGTGGTGTCCGCCCATCTCGAAGATGGTGAGGTGTCTGCCGAAGGTTGGTCCCGTGTTTGAGATGTCCACGAGCCTTATGCATGGTTGAGCGATGACTAGCGGGTTGGCTGGTGGCGGCGCGATGCCTTCGGTGACGTAAGGCTGAAAGTCTATTATGCTTGCGTGGGTGAGGTAGATGTCGCTTCTCCACCTTGCCACAACAGGGTAAGGCTTAACGCGTGCGTGACCGTGCTTTTCGAAAAACGAGAGGAAGGCTTCACGCATTTCAGGAAGACTGTAGCAGCTTCGCGTGGGCGGGTTCTTCAAGAAAGTGTAGCAGGCACACCCGTCTGAAGTGGATTCTCCGCAAGTTTCCTGTTTCGCGTTTTGAGTCCAAAAGTACTCTCCGCAAGTGGGACAAAGCTTCCTCACGAAACCCTGCTCCTTAAAGAAAGGAAGAGCATATTCTTCTGCTGGAAATCGCTTCAAACTTTTCAGGCACTCCGTGGCAGTTGTAGCTTATTTATCGTGTAGAGGAGTTACGAGGTTCATCGATTTAAATAATTTCGCTTTGACTCAGGTTTGTTGGCGGGCTGGTGTGCTCTCTAGTGCTCAAATGATATAATCAGGACCTGAAGGCAAGGGATTCGCTTCTGCCCGATTAACTAATTGTGTTCCAGCCAATGCTGAGCCCAAAAGTGCCAAGATCAGTGTTAGTGCGAATGCTGTTCTCTTCATTACAGCACCCAATGATACTACGTTGAACTTTCACTTATCTTTTATTCTCGCCTGCTTATGCTTACCTATGCCTTCAGAGTATGAGTTAAAGTATAATACCTATACTTCATCGAGGGTTAGAAAAGCGAAAGTGAACAAACGTTTCTGCTTAGTGTTTGCGCTTCTTGAAGTGGATTAGTAGAACTACGCCAACGACAACCAAAGTAATTGCAGCACCTGCAATAAGCGCTGTTAAGAAAGACAAGGGCGTTGAAGGCGGAGGCGACGCCGTGGAAATATCAACTTGTTGCATAAGCGGATAATGATCGACACCGTTTTCATCAACCACATAGGGGGTGTCTCCTATTCCTGAAGCGGCAACTTCCGCAGCATTGGGATAACTTGACAAGTAATCGCTCCAGTAATTACCTTCTTCACTATTATCCCATGCAACAACATCCGTGCCATTGCCCTGCTCACTATTCCCAGACCATCCTCGTTCCACGAAAGCTTGCTGCGAGTTGTCAACAATGTTGTTTAGATAAACTATGTTGCCGGTCCCTATTGTGGAATCGCCGCCAAGTGGAAAGTTAAGCAGTTTAACTCCGATGCCGTTACGCAGTATGTTGTTTTGGTAAACAAGAGAGTTACTGCAACCTTCAGCAAACTGGACACCAAACCCCTGATTATCTGTTATGTTGTTGCCATAAACAAAGAAAGACCCATACGTCCGAAGGTTTAAGCCACCGGGATTTGTTTCTCCATAAGAGGGGGTTACGCCATTACCAGAAATGTTGTTTTCACTTATGGTTACGTTAGTGCTTGAAACGACACTTACGCCTAACGCATTGTTTCCCCTTATATTGTTTCCCGAAATAACGTTGTTTGATGATCCAACAGAGATGCCTTTCTTGTTTCTTGTTATGTTGTTTTCAGAAATGACGTGGTTTTCGCCACTTTGGATAACAATACCTTCTATACGATTGTTTTCAATGTTGTTTCCGATTATTCGGCATCGAGAAGGCTGAAATTGGTAGTTCTCAGTGTCCACCCATATGCCAATCTTTCGGTCGCCTGTATGGTCATCTGTTATTGTTAAGCCTGAAATCGTAACGTCCTCTGCAAAGACTTTTATTGCGTACGACGCGGAGAAACGTGTGGTGACGCCTATGATAACTGTGTTTTGTCGGTCTTCACCAATCAACGACAGCGACTTGTCAATTCTGATTTTCTCCGTGTAAACTCCGTTTTTCACGAATACGGTATCGCCTGCTGAAGCGCTATCTATAGCTTCTTGGATTGTTGGGTAATCATCTGGAACAACAATAGTTTTAGAACTTGACTCAGCAGACTGCACAATAATCATTAATGAAATTAGAAGCGCAAATACAAGTGTCAGTGTCAATGCTGTTTTTTTCAATGACAGTACCAAAATAACAATATGTTAAATTTACACTTATCTTTTGTGATGACCTGCTTATGTTTACCTATGTCTGTAGAAAATGAGGAGCCTTTAGTTTTTCACTGAGTCGCTGATTGTCACTCTCGCAATCAAGTTTCCAT
>Ga0272442_10009816_pt1 | contig 11882 bp, 7 predicted proteins | sample SSMForm2O_FD_200262 | JGI IMG/M metagenome (GOLD analysis project Ga0272442, IMG submission 200262) | Marine sediment archaeal communities from Little Sippewissett salt marsh, Falmouth, MA, United States - SSM-Form-2O | ecosystem: Environmental > Aquatic > Marine > Wetlands > Sediment ...
ACGGGTCCGTGACCCAGTTCCAGCTCATCGGGCTCGGGATTGCCATACTCCTGGCCTCGGCCCTGGCGCTGTGGATCCTGTGGCATCTTCGCCGGGGACGGCGCGGCGGGGGCCTCTCCCTGGACCATCACCTGGCGGCGCTCGAGGCCCTGGCCGACGGGGAGACCGGGCGCGCCAAGGAGGAACTCAAGCTGGCGGTCCAGGCCGGGCAGGGCGGCGCCGACGCCTACCTGCGCCTCGCCGATATCTACCGGGCCGAGGGCCAGCTCAAGAAGGCCATCCATCTCCACCGAGCGCTGGAGGTGGGCCAGCACTGGAGCCAGGCCGTGCGCGAGCGCATCCAGCGCGGTCTGGCCGAGGACTACCTGGCCGCGGGCCGCTGGGACGACGCCCTGGAGCAGCTCGAGAAGCTCCGGAAAGGGGAGGGCCGCGATCCGGCACTGCTGCGCCGCCTGAGCCAGGCGAACCTGCGACGCGGCGACGGCGAGCGGGCCCAGACCATGCTGCGCCGCGCCCACCGCCTGGAGGGGGAGGAAAAGCCCGACGAGCTGGCCATCCTCCTGGCGGAGCACGCGAGGCGCCTCATCGGCGAGCAGCGCAACAAGGAGGCCCGCAAGGCGCTCCAGGAGTCCCTCAAGCAGGACGGCAACTGCCTGGCGGCTCTGTCCCTCTCCGTGGACCTCTACCTCCGCGAGGGTGACGAGCAGAACGCCGCCGACGAGATCCAGCGCCTGGTCCTGACGGGACAGCCCGGCAGCGAACTGGACTACCCCCGCATGGAGAAGCTCTTCTTCGAGCTGGGCCGCTTCCACGAGATCCAGTTCGTCTACCAGGAGCTGCTCAGCAAGGAGCCCGGCTTCTGGCCGGCGCGCTTCGCCCTGGCCGACCTCCTCGACAAGCGCGGCCGCCGCGACGAGGCGGTGCGCCTGCTGGAGTTCTCGCGCGAGGCGCCCGATGCCGTGGCCGGCCGCGCCGCCGGCCGCCTCCTGGACTGGGGCGAGACCGAGGCCGCCGCGCGCTGGCTCGAGCGCTGGCGAGATCCGCGCGCCCCGGCCACCCGTGGCTACCGCTGCCGCAACTGCGGGATGGAGCACTCCCGCCCGCGCTGGTACTGTCCCTCCTGCCATGGATTCAAGAGCTATGAGCCCATCCGCGAAGAGAGCGAGGCGGCGGGCGCCTAGATCCCTGCTGCTCATCCCCGTCTTCCTGCTGATCCTGCTCGGCCTGGTCGCCGCCGGCCCCTGGCCGGATCCGCCCGGCGAGGAGGCCGCCCGGCGCGCCCGGAACGAGGGGGAGGCGCTGGCGGACTACCGCTACGCGGCGGGGCTCTACCGGGCTCTGGAGGCCGCGGCCGGCGACTCGCCCACGGAGGCCGAGGCCCTGCGCCTGGCTCGCGCCCAGGCAGGCCAGGGACACGAGGCTCGCGCCCGGCGCCTGCTGGCGGGGCGCGACTCCCTGCCCGCCGGCCTGGCGCTGACACTGCGCCTGGCCGAGCAGGAAAGGCCCTGGAGCGACCTGGAGCGGGAGCGCTGGCGCCGGACCCTCGACGGCGGGGACGGCGAGAGCCTCTACTGGCGGGCGCGTCTGGAGCTCGCCCTGGGAGACGCCGACGCGGCGCGGGAGCGCCTGGGGATCCTCCTGCGCCGGGAGCCCGGATCCGTCTTCGCGCCGGCCGCCCTGGAGCTGATGGAGGCCCTGCCCCGGCGACCCGATGTGCGCGCCGAACACGTCGCCAGGACCACGCCCGCCGACAGCGGCGGCGTGCGCGTGCAGTGGGGCGTCTTCCGCGATCCCCACGGAGCGCGGCGGCACGCCGAGGCCCTGGCCGCCTACGGCCAGAAGGCCGAGATCCTGACCCTGCGCCGCGGCGGCGAGGAGCTCTACCGCGTGGTCAGCCCGCCCTTCCCCGGCGAGGGCGACGCGCGCGCCCGGGGCGAGGCCCTGCGGGAGCGCTACGGCCTGGACTTCGTCCTGCTGCGCGGGGAGGCTCCATGAGCCGCGCCCGCGGGTCCCTGACGCCCATGATGGAGCAGTACCACCGGATCAAGCAGCAGCATCCGGATCGCCTCCTGCTCTATCGCATGGGAGACTTCTACGAGACGTTCTACGACGACGCCGTCACCGCCAGCCGCGTCCTGGGCATCGCCCTGACCACGCGCGGCAAGAGCCAGGGGGAGCCCGTGCCCCTGGCCGGCGTGCCGCACCACTCCGTGGAGACCTACGTGCACCGCCTCATACAGGCCGGTCACAGCGTCGCGATCTGCGAGCAGGTGGAGGATCCCGCCCTGGCCAAGGGCGTGGTCAAGCGCGAGGTCACGGAGGTCATCACCCCCGGCACCGTGGCCATCGAGCAGTTCCTGCCGTCGCACCAGGGCGCCTACTGCCTCGCCCTGCAGCCGGGCGGCGAGCGGGTGGGCTACGCCCTCGGCGACATCTCCACGGGCGAGCTGCTGGCCGGCCTGGACCATCCGGCCGTGGTGCTGGGGCTGCCGGCCCGCTTCCGCGTGCGCGAGATCGTCCACGCGGACGGCATGGAGGAAACGGGATTGCTCGGCGAGCTCAAGCAGCTCTATCCCGAGCTCCACTACGCGCCGCGCCGCGCCTGGGACTTCCTGACCGAGGAGGCCGAGGCCGCCCTGCGCCGCCACTTCGGCGTGGCCCGCAGCGAGATGCTGGGCCTGCGCGGCGGCGAGGAGCTCCTGCTGCGGGCGGCGGGCGCCCTGCTGACCTACTTCCACGAGCTCAAGTCCGGCGATCTCGCCTACATGGACCGCATCCAGTTCCTCCGCGAGGACGAGACCATGGTCCTCGACCGGGTGACGGTCGAGAACCTCGAGCTCATGGCTCCCCTGCGCGGCGAGGACCGCCGGGCCACCCTGTTCGGGCAGATGGACCGCTGCGTGACGCGCATGGGCTCGCGCCTGCTCTCGCGCTGGCTGCTGGCGCCGCCCATGCAGGCGGCGCGCATCCGGGCCCGCCAGGACGCCGTCGCGGCCCACCGGGCCGACCGCGAGCGGCGCGCGACGCTGGGCGACCGTCTCGGACGGGCCGCCGACCTGGAGCGGCTGGTGGGCCGCCTGGACGGGCGCCAGGCCCGGCCCCGCGACCTGCGGGCCCTGGCCGACACGCTGGCACTGCTGCCCGAGCTGGGCGAGCTGCTTGCCGACGCGCCGGCGGCGCTCCTGTCCGATCTGGCGGGCGAGCTGGCGCCCCTGCCCGAGCTGCGCTCGGAGCTGGAGCGCGCCCTGGTGGAGGAGCCCCCGGCGAAGCTGGCAGACGGCGGCTTCATCGCCGCGGGCTACGACGAGGAGCTGGACCGCCTGCGCTCCCTGAGCCGGGACGGCCGCACATGGATCCTCGCCCTCCAGGACAAGGAGCGCGAGCGCTCCGGCATCGCCAAGCTGAAGGTCGGCTACAACAAGGTCTTCGGATACTACCTGGAGGTGAGCAAGGGCCAGGCGGGCAAGGTGCCCGACGACTACGTCCTCAAGCAGCAGCTCGTGGGCAGCCACCGCTACGTCACACCCGAGCTCAAGAGCCGGGAGGAGGAGATCCTCGGCGCCGAGGAGCGCCTGGCGCGGCGCGAGCTGGAGCTGCTGGAGGACCTGCGCGCGCGGGCCTACGCCGAGCACCGGGCCATCCAGGGCGACGCGCGGGTCCTGGCCACCCTGGACGTGCTGCGGGCCCTGGCCGAGCTGGCCGAGCGCAACCGCTACGCGCGGCCGGAGATCTGCGAGGAGCCCGTCCTGGAGATCCGGGAGGGCCGGCATCCGGTGGTGGAGCAGCTACTGGAGGGTGATTTCATCCCCAACGACCTCGTCCTGGACACGGAGCGCGAGCAGGTGCTGCTCCTGACCGGCCCCAACATGGGTGGCAAGAGCACCTACCTGCGGGCGGCGGGGCTCATCGTCCTCATGGCGCAGATCGGCGGCTTCGTGCCGGCAGCGGCGGCCCGCGTGGGGCTGACCGACAAGATCTTCACGCGGGTGGGGGCGAGCGACAACCTGGCCCGCGGCCAGTCCACCTTCCTCATCGAGATGGAGGAGACCGCCACCATCCTGCGCAACTGCACCGAGCGCAGCCTCGTCCTCATGGACGAGATCGGCCGCGGCACGAGCACCTACGACGGCCTCAGCCTGGCCTGGGCCGTGGTGGAGCACCTCCACGCCGACGGAAGGCCCCACCCCAAGACCCTCTTCGCCACCCACTACCACGAGCTGACGCGCCTGGAGGGCGACCTGGCCCGCCTGGTCAACCGCCACGTGACGGTCAAGGAGTGGCAGGACGAGATCGTATTCCTGCGGCGCGTGGAGCCGGGGCCCGCCGAGCGCAGCTACGGGATCCACGTGGCGCGCCTGGCCGGGCTGCCGCGGGAGGTGATCGAACGGGCCTTTCAGCTCTTGCAATGGATCGAGCAAGAGAGGAACATGGTGGGGGAGTTGCCGTCCGGCGCGCCGCCCCCGCGGCCCCAGATGGAGTTGTTCGCGGCGTCCCGCCGCCATCCGGTGCTCGACGAGCTGCGCGCCCTGTCGCCCGAGCGGTTGACGCCGCTCGAGGCGCTGAACCTCTTGCAACGCTTCAAGAAAGCACTGCAAGACGAGGAGATGATGTGAGTTGAGCCGGCTGCTGCTCGTGGGAAACGATGCCGCCCTGCTGCCCCTGCTCGAGCGCATCCGCCTGCACGGGGGGCACGACGTCGTGGGCCTGGGCCCCGTCGAGCGGGGCAGCCTGCTGGGCGTCTACGCCGAGATAGCCGGCCTGCCGCTGCTCGAGGAGCGCGACGCGGACGCCTGGGCGGAGTCGGCCGATCTGATCGTGGCCGGCGAGGGGATCGGTGGCCTTCCCCTGCCCGACCTGCCGCGGCTGGACGCCGCCGAGGCCGAGGCGCGGCTGCTGGCCGAGCCCGTCGCACCGCCGCCCGAGCCGCCCTACGGAGAGGGTCCGCGCATGGCGCCGGGGGAGCGCTCGGCCCCTCCGCCGGCCAGGGCGGCGACATCGCAACGTGCCGATGATGATCACGGTGCCGGCCTGGAGCCCGCCCCGGGCGGCGGCGAGCCCGCCAGCGAGCCGGTGGCGCCCGCCCCGGAGCGAGCGGAGCCGCGCCGCGGCATCACGGTACGGCGCGATCCCACGGCCTTCCCCCGCGAACTGCAGCGCGAGATACTGCGCAGCCATCGCTACCACCTGGGCTTCTGCCTGACCGTCATGCGTGTGGTCGACGCGTCGGGGACGACCATGTCCGCCGACCGCTTCCGCACCGAGCCATTGGCCTCCCTGCCCCAGCGGGTGGGGCGGGCCACGGACAGCTGGGGCCTCACCGTCGAGGGCTACCTGCTGCACCTGGCGCCGGAGACCGTCGAGCAGTCGGGTCAGCTCCGCCGCCGACTGGTGGAGATCCTCGAGACCGAGTGCGCCGCCCTGCCGGGCGGCCCCTGGCGGGCCTTCGCCGGCCAGGCCCGTTTCCCCCAGCACGGCGAGGACGCGCGGGGACTGATCACGGCCGCCCTGCGCAGCCTGGAACGATCCCTGGCCGCGGCGCGGGAGAGCGAGCCGTGAGGCGGCCGATCCGCCCCCTGGCGCCGGAGACCGTCAACCGCATCGCCGCCGGCGAGGTGGTGGAGCGGCCGGGCTCGGTGCTGAAGGAGCTGCTGGAGAACGCCCTCGACGCCGGCGCGCGGCGCCTGGAACTGGAGATCGCCGGCGGGGGCATCGCACTCATCCGCCTGGCCGACGACGGCCACGGAATTCCGAAGGGCGAGCTGGCCCAGGCGCTGGAGCGCCACAGCACCAGCAAGATCACGACGCTGGCCGACCTGGAGAAGGGCGAGACGCTGGGCTTCCGCGGCGAGGCGCTGGCCGCCATCGCCGCCGTGAGCCGCCTGGAGCTGTCCAGCCGAGTGGCGGAGGACGAGAGCGGGTGGATTCTGGCGGTACGGGGCGGCGCGGCGGGGACGGTCCGCCCCCAGGCGCGGAGCCGGGGCACCACGGTCGCCGTTCGCGACCTGTTCGCAGACCTGCCGGCCCGGCGCAAGTTCCTGGGCAGCGAGGCGGCGGAGAAGCGGCGCCTGCTGGCCCTCTGGCACACCTACGCCCTGGCTTACCCCGAGGCGGAGTTCATCCTGCGCGAGGGCGGGCGCGAGCTGTCGCGCCACGCGGCCGCCGCGGGCCTGCGCGAGCGGGCGGGGCAGATCCTCGGCGCCAGCACCGTGAGGCACATGGTCGAGGTGGACGGCGCCGACGGCGACGCCCGCCTGACGGGACTGGCCAGCCTGCCCCTGGTCAGCCGCGGCAACCGCAGCCACCAGTTCCTTTTCCTGGGGCGGCGTCCGATCCAGGACGCCCAGGTGGCTCACGCCATCGGGCAGTCCTACCGCGAGGTCCTGGCGCCGGGGCGCTTCCCGGCCTGCCTGCTCTTCCTGGAGCTGCCGCCGGGCCAGGTGGACGTCAACGTGCATCCGGCCAAGCGGGAGGTGCGCTGGCGCGACGGGAGGCGCATCCATCACCTCGTGGGCGAGGGCCTGCGCCGCGCCATCGGCGGCCGGGGCGACCTGGGGCGCTTCCTGGCCGAGCACGGCGACCTCCAGGTGGGGGCGCCACGCGGGGAAACGCAGGCGCGTGCCGAGCGAGAGGATCGCGCGGCCAGCGCCGCCGCCGGCGCGCGCCAGGCCGAGATGGACCTGCCGCCGTCGGCCGGTCGCGGTGCGACGCGCCCGGCGGGCTCGGGCGCCAACTGGCGCACCGTGGACCTGGTGCGCCTGCACACCGGCGACCAGGCCGCCGAGCGCGAGGCCGAGCGCCACGAGGATCGCCTCTTCTGGCAGCTCCACAGCACCTTCGTCCTGACGCAGATCCGCGGCGGTCTGGTCATCATCGACCAGCACAACGCCCACGAGCGCGTCCTCTACGACCGGGCGAAGGCGGCCCTCGCCGGCCGGACGGCGGGGACGCAGCGGCTGCTCTTCCCGCACACCGTGGAGTTGAGCGCCCAGGAGATGGCAGCCTGGCGCGAGCAGGCCGAGCTCTTCGCCGAGCTGGGCTTCGACATCGAGGCCTTCGGCGAGAGCACCCTGTCCGTGTCGGGGATCCCCGACGGGCTCCAGCGCTGGGACGGCGGCGAGACCCTCCGTGACATCCTGGACGACCTGCTCGAGGAGCGCGGCGGACCGGGCGCCAAGCGCGACCGCGCCCTGATGAGCTTCGCCTGCAAGAGCGCCATCAAGGCCGGCGAGCCGCTCCGCGAGGAGGAGATGCGCAACCTGGTGGACCAGCTCTTCGGCACCGAGAATCCCTACACCTGCCCCCACGGGCGGCCCATCGTCATCCGCATCAGCATGGACGAGCTGGAGAAGCGCTTCCAGCGCCAGGTCCCCGGCCCCGCCGGGAAGGCGGAGGACGGAGCGGACTGATGGCCGGCCTGCCGGTCCTCGTCCTCATGGGGGCCACGGCGGCGGGCAAGAGCGGCCTCGCCCTGCGCCTGGCCGAGGCGGCGGGGCGGGAGATCGTCAGCGCCGACAGCCGGCAGGTCTACGCCGGCCTGAGGATCGGCACCGCGCAGCCGACGCCCGAAGAGCGCGAGCGCGCGCCCCATCACCTCGTGGACTTCCTGCCCCTGGACGAGCGCTGGTCCGCCCAGCGCTTCGCCGACGCGGCCCTGGATCTGCTGCGCGCGCGTCCCGCGGCGCCGCCCCTGGTGGTGGGGGGCACCGGATTCTGGCTGCGCAGCCTCTGGGAGGGGCTCTTCCCGCTGGACGCCGATCCCGGCGAGCTGGCCGAAGCGCGGATGGAGCTGGACGCGCTGGCGACGCCCGAGCTGGCCGCGCGCCTGGCCGCGGCGGATCCGGAGACGGCCCGCCGCCTGCACCCCAACGACCGCCAGCGCATCCTGCGCGCCCTGGAGGTGCAGGCCGTGACGGGCGCGCCCCTGTCCGCGCACCACGAGCGGCGGCGGGAGCGCCCCGCGGACATCGACTGGCGGCGCGTGCTGGTGCGGCGCGAGCGCGCCGACCTGCGCGACCGCATCGCGCGGCGGGCGCGGGCCATGCTGGACGGCGGCTGGGTCGAGGAGGTTGAGACCCTCCTCGCGGGCGGCGCCGATCCCTCCTCGCCCGGAATGCGCGCGCTGGGCTATCCCGAGATCGTCGCCCGCCTGCGCGGCGAGCTGGACGCGGCCGCCATGGAGGAGCGCATCGTCGCGCGCACGCGGCAGTTCGCCAAGCGGCAGGAGACCTGGTTCGCCCGCGAGGCCCGCGAGCTGGAGCTGGATCCCGACGATCCGGCCGCCCCGGAACGGCTACGCGCGTTTCTTGACACCCCCCGGGGCCGCTGCTAGATTCGATAGGCCCTGCGGGAATAGCTCAGTTGGTAGAGCATCGGCTTCCCAAGCCGGTGGTCGCGGGTTCGAGTCCCGTTTCCCGCTCCGAAACGCCCCTGGCGCCATCGGCGTCGGGGGCTTTCCGCGGGCACCATGGGGAAAGCAGGGTGTTGCCAAAGCGCCAGTTGCGCCATATCATGCAGGGCAGCCGGCCACCGGCCGGAGCGCCCATCGATCCGCGGGGCCCATGCCTCGCGCGACGCGCGCCGCCCGCGGATCCCACGACAGATCGCGCCGCCCAGGCGGCTTCCGGCCCCGCCGGGCCGAGCCCGCAGGAGGAAACGCGTGTCCGACATCCGACCCTTCCGCGGCTACCGGCCGCGCCCCGACCTGGCCGCGAAGGTGGCCAGCCCGCCCTACGACGTGCTCAGCTCCGACGAGGCCCGCACCCTGGCGGCGGACAACCCGCACAGCTTCCTCCACGTCGTCAAGGCCGAGATCGACCTCGATCCCGGCGTGGAGACGCACAGCGAGCCCGTCTACGCCAAAAGCGCCGAGAACTACCGCCGGCTCATCGTTGACGGGATCCTGGTGCGCGACGCGGCGCCGAGCTTCTACCTCTACGAGCTCACCATGAAGGGCCATGCCCAGACGGGCCTCGTGGTGGGCTGCAGCGTGGACGAGTACGTGGCGGGACGCATCAAGAAGCACGAGCACACGCGCCGGGACAAGGAGGACGACCGCGCGCGGCACGTGGAGGTGCTCATGGCCAACGCCGGCCCCGTGCTCTTCACCTACCGCCAGCGGCCGGAGATCCAGGCCCTCGTGGCGACGCTCAAGGCCAAGGGCGCGCCGGCCGTCGACTTCACCGCCGACGACGGCGTGCGCCATGTCCTGTGGGTGGTGGACGATGCGGCCGACGTGGCGGCGCTCCGCGAGGCCTTCGCGCCCCTGGACGCCCTCTACGTGGCCGACGGCCACCACCGCACCGCCTCGGCCCAGCGCGTGCGCGACATCCTCAAGGCCAAGAACCCCGCGCACACAGGCGAGGAGCCCTACAACCACTTCCTCGCCGTCCTCTTCCCCGACGACGAGCTGCGCCTCATGGGCTACCACCGCGTCGTCAGGGACCTGAACGGCCTCGCGCCGGCGGACTTCCTCGAGAAGGTGGGCGAGCGCTTCGACCTGGAGCGCACCGACGCGCCCGAGCCGCCGGGGCAGAAGCAGTGGGGGATGTACCTGGACGGCAAGTGGTACCGCCTCGCCGCCCGGCCCGATTCCTACCCGGCGGACGATCCCGTGCGCAGCCTCGACGCGGCCATCCTGCAGGAGAGCCTGCTGGCGCCGGTGCTGGGCATCGGGGACCCGCGCACGGACGAGCGCATCGACTTCGTCGGCGGCATTCGCGGCGCCGCCGAGCTGGAGCGCCGCTGCAGCGAGGACATGCAGGTGGCCTTCGCCTTCGCGCCCGTCAGCGTGGAGCAGCTCATGGCCATCGCCGACGCGGGCGCCGTCATGCCGCCCAAATCCACCTGGTTCGAGCCCAAGCTGCGCTCCGGCGTCGTCGTGCGCAGCCTGGAGGACTGAGTCCCCCGCCCCGCGGGGCCTAGCAAACGGGAGAACGCCATGCTGATTCTGATCTGCGATGCCTTCGATCCCTCCCTGGCCGGAAAGCTGGAGCGCTTCGGCGAGGTCACCGACGACACGGGGCGCCTGGCCGAGGCCGAGGTGGCCCTGGTGCGGAGCAAGACCAAGTGCACCAAGGAGTGGATCGACGCGGCGCCCAAGCTGAAGCTCATCATCCGCGGCGGGGTGGGCACCGACAACATCGACAAGCCCTACGCCGCCGAGAAGGGCATCACCGTGCACAACACGCCCAAGGCCTCGGGCATCGCCGTGGCCGAACTGGCTTTCGCCCTGATGCTGGCCGTCCCCAACCGCGTCGTCGAGGGGCACGCCGGCATGAAGGAGGGCAAGTGGCTCAAGAAGGAGCTCAAGCGCACGGAGCTCTTCGGCAAGACCCTCGGCCTGGTGGGCATCGGCAACATCGCCTCGGAGGTGGCCCGCCGCGCGGCGGCCTTCGGCATGAAGGTGACGGCCTACGACAAGTACGTCAGCGCGTCGCCCGTCGCGGAGATGGTGGGATCCCTGGAGGAGCTGGCCGCCGGCGCCGACTACCTGTCCCTGCACGTGCCCCTCACCGACGAGACGCGCGGCATGATCGACGCGGATCTCATCGGCCGCATGAAGGACGGCGCCGTCGTCGTCAACACGGGCCGCGGCGCCTGCGTGGACGCCGACGCCATGAAGGCGGCGCTGGAGAGCGGCAAGCTGCGGGCCTACGCCACGGACGTCTGGCCCTCGGATCCGCCGCCCGCGGACTACCCGCTGCTCGCGGCGCCCAACGTCGTCATGACGCCCCACCTGGGCGCCAGCAGCAAGGAGAACCTCCTGCGCATCGGCGAGGAGGTCGAGGCCATCATCGGCAGCTTCCTGGAAGGAGGTCAGGCGTGAGCCGCATCTTCAACTTCGCCGCCGGTCCCTGCACCCTGCCCCTGCCGGCCCTCGAGGAGGCCGCGGCAGAGTTCGTGGACTACCAGGGCAAGGGCATGTCCCTCATCGAGATGAGCCACCGCAGCAAGGAGTACGACGCGGTGCACCACGAGGCCATGGACCTCGTCCGCGAGCTGCTGGCCGTGCCCGACAACTACAAGATCATGTTCCTGGGCGGCGGCGCCACGCTGCAGTTCAGCATGATCCCCATGAACTTCCTGCCGGCCGGCGGCAGCTGCGACTTCACGGTCACGGGCTCCTGGGCCAAGAAGGCCCAGGCCGACGCGGCCAAGGTGGGCAAGGTCCGCGTGGTCTACGACGGCAAGGACGACGCGTACATGAACCTGCCCGACCCGGCCTCCCTGGACCTGGATCCCGAGGCTGCCTACCTGCACATCACGTCCAACGAGACCATCGGCGGCGTGCAGTGGCAGGGTTGGCCCGAGACGGGCGACGTGCCGATGATCTGCGACTGCAGCTCCGACTTCATGAGCCGGCGCATGCCCGTCGAAAAGTTCGCCATGCTCTACGCCGGCGCCCAGAAGAACGCCGGGCCGGCCGGCGTGGCCATCGTCATCCTGCGCGAGGACATGCTGGAACGCTGCCCGGACACGCTGACGGCCTACCTGGACTACCGCATCCACGCGTCCAAGGACAGCCTCTACAACACGCCGCCGGTCTTCCCCATCTACATGGTGGGCAAGACCATGAAGTGGCTGAAGTCCATCGGCGGCCTGCCGGCGGCCGAGAAGCTGGCGGCCGAGCGCAGCGGCCTCATCTACGACGCCGTCGCGCGGCACCCGGATTTCTACCGCTGCCCGGTGTCCGGGCACTGCCGCTCGAAGATGAACGTCGTCTTCCGCCTGCCGAACGAGGACCTGGAGAAGACCTTCGTCGCCGAGGCCCTCGCGGCCGGCATGAGCGGTCTCAAGGGCCACCGGAGCGTGGGGGGCTGCCGCGCCTCCGTCTACAACGCCATGCCCGTGGAGGGGACGAAGACCCTGGCCGACTTCATGGA
>Ga0272442_10009818_pt1 | contig 11879 bp, 15 predicted proteins | sample SSMForm2O_FD_200262 | JGI IMG/M metagenome (GOLD analysis project Ga0272442, IMG submission 200262) | Marine sediment archaeal communities from Little Sippewissett salt marsh, Falmouth, MA, United States - SSM-Form-2O | ecosystem: Environmental > Aquatic > Marine > Wetlands > Sediment ...
TACTCCTTAATTATTATTTAATCAACCCTTACTCCAAACAAAAAATCTTAATTTTTTTGGATTATATTGTGTTAATGTGGAACTTATAATCATTTCAGTTGTATAAACTTCTTTATTTGCAGGAACATTTACAGAACATATATCATTAATATTTGTTACACATGTTGAAAAATCTAATCCAGAAGGAAGAATTTCTTGAATTTTTTGATTAACATTATCTGTATCTCCATCAACAATATCACTTCTTAATTCATCATTTTTATTAATTATATTTACAATTTCTCTTTGTAATTCATATATTTCATCTTTATCACCAAAATCCTGATTATTTAATATAATTATCAAAGAACTTGCTATTAACATTATTGCTAAAAACGCTTCAATAATTCTTATCCATGCTTTTCTTTCTTTTCCTACCATTTTCTTAAATTAAAAATTATTTCATTTACATTACCTTCTTTATTAATCATTCTTAATGGAATATTTTCAGATTCAATATTAATATTTTTTCCAGGAACTTTGTTTTCAATATTAAAAATCTCTGTTTTATTAAGATATAAAAATTCAATTGCAAAATCCTTGTTTATTCCTAATCTTTCTTTTAATACATCATAATTTTGATTATACTCATCAACTAATGCCTCTATTTTTTCATAAACAGCAAAATCTTCATCATAATAAACTCCAAATTCATAAGTATTAAAATTACAGGTTTGAATATTATTTAGAAAAACTTCATTTGAAAAATAAATCATACATTTTAATTTTCCATTTTGATTTGTTATAACATCAACATGCTTAGGATATCCAAAAGGAACAGAATATGAATGACCTCCAGAACCTCCAATTACACTCATTTTTCCTATATTAGAACTTATTTCATTAATTAAAATATCTTTAATATTCTCATTTATTTTTTCCTGAGTTTTAACAAAAGGATTTAAAAAAATCATAAAAAAAACAACAAAACCTATAAAGATTACAAAAGAAATTATTACTTCAATATGTGATTGTGCTCTTTTCATTATATTTTTAATGAATCTTATTATTTAAATATTAATTTTAAATTAATTCAATCCTCCTTATTTTGATTATTTTATGCATTTATTTTTATTATAAGATTATTTTATCCTAAAAATAATTTTGCTCCTGTTGATATTAATAAAGCTAATACTACTAAAATAAAAGAGTGTTTTAAACCCTGTTTAATTTTTCCTTCTGAGATTTTTCCAATAACTAATCCTGCAAATAATCCCTGAACAATTAAAAGATATAAAAAAGGCATTGCTAATTCTTCTGGTGTTGCTATTTCTCCTGAGCCAAATCCTCCTAAACTTATAGGAATTCCACTTCCTCCACCTTCTCCTCCTAATTGGGCTGCAATAGGAAGAACCTTAAATTGCATAACTAACATAATTGCAATAAAAATTAAAAAGATAATATATCCTTGAACAACTAAATTATACATTGTTGCTCTTCTTTCTTTTTTTAAAACTTCAATCTGGCTTACAGATTTTACAACAGATTCTAAAATATCTTCAATTTGTCCTCCTGCTTTTTCAGATTCTCCCATAATTGTTACAGCCTTATAAACAGTTGGGCTGTTTATATCTCTTGCAAAAGTATTAAAAGCAGACTGGACAGGAATTCCCAATGCAATCTGATTTGCTAATTTTTCAACATAAGGTTTTAAAGGCCCAAAATCTCTTGCAAATTCCAAAAACATTTCATCTTTTTTTCTTGATTTATTATTTTCTAAAATTAAAGAAATAAAAAAAGGCAACCCTCCTATAACAAAAGCAATTCCAAAAATAAAATAGAATACATCACTACCTCTTAAAAAAATAAATGATAAAAGAATAATTATTAAAGAAATTACTATTCCAATTAATTTGGCTTTGTTTTTTCTTATATATCTTGTGATTTTCTTTTCCATTATATTGTAGGTTGTTTTAATCTAAGGAAGATAAGGAAAAAAGTATTTAATAAAGCGACAATTAATATAATTAAATACCCCATTATTTTAGGGTCAAGTCCAAGCCAATTCATTCCAGTACTTCCCATTATGACAAAAAGAATTAATAATATCATTGGAGCAGCAATAACTACACTTATATAAATATCCATAAAAATTTCAGAAACCTTTGTATATTTTTCTCTTTCTAATTTATAATCAAATAATAAACCTTCTCCATGTTTTTCTAAAAAAGAATGAAGATCTCCTCCAGAAGTTATTGAGGTTGAAAAACCATTTAAAAGTTCTTTTAATTTTGAAGAAGGAGAAGTTTTTGCAGATTGTTTTAAGGCACTAACCAAATCATACCCTCTAAAATTAATCAGATTCATTATTTTTCTAAATTCTCTATTTAAATATTTATAATCCTTGTTTTTTAAAATTATTTTAAATATATTTTGAGGTTCAATTCCTGCAGCAGAAATAGCAGACATATGTATAACTGCAAAAGGCAATTCTTGTTTTATTTTTGAACCAATATTTTTTCCCTCTGACTTTGGATAAAGATACATTAACAAACTCATTACTAAAGGCAATGCAAAAATAATCCAGAAAAATTTTACAAATCTAAAAATAATAGATTGCTCTGTTGAAGAAAGAAAAGGATATACAAAACTTATATTGTAAAACAACAAAAAAAACAAAATAAATAAACTTACAACAAAAGTTATTGAGATTGTCATAAAAATCATAGAAAGATAAGTGCTTAATACAAAAGGAGAGCTTATTTTTCTTAAATCTTTATTTAATCTCTGAAAATATCCTTTTTCAATTAAATTAGATGAAATATTTCTAAAAAACCTATTAGAAATTTTTGCATAAGAATTTGGTTTTCCAAATTCTGGATATTTTGGCTTTTCCAAAGCAAATTTTTTATTTAATTTATTAATAGAAAGACTGCTTCTGCTTAAATTTTCTAAAAATTTCTCTCTATCTTTTTTACTTATTGTTAAATTTATATCCTCTTCCTTATCTTTATAATTTACATTTACTAATTCCTTGGATTCTTTTTTTTCATGATTTAGCCCCTTATAAAAACTAATATTATTAAGTAAATCTGGGATTGAATTATTTAAAATTCTTAATTGATTTTTAAGAGAAAATATTGTCTCTTCTAAAAGTCTTTTTTCTTTAGTATCAACAGAAATTCTATTGAACTCTAGTTTCTCTATTGTATCTAAATGTTTTTGGAATATATATATCTCTTGAATTATTTTTTTCAAATGATTTATATTGTTTTTTAATGATTCAATACTCATTTTAATATTTGAGAAAGTTTATTATGAATATCATTAATTTCTTTTTTTGCTTTGTTAAAAGTTTCAGAATCATTTTTTTCAAAGGATTCTTCTAATTTCTCTTCAGCTATAGACATATTATCTACTAATTGAGATAAAATCTGAATTCTTTGTATTTCCATCTTTTTTATAGAAAAAAATGTAATTAGAAGTTTATTAAACTTATGTTATTTATTTATTCTCTCTTAATTATATTAATCCAAAAGTCTTTAAAATATTTGAAGGGTTTTTATAATACTCATTAATTATTTTTTGAATCTGGTCAAAACCAAAAATTCCTCTTTTCTGTAATTCATATAATAATTTTGCTCTTATATCAAATTCCCTGTCTAATTCTTCTTTTGTCATTCCAAATCTTTTTCCTATTTTTTCAAAAACCTTACTATCTTTTTTAAAATAAAAAACATCTTCTCTTGCATCCCACATAAAAGGGGTGTTTGTAATCGCTGTTCCTTCATTATCTACATTAGATATTTCAACAACTTCTCTTAATTTTCTTGTTTCCTGTTTATTTACAAGCGCATGAGTCATTACAGCAACACAATCTAATGTATTTAATAATGTAGGAGATAATTCTATTGGAGGGGTTTCTAATCTTTTAACTAAAGTATCTACTGAATCTGCATGCATAGTGCTTATAGAAGAATGTCCTGAAGCCATTCCTTGAAATAAAACAAATGCTTCTTTTCCTCTTACTTCCCCAACAATAACATAATCTGGATTTTGTCTGAAAGAACTTTTTAATAAACTGAATAAATCAACTTCTCCCATTCCTTTTGCTCCTAATGCTGTTCTTGCAACACTTGGCAACCAATTTTCCCTTGGTAATCTTATTTCTCTTGTATCTTCAATAGAAACAACTCTTGCTTCTGGAGGAATAAAAAAAGCAATAGCATTTAATAAAGTGGTTTTACCTGAAGCAGTCCCTCCTGCAATTAATATGTTTGATTTTTTTTCTAATAATATCCAGAAATAAGCAAGCATTTCAGGACTTAATGTTTTCATATTTAATAGTTGTATTGGTGTCCAGGGAATTTTTGTGAATTTTCTTATTGTAAATGTAGGCCCTCTACTTGTTACATCACTTGTATATGTTGCATTTACTCTGCTTCCATCAGGCAAACTTCCATCTAATAAAGGAGAGGCATAAGAAATATATTTATTGCATCTTTGCGATAATTTTTCAACAAAACTTGTTAGTTTATCTATTGAATTATAACTTATATTTGTTTTCATATTTCTATAAATTCTATGAACAATATATATCGGAGTATCTGTTCCATTGCACTCTATATCTTCAATAAAATAATCTTTCATTAAAGGTTCAATTTCATTTAATCCAATAAAATCCCTGAATAAATAATAAAATATTTTTTTATAACTTTCTTCATTTATTGTTAATGATAATTCTTCTATTAATAATCTTGAAGTTTTTTCTATATATTCAATCATAGCATCTGTTGTTTTATCAATTAATACATTTACATTAATCATTTCTCCAAGACTTCTTTCTAATGTTTTTAATAATTGCTTTTCTTTATCATTTAAAATAGGCTCTTCAATAAAATAAATTAATTCTTTTTCTTTTTTATCCCAATAAATATGAACACTTACATAAGGAGAAATTAATGTATATCTAACATTAATTTTTGTTTTATCTTCTATCTTTGGAAGCGCAGGTATTCTCGGATTTAAATTAATTTCTATTTTTTTCATCTCTTTTAATCTTTTAATATTATTTATATTTATATTCTTAACTGATTTTAAAATCTATATTTAATTTACCTTCAATCTCCCCTTTATTTTCAATAATAATTGAATAAGGAGTTCCTCCTGGGTAAATTGTTTTTAAATTTTCTTCATTATCATAAGTTATATTTAAAATGTCTGAGTTATAAGTTCTTTTTATTGTTATTTTATATCTTCCTCCAAATTTTTCTGTTTTTATTATTAAATTATCTTGATTTATTTCCTCATCTATTTCTGAATATTCTAATTTTGTATCTTCTAAAGTATATATTATTTCATTATTTTCAGAATCAATTTCTAAAAAACCTTTTGAAATTTTCAAATCAACTTTTCTTACATTCCCTATTCCTTTTTCCTGAACTTCAATAACTTTATTATCTAAAACATTTAAAGCAATAATTGTTTGTTTTATAACACTATTATCTTTTATTTTTTCTATTTGTGGATAAGCTAAAGATAATAATATTGAAATTATTATTAATGCAATTAAAGTATAAACAGCAGTTTCAACCCAGACTTGTGCTTTTTTTATCATTTTAAACTCCACACTCTACAACCTCTGAAAGAGTGTCTTTAGTAGAACACATTTTTCCGTTTTTATCAATAACATAAAGATCTATTGAATCTGGTTTTTCATTTAAATTAAAATCATAAACTTTTGCAGTATTGCTCTCAGGAATCTCTGTAATTTCTCTTGTTATTCCATTTCCAAAATCAAGCTTAAATCCAGATATTTTGTCATTAATATCTTTTATTTTTATTTGAATATGTAAAACATCAGAATCAGAAGGGCTTGGACTTGGAGCAGGAGAATTTGGATTTAAAGAAGGAAGAATATCATTTGAAGTAATATCATTTGAATCTCCATCAGAAACACAATTTCCATATTCACAATGATATCCAGATAAACAACCACCACAATTAATTTGATTTCCACAATTATCTGTTTGAATACCACAATCAAATCCCAATTGAACACAGGTTTTCGGAACACAACATTCTTCATAATCATCAACAGAAGGCCAATTATTACACATTACAACATTACTAAAGATATTTTCATCTCCAAAATTTCCAGTTCCAATATTACATTGTAAATCATTATTAGTATTATCACAAGCTTGGCTATTGTTTATTTTATTATTATTTGAATTAGAAATATAAAATCCATTATTATTATTATTATTTGCAGTTATATGTGAAAAAATATTATCATTTGAAGAATAAATTGAAATTCCATTATTCTTATTATTATTTGATATAATATTATAAAACTCATTATTTTCTGAAACATCCTCTCCAACAATATTTAATAAAATCCCATTTCTAGAATTTTGAATTGAAATATCTTTAATTAAATTATTAGAACTTCCTGATAAAGAAATACCAACAGGGTCTGAAGTATAATCAAAATTCCAATCAAAATTTAAATTTAATAATTTATTATTAAGATTTTTATCTAAATAAATCCCAATACTAAAATCATTTATATTTCCATTTTTTATTATTGCATTATCCCCATCTATTTTTATTCCTCTTCCATTTCCAGAAGTTTGTGATTTTATAGAATAATCTTTTAAATCTAATAAAACATAATTAGCAGTTATATAAATACAATTATCAGTTGAACCTAAATCTGCATTTATATCATTTTTCAAAATATAATTTCCTGATTCAGATATTGTTATACAATCAGAAACAAGAGTTCCAGAAACACATTGCCCATTTATATAAGTTTCATCTGGATTACAATCATCATCAGAATCTCCTCCTCCATTATCATCACCCCCATCATCTCCTCCTATTTCATAACAAGTATATAAAGGATTATTTCCAATTTCAAATTTATTAACTAATTCTAAACAATTTCCAGAAGAAAATTTATCTCTTACATAAGGAATAAGAACACTGCTTATAATTCCAATTGCAACTACAACCATTAATATAAGTAAAACTGTTGCAATTATTTGAGACTGTCCTCTTTTCATTTTAATTTAATACTTGTCTCGCACTTAAATTCTTTTTTATCTCCTGATTTTGTTCTTCCTAAAAGAATAGGAATAATTTCTATTTCATCACCCTGATACTCTAAATTAATAGAATCTCCTGGATTTATTCTTTTATCAAGTTCTTGTATTTGAGAACTTCCTTGAGAACCTAAAATAACATCAATTTTATATAAAGGTGTATTTCCAATATTTGTAAATCCAATATTTCCATTTTCTTCAAAAGCCCTTATACTAATTTCTTCACAAACTCTTTCAATTGGCTTGTCAAATTTTAATAATTTTTCTTTAAAAAACCCCTGATACCATAATAAAATTATAAGTGCAATTAAGATTACAAGAGATATTAATAATATAGTTGAAATTACTGGACTCACTCCTTTTTTCATAATTATTTTAAGAAAATAACATATTTAAATCTTTAGCAATTATTAAGTCAGTTATAATAGATTTAGTATAATCTTCTAATTCTTTAAAGGATTTTTATTATTAGTTAAAATAATTTCAGATTATAATAATAGGGGTTTTGAGAAAAAAAGTTTATAGAAAAAGAGTTAATTAAAATGATAAATATTACTTTAATATTATTTTATAATTCATATCTTATTAATGATTCAGAACAAATAATTCTTTTATTATCCTTATTAATAAAAGGTTGAATATTAATTACTTTAATATCATAGTCTTCTGTATCAAATGTTATTTCTTTACTATCACCTGGATTTAAAACAGGAAGAAAATTATAAGCACCTTTAGTAGCGGGTTGTTCTGGTATTGATTTTAAATCATTTATTTCAGGAGCTTTATTTTCATCATCACCAACACTAATTAAAAAACCATTTATATTAAATAATCCATTATTTTTTACATTAACTATTAATTTATCATTCTCTGCATCAAAAACAGCACTTTCTAAAATTAATGAAGTTCCATCTTTGCAATCTTCTTTTTCATTTAATATATTGGGATAATTTTTAATAAAAGAATATGAAATAAGAGCAATTGTAATTCCAATTGAAATTACTAATACATAGGAAACTATAACACTTAATGCTTTTTTATTAGATTTATTTAAATGATTATTAATTTGTTTCAACATATTTTTCATCTCCTTCTTTTTTACTAATTATAAAATAAAAATTTTTATTATCTCTAATATTAAATTCATAATCTTTTTCTAATACATTAACAATTAATTTGTCATTAGAAATTTTAGAAGTAATATCTAATTCACTAGCTTCAACATCATTAAAATTCCAAGTAATCCCACCAATTGTAGATGAGACATCTCCTGTATTTTCAGGATTATATTTAACTGCTTTTAAATCATCTTTATCACCATAAATAAATATAATATCTGTATTTTGTGTTTTTTGTAAAAAATAAGGAGAAAATTTATTTTGTGTAAAATCCTCTATCTCAGAATCACCACTATAAATTCCATATTCAATAACTCTTGGACCTTCTTCTTTTAATTCAGAACTCATCTCCTGAATTGTTCTTGGTTCTGTTTCTGAAATAGCATAATTTTTAATACTTGCAATTCCTGAAACAGCTGCTATAATTAATATTGCAGCAACAATATAAAACTGGGCTTTTTTATTTTTCATATTTCCTCTTTTAATATTTAATTAAGTTATTTTATGTATTTAAATATTATTGGAAAAATTATCTTTTATAGATTCTCCCTCTTTTATCTAACACTTGTATGATTAGAACCTTTCTTTTAAAATCAATATCAATTAAAGCACGAAAATTTCCTATTCTTAGTTTATAATATTCTCCTTCATAATGTTCTAAAAAATGAAAAGGATTTTCTTTTATTGAATTAATTTTATTAAATATTCTTTTTGAAATTTTTTCTGGTAATTATTTTAAATAATCAAAGGCTTTTTCATCCCATTCAATAGAAAAACTCATTTTTCAAAATATCTTTTAATTTCTTTATTAGATATCTTTCTCTTTCTTGCTCTTGCCTCTTTAAGTTCATTTTTTGCCCAATTTGTTAATTCTATTTCTTCTAATTCTTTTTCTTCTCTTTCTTTTATAAGCATTTCTTTTATTTGGGCAATATCTTCAATTAATTTTTTTAAATCTTTTGAATCTATATTTATATTTTCCATATTTAATAAGAGAGAGCAAAGTTTAAAAAATTATCTTAAGCACTTCATTGGTGCATAAGCGGTTGGTAATTTTGATATAACTCCATTTTTGAAGTTTCAATTCAAAGTTTTCTTTATTTTGTTCTTAACTTTATTATTCGTTTGCCATTTTAATTAACTCCATCCATTTATTTTCAGAATTAAGTTTTAATTCAGGAATAGCAAGTTCATAAGGACATCTTTTGATTGACTGATGTTTTCTTATGAAATTATAGAATATTTCATAACCTTTCATTATGGCATTTGCACTTTCCACACTTCCGTGAAATCCTCTAAAAGTCTTAGTTCTTTCACGAATTGAATTATGTAATCTTTCAATCATAATATTAAATCCTTCGCCTTTTGAAGCATTAACTTGATTGTGAAAAACATTAAGTTTATGAGTTTTGTTTGAAAATCGATAAACTTTTTTTATAGCGTTTGGATAAGCAAGAAGTCCGTCAGAAGTTACAATCCTAACTTGTTCTCCTGTTTTTTGTTTTGCTTTTGACAAAACAAATTTCAATTGTTTTTGTTCTCTTGCCTTAACATATTCAGAAGAAATCATAAATCTAGTTCTGCTGTCAATACAATCAATAAACCAATTTTTATCAACACCTTTTTTATTATAGAATTTTCTTCTATGATATTCCATTTCATCAATTTGAATTTCATGTCCAATATTAAGATAAAGGTTATCTGTGAATTTTGAAATCATTATTGAATATTTTCTAAGCCATCTTAAAACAGAAGTGTGATCTGAATTATGAGGATAAAATGCTTTAAAATGTTCTTGAACTTTTCTTGTAGAAACTCCTCTGTAAAACAAATCCAAAGCACAAGTTATTTTCTTTGGATGATTTCTCATTCTAAAGAAACCATCATTAATTGTGAAAGTTTTATCACAATCATTGCATTTATATCTCTGAATTAATCCTCTATTTTGTGTCTTTCTTTTTGTCCATTTGATTATTTTTTTACTCTTACAATTAGGACAAGAAAGTTTTTTATACTTGTTCCTTTTTATATTGTTAGATTTCATTTGATTTGCGTTGGATGGAATCTGGGGCTCTTCGGAGCCCTCTTATATTTACTTAATTAGGTATAACTTATTAAGGTAAGTAAACTATTTAAATGTTTCGGTTATAAAGTTATTACTATGTAAGTAATACTCTAAAAGGTAAGATTTATATATACATTATCCTAATTTTTAATTATGGCAGAAATAACAATTAAGCTCAAAGGTTACAAATGTGAGAGATGTGGACATGAATGGGCTCCAAGAAATAAAAAAGAAAAACCAATAATTTGCCCTAAGTGTAAAAGCCCATATTGGAATAAACCTAAAAGAAAGTAATTGTTGAACCCTGCTTAAAGAATTCTTTTTACATTAATAGATTTTTTAGCGGAGAAATCAAGCGAAGCCGATTTCGGAGCCAGTTGAATAAATATAGAATGGATTAATAATCTAATTATATTCTAATTAGATTTTAATAGAAATCTTTAAATACCCCTAAAACATTCTCAATATATGAAAAATAAGGTAGAGAAGAAAGAAGTAGTAAAAGTTCAGGTTACATTTTCTAAAAAACAAATGGAGATTATGAGAGATTATCAAGATATTTTTGGAGAAAGTGATGCTGAAATTGTTCGTGCTATTGTCATGAATTGGCTTGCATTAAAAAAAGAGGGAAGTAAAAATGAGGGCAAGTAGAATTTTTTTAATTGGAATATTTTTTTTGTTAATTATTAATTTAGTTTCTGCCTCTCGTCTTCCAATTGTTGGAGGAGATAATGAATCATGGGGAACAGTCCTTAATGATTATTTATCAAAAATCGCAGGAAGTGATGGGGTTAAATTAAATGAAACAATGGTTAATGGAACAAATATCTATTCTTCTTCAATTAATACAACCCATATAAAAGATGGAACATTAAAATCTGAAGATATTGAAGATGGAACTATAACCTCTGATGATTTGGGAACAAATTCTGTTGCAGATGATGAAATTGATTATACCTCTATTACTCTTGCAGACTTCACAAATGATGCCAATTATCTCGACAAAGATGAAGGGGGGACAATTGACGGAAGTTTAATAATCAATGGAAACTTTACATTAATTGGAGATTATCTTAATGCAACTGTAACTAATCAGTATTTGAATGGCTCATTTTTACCAGAAATAACTGATTTATTTGATATTGGAAGTTCTTTATTAAGATGGGCAAATTTATATGTTACAGATATTTATGCTTCAAAAGTTTATTCAGATGACTGGAGCAATGTTACAATACAAGAATCACAGATAACTGATTTGCAAAGTTATTTAACCAGTGAATCAGATCCTTTATATTCTGCATGGGATAAAGATTATGGAGATTTGATCAATACCCCTACAATTCCTACATTATGGGATTCTACCTTTAATACAACAGGAGATTCTCGATGGGGAGGAGGAGCAGATACTCAAAAATCTGCAGATGGAAATTATCTTTACAATGATACTATAACTATTTATTTTAATGAAACAAAATTAAATGATACTATTGACTCAAGGGCTTCCGGATTAGGAGATAACTCCTCTTGGAATGAAAGTTATGCAAGAACAATATTTTATGATGAAGAATCTGATTTGACAGGATTATTAGACGATAATTATGCACCTGT
>Ga0272442_10009819_pt1 | contig 11878 bp, 9 predicted proteins | sample SSMForm2O_FD_200262 | JGI IMG/M metagenome (GOLD analysis project Ga0272442, IMG submission 200262) | Marine sediment archaeal communities from Little Sippewissett salt marsh, Falmouth, MA, United States - SSM-Form-2O | ecosystem: Environmental > Aquatic > Marine > Wetlands > Sediment ...
CCGCTGAAATAGATGAATTCGCCGTCGGCTCCGAATTTCGGTTCCGTAACAATGAGTCTTTCCGGTGTTAATCGTTTTATTCGTGTGATGGGTTTTGTTTTGAGCTTTTCTATTCGGGCGGCCTGCCGCGAACGCTCTTCCGCCATCGCTTCGAAGGCCAGTTGGCTGAAGGACTTACCCGTAACGGATCGTGCCCGTTTATCGAAGCTGAACATGAATGAATGGGAAACGGAGTCGGACACTTCACCGGGAGCATTTTTTTCTTTATCCTTGAATCCGTAGACATCATGAATATATTCAATCGCCTTTAAACCATACAGGTATGCTGCCGTCGTATACGGCCATTCAGGAAGCTCAAGAAACCATTCATTGCCCTTGAGTACCCGTTTATCGTGAACCGCCATTCGCATGATCATGTCCACCCTGCTACTCCGTCCTCTTCCGGGACCGACAAATTCCGTTTCAGCCCAGATCGAAAGACCTTCTTTATACCACTCAGGAGCCAGGACTCCGGGAGGTGCAGCCAGTAACATGAAAATAAACGAGAGCGGGTCCCCCTGTTGAGCGAACACTCTTCCGAAGATATTTGTCAGGACGGCATCCGCTCCATACTGGGCATCCATGCTAAGCACGTGAGCATATTCATGAAAAACCGTTCTCCGTATGTAATCACCCGGCTCATAAATCGTACTCCCCGGAGGAGCGTCAGATGCATACACCAGTATCATGGGCCGCGGATATACAGTGGCCCAGCCATTATGTATGTCCTGAGCATCGGAGTACATGACTATGGTCTTTTCCTTCGGGGTCCAGTTGAAGACGGGTGATAAAAGACGGTGAGCATCCTCACAGCTCTTGATCAGATCAGGCATCCGATCCTTGAGCGGCTGTTCGTAAATGTAGATAAAATGCTCGCTCTCGGTCTGCATTAATGGAACATGAACGGGCATGACGCCTTGAGCATAGACTAAACTATGGATAAAAGAATTTCCCGAAACCGTTAACAGGAAAACAACAAAGAGTATCAGTCTTTTCGTAAACATAACTGCCCCCTTTTTAATAGCATGGTAAGAAAAAGAGAATTGAAAAGTTACTGTCGTTACATTCAGCCGGAGTATATTGCTTTTAAAATCCCCCCTCACCCCCCTTTATCAAAGGGGGGATAATCTGAACTTTTCGATGGGGACACACTGGGAACTGCGGTTAGCAGTATTCTTTCACTCCCCCTTTTGTAAAGGGGGAAATAGGGGGATTTTTCAGATGATCATATATCTTTTCAATAACCCCTTCGATATTTTTCAGCACCTCCCTGTCAGAAAATCTCAAAACGGTAAATCCAAGAGAATCCAGGTATTGTTCTCTGATCGCATCTTTTTTCTTGCCTTCTTCTGTGTAATGTTGACCACCATCAAGTTCAACAATCAGCTTCCCTGCGGGACAGTAAAAGTCGACAATATAATTTCCTACGTTTTTCTGTCTATAATATTGATAATTATTGAGCTGTTTCCTCCTTACTTTTGACCACAACAACCTTTCGGCATCGGTCATATTCTTCCGAAACTCTCTAGCTAAATATTTAAGTTGTTTTTTATAGGGAATCATTGCTACAAAATCCCCCTGTGTCCCCCTTTAGAAAAGGGGGATTAAACCCAAAGTTCCATTGGTTAGTGAAAACCATTAGTGAAATATAATATACCAATTATGGAGAAAATAATAGTCGAATGGCCCGGATGTGTCAAACGGTAAGTATATATCGCGGGGGAACGGTAGATAATGGCTGGTTGATTATTGATAACATACTTGATGCGGCGGGACCGCATCGGCAAAAGGTAAAAGGCTAATGGCCAAAGGCAGCAGGAATCAGGAACTCGATTTTTCAATCTGGATATTCAATAACACCTTGAGCCCCTGGCCTTTAGCCTTTTGCCATTATCACAGTCAAAACATAGTACTTGAAAATAAAGGCTCCAATAAAAGGAAAAGGACTTAAGCACTTAGTATAAGTGCTTAAGTCCTTTATAAGCTGGCGCGCCCACCAGGATTTGAACCTGGGACCTTCGGATTCGTAGTCCGACGCTCTATCCAGCTGGGCTATGGGCGCAGGACATAAATATGGCGGAGAGAGGGGGATTCGAACCCCCGGTACACCTTTTTGGGCGTACAATCGCTTAGCAGGCGATCGCTTTCAGCCGCTCAGCCATCTCTCCGCTTTATATCTATGAAATTTTTCGCGAAAAGTCATCAGCTCTCAACCAGTCGTCCTCATCACTGACTACTTTTCACTAATCACTTATCACTTTATTGTATGGCGGAGGGAGCAGGATTCGAACCCGCGAACCTTTCGGTTAACGGTTTTCAAGACCGCCGCCTTCGACCACTCGGCCATCCCTCCGTTTACTTTTCATCCAATTTTACTGCCTGCCGGTAATCCTGTCAACTCCATTCATGTAAGGAATTAATACGTCAGGGATGACAACGCTCCCATCTTTCTGCTGATAATTTTCCAGCACCGCCACAACCGTCCGGCCGATAGCCAGGCCCGAACCATTCAGGGTGTGGGCAAATTCGACGCGGGAATTTTCCTCCCGGCGAAACCGGATTCCCGCCCTGCGGGACTGAAAGTCTTCAAAATTACTGCATGACGATATTTCACGGTATGTTCCCTGCCCCGGCATCCAGGCCTCGATATCATAGGTCTTTGCCGATGAAAAGCCTAGATCGCCCGTGCATAAATTCACCGTCCGGTAATGTATGTTGAGCCTCTTCAAAACCTCTTCGGCATTGAGGGTCAACTTTTCCAGTTCATCATACGAGGTTTCAGGCTGAGAAAACTTGACCATTTCCACTTTATTAAACTGATGCTGCCTGATCAATCCCCGGGTGTCTTTGCCGTATGATCCGGCCTCGGCCCGGAAACAGGGCGTATAGGCAACGTAATACAGGGGCAGTTCCTTCTCATCCAGGATCTCACTGTTGTGAATATTCGTTACCGGTACTTCCGCCGTGGGAACAAGATAATAATCGGTCCCCGCAACTTTGAACAGGTCTTCCTCAAATTTGGGCAGCTGGCCCGTCCCGGTCATACTGTTGCTGTTTGCCATAAAGGGAGGCAGAACCTCCATATAACCGTGCTCTAATGTATGGAGATCGAGCATGAAATTGATCAACGCTCTCTCCAGTCTGGCCGCAAGCCCCCAGTACAGGGTAAAACGGGCACCGGTAATCTTGGCACCTCGTGCAAAATCGAGTATAGCCAGTTCTTCGCCGATATCCCAATGCGGTTTCGGTTCAAAATCAAATTCCGGTTTCTCGCCCCATGTCCGTATCACGGGATTGTCATCCTCTCCCTCGCCGTAAACAACGGATTCATGCGGCATATTGGGGATAATCATGATCAGTTCGTGGAGCTCGGATTCAGTTTCTTTTAATGAATCGTCAAGTATTTTAATCCGTGAAGAGACTTCACCCATGCGGGATATAAGTTCAGAGGCATCCTCTTTGTTCTTTTTTAACGTTCCGATTTCCTTCGATACGGTATTTCTCTCATTTCGTAAGACCTCGACTTCGCGGAGTATATCCCTTCGCTTCAGGTCGAGTTCGGTAAATATACCGAGGTCGATATCCAGACCACGTTCCAGTGTTTTCTTGCGGACGAGGTCGACGTTGTCCCTGACAAATTTTATGTCCAGCATGTCGTTTGTATCCCCTTTTTCCTCTCTCCCAGAAGGTTATTTTCCCTATCACTTTGCCCCTGGTAAGTCAATAAAAAATCCAGTCTTATCGATGCCTAATCGCTCATAAATTCTTATATTTCAACTTCTTTTCAACATTGTCCGGGTACGTTTTTGTATACCGCGAACAGCACTACCATCGTCTAAAAATCCCCCCTGGCCCAGGCCGATCACCATAACGGGAAGTTGCGGTCCAGATTCAGAGACTCCTTCTGTCCGCTTATTCAACAACCCTTTCAGTCGCACCAGGGCAGGCCCTGGCCCAGACCGATCACCATAACGGGAAGTTGCGGTCCAGATTCAGAGACTCCTTCTGTCCGCTTATTCAACAACCCTTTCAGTCGCACCAGGGCGGGCCCTGGCCCAGACCGATCACCATAACGGGAAGTTGCGGTCCCAATTCAGAGACTCCTTCTGTCCGCTTATTCAACAACCCTTTCAGTCGCACCAGGGCAGGCTCTAGCTCCCCTTTACAAAGGGGAGAACTTCATAGTTTCTTTCTTTGCTGAAAAGAAGAAGCTCATTCTTCCCCCTTTTGTAAAGGGGGACACAGGGGGATTTTACTCCTTTATTACGGCTGTAATACCACAGTTGCTTCCATGCAATTTCCTAAGCAGGCCTTGCTGAGTTCTTTTTCGATTTGTCCTGTTATCTCATCTTTCTCCTGACCACCTGGTACAGGGTGGTCATTTCCCGGCTCCTGAATAGATATGAGCAGAGAAAGTAGACAATTATACCGGTCACGACAGTGAGCGCCAGAAAAAGAGATCTGTCACCAAAGGATGCCTCATTACTCCACGGCATAATCACGCCAATAACTTCGATAGCAGCGACCATGAGGAGCGACGATATGATCATCCGGGAGAGCGATGCATAAAAATCTCGACCCAGAAACTGCCCGATCTTTCGCTTCAATATAAAGTATAAAATAATGACGTTAACGGCAGATGCAATCGATACGGCAAGGGCCAGACCGCTGTGCTTCATGGGAAACATGAGGATAATGCCGGCAATGGCGTTAACGATCAGGGCAATAACAGCAACCTTTACCGGGGTTTTCGTGTCCTGCAGTGAATAGAAGGCGGGTACAATGACACGGATTAACGAAAAAGCCCAGAGCCCGACGGAATAAAAAAGCAAGGCATCGGCGGTGCGCACCGTTTCGACCGCGTCAAAGGCCCCCCGCTGAAACAGGACCGAGATGATGGGTACCCGGAGAACGATCAGGGCAACCATGGCCGGAATGGTGACGAACAGCATCAATCTAAGGGAGAAAGAGATGGTATCTTTCAGATCTTCATATTTTCCGTCGGCAACATGCTCGGCAAAACTGGGAAGCGCCGCCGTCCCGATGGCAATGGCAAAGACCCCCAAGGGAAGCTGCACCAGCCTGTCTGCATAGTACAGGTAAGAAACACTGCCGATAGCGAGGAATGATGCCAGCAGTGTTCCCACGAGAACATTGATCTGATAGACTGCCGCTCCGAAGACGGCGGGTCCCATGAGAATACCGATCCGCTTTATCCCCGGATGATTAAAATGAAAATTCGCCCGAATGTTCACACCCATTTTGACAAGGAAGGGAAACTGCATGATCAGTTGCAAGACACCTCCAACCATGACACCCACGGCAAGGGCGATAATCGGTTCACGGAAAAATCCCCGAAGGAGAAAGACGGCAGCAATCATGGCAATATTCAGGATTACCGGCGCCAGTGCGGGGGCCGCGAAATGTCTGAGTGAATTCAATATGCCCATGCACAGGGCTACGAGGGAAATAAAAAAGATATACGGGAACATAATCCGGGTGAGAAATACCGTTAATTCAAATCGATCAGGTGTTTTGATGAATCCCCATCCGACGATTTTAACAATCCACGGGGCAAAAACGACACCCAGGAGGGATACCACCACCAGGATAATCGACAGGAGTGTAAAGGCAACGTTGGCCAGCTCCAGGGCATCTTCCCGGGACTTTTTCTTCAGATATTCCGTAAAAATGGGGATAAACGCGATAGTAAGCGACCCCTCTGCGAAGAGACGTCTCAGGACATTGGGAATTCTGAAAGCCACAAAGAAGGCATCGGTGGCTGCTCCTGCCCCAAAAAATGCGGCTACTACCACATCCCTGAGAAATCCGAAAATGCGGCTGAGAAAAGTAGCGAGACTGACGATCCAGGCGGCTTTTGCAACGCGGAAGTTCTCCGTCTCATTCAGGTGATGTTCATGCTCCATGGTTATTTTCGGAGGAAAGGGTTAATGTTTGATTTTCGAATTTCAACTTTTTGACCGATGTAGTCAGGAAACAAGGAGAAAGGCTAAAGTCAAAAAGCAAGACCTGACCCCGTTATCTTGCAAGACCTGACCCCTCATAGCCAGGTGACGGGTTTCTATCCGGCAGGGATGATCGATTCCAGGTCCTCTTTTGTTATACCTGATATGGCAATTGTTTTGTTTTTCGACTTATGACCTGCTTTGATCGTAATTCTGTTTCTTTTGATACCCAGTTTATCGCTCAGAAACTTTATACATTCTTCATTCGCCTTCCCCTCGACCGGTGGGGCTGTTATTTTGAGCTTCAAAGCGTCATTCTGGATGCCCGTAATCTCACACCGAGACGACCTCGGCACAACGCGAAGCGTGAAGGTGATGCCGTCTGAGAAGTTCTTTACTGTAATCATTGTTTTAGAAAGGAGCTTCCCTTTTCTACTTCCTGTTTCCACATCCTTAAGAGCTTTGAGTTGAACTCCAAAAATGATTCGAAATACTTTTCGAGCTGAATTTTGAGTTTTTTTGTATTTTCAATTTCAGCATAGAGTTTATTCAGCTCAAGCTTGGCATCTTTTAATATCTCATCGGCAGCAATCCTCGCCTCTTTTATCATTGATGCACTCTTCTCCTCAACTTCGGCAATACGTCTTTTATGATTCTCCATCTCATGCTGAGGTATTGCTTCCAACTGAGATGTCAGGTCGGCGATCTTCTCCTGCAAGTATTTATTTTCTCGCATCTTTTCCTCCAATTCCTTTGCCACGGTCTGGAGAAATGCATCAACTTCTTTTACATCAAAACCTCTAAATTTGACTTTAAACGTCTGGTTCTGAATATCAGCAGGTTCAATTGTCATTGCTACTACCCCCTATCTTACTTGAAATAAACGGCTAACTGAAGCATACTTCTCACGAGGAAACTCTGAAGAAAGATGATAACCAGGATGACAATAATGGGAGAGATATCAATACCGATGTTTCCCAGTGGAATCCATTTTCGAATCCGGTAAAGAACCGGTTCGGTAGCTCGATAAAGAAACATGACGATAGGATTATACGGATCGGGATTTACCCATGAGAGTATCGCTCTGATAATTATCATCCACATATAAATTGTAAGACCGATATCGACGATCTTGGCCAATGCTTCAATAAAATTGCCTAAAACGAACATTAATCTCTCCAAGTAATAGACTGAATACAGGATTTCAATTTCCCTCTCCTAAAGAAGAAGTATGGGAAACTTCTCTGAACACCTTATCAAAATCCTCCTTAATCCTCCTTTACAAAAGGGGGAAAGAAGTATGGAGGTCCTCCCGTTACTAAAGGGAGAAAAGTATTGTGGCACTCACCCTTTTCTAAAGGGAAATAATTATGTTGTTCCTTCCTTTTTCTAAAGGGACGTTAGAGGGGATTTCAAGTATTTGTTATGTCATATAAAAGGACGCACATAAACAAGATTAGTAATCCCCCTCTATCACTTTTATAAAGAGAAGTTTTAAAAGAATAATCCTTTTACTCTAATAACACTTTCTCTTCAAAACAAAAAGTAATGTAGTGATTTAAATAATTATTGCAAGGTTAAAAGTCAAGAGTTATATTTGAAAGCAAAGAAGCGGTCAGCATTCAGTAATCAGAAACATATCAAATTTTAAAAATATATGCTGACATGACTGTCTGTCCAACGAGGAGGGAGATGTAATAATGTTTAAGGGCAAGAAGATTTGTATTATCGGCGGGGGGAACATGGGCGAAGTTATTGCCAGTGGAATTGTGTCGGGGAAACTGGTATCGGTGAAAAATCTCACCATATCGGATGTCGTCAAAGAGCGATTAGATTATTTAAAGAAAACATATAAAGTACATGGTGAGATTAACAACACAAAAGCGGTAACATCTGCAGATGTTGTCATTCTGGCGGTAAAACCACAGTCCATGGGAGAGGTTCTCACCGAACTTGCATCATCTATTACAAAATCGAAACTTGTCATTTCAATCGCAGCGGGTATTCCCACCTCCTTTATTGAAGGATATCTGAAAAAGGGAGTGCGCGTCGTCCGGGTCATGCCCAACACGCCCGCTCTCATCAAGGAAGGTGCCGCTGCACTCACCACGGGAAAAAACGCGACGGAAAATGATCTTGCCCTGGCCAAACAGGTGTTTGACTCTGTAGGTATTACCGTTATTGTAAACGAAGAACTGATGGATGCTGTAACCGGTCTCAGCGGAAGCGGCCCTGCATACGGTTTTATCATTATTGAAGCACTGTCAGATGCGGGGGTCAAGATGGGATTGACAAGAGACATAGCTCTTTCACTGGCAGCCCAGACGCTCGTGGGTGCAGCCAAACTGTGCCTGAAGGGTGACAGACACCCCGGTCAGCTCAAGGATATGGTGACATCACCGGGGGGCACAACTATTGCCGGGATAAAAGCCCTTGAGGACGGCAAGCTCCGAGCGACGCTGATGGAAGCTGTCGAAGCGGCAACGCTGCGATCCAAAGAATTGGGCGGAACGAAATAAACGTTTTCTCAATCGAAACATAAAAAAAGGGGACAGTCTGCCTACGTTCTGTCCCCTTTTATATCAGGAATGCATACATCTTCAAATGCTGAAAAACTAAGCTCTCTCTATCATAAATACGGTGACATAGTATTGGTTCGGTTATAGACGAACCACAGAGAGCACAGAGGACACAGAGCATTTATATTTTGGTTCTTCTCCAATTGAATTGGAGAAGTGGAACCAAGGATTCCAGAAATCAAGGGTTCAAGGGGTTATTTTTCAAAGACTTTATAAGCGCTTTTATCATTCTTGCGATTTCTGTTCTGTCTTTTTTAGTGTATCACCAGAAATTTTGCTGTTGTTCTACAAATCTAAACAAAGCTCATATGACGCTTGCCAAACCTTAAAGTACTAGTATTTCTTTATTTTTTCACTTGAACCCTTGGCCCAGACCGTTCACCATAAGGGTAATTTTCAGTCAACATTCAGAAATTCTTTCTACTTGCCTGTTCGACAACCGTTCGTATCGCGCCAGGGCGGGCCTTGAATCCTTGAACCCTCGTATCCTCAGGGATCATACCAGTTAAATTTGATACTTTGTCATAGTTAATTTGAAATAATTGGGAGATGATTCATAATTTAAACCTTGAATTCCATTAATATGATCCTTCCCCATTTTTTCTCTGTGCTCTCTGTGTTCTCTGTGGTGACATTTTTAACGTCATATTATTTATGACGACAGGTACTAAGGTTTGAAAAGATCGAAGAAGCCCACTTTCCACTTCTTTTTTTCCTTCATTGCCTCGGGTTCAGATTCACTTGAGGCGTTCTCTTCAGTTCTCTGGGGAGTATCTTCCGGCAGTACCTGTTTCTCTTCGCGTTTTGATTCATTAGATTCCTTTACTTGCTCACCAGCCTGAGGTGTTGGTCTCCTTCTCCTTCTTCTCTGGGGGCGCCTGCCTTTGGATGGAGTCTTTTGTTGTGCTTTCCCTTCCGATTCAAGGGCAGCAGAAACAGGGCCTACAGGTTCCGTTTCCTGTCCCGAAGCAACCTCCTCTGTCTTTACGGCTCTTTTTGTCATTTCAATCGTGCACTCTCCCCATTGCATATCTCGATTCCCCGAAACATGGATGGAAATATCATATAACGTTTCCATTTTGCTCATTTCACTTCTTTTCTGGTTCAACAAATAATCGCTCACTTCATAGGGAAGTGATACATTGATTGCCGAATAATTTCCCTTAACTGCCTCGGACTTCATTTTTCGAAACGTATTGAGTGCTATATATTCCATAGATGGTCGCATTCCGGTACCTTTGCAGTGCGGACAGGTTGTATAGCTGATCTCCTGAATGGTAGACTGCTTTTTCTGGCGAGACAGTTCCAAAATACCGAATTTCGATATTTTTGAAAGCTGTATTCGTGACCGGTCAACTTTTAAACTCTTTTTAAAAACTTTTTCTACCTGTGCATTATGTTTCTGGTCTCTCATGTCTATGAAATCAACGACGATCAACCCTCCTAAATCTCGTAACCGAAGCTGCCGAGCAATTTCCTCCGCCGCTGAGAGATTTGTCCTGAATGCCGTTTCCTCCACATCCTTTCTGTTCGTTGCCCGACCGGAGTTGACATCGATCGTAATCATTGCCTCTGTCGGTGTAATAATGAGATAACTGCCAAACTTAAGATTGACCCGCTCGCGGTACACTGCGTCAATCTGATTTTCCAGATTATACTTATTGAAGATCGGCGTGTCTTCTTTGTACTGCTTGATCATCTTCACGTTTCGTGGAGATACTGCTTTGAAGTAGGTTCTCATCTTTCTGTATGTATCAAGACTATCGACGAGTATTTCGTCCACGTCTGACGTATAGTAATCTCTCAATGATCGAACGGCAAAATCGCTTTCCTGATAAATCAGCGCCGGGGCTAAGGGTTTTTCCGCTTTTTTCTTTATGTCTTTCCATAATCTCAAAAGTATTTGAAAGTCCCGGAGAAGTTCCTGTTTGGTCCTGTTCATGCCCGCAGTCCTGACAATAAAGCCCATTTCTTCTTTCGAGGCTATGGTACTCATGATCTCTTTCAGCTTTTTTCTATCTGCTTCATTTTCTATTTTTCGGGATATACCACTGCTTCGTTTACCGGGCATCAGAACGAGATATCGTCCCGGCAGGGACAGGTATGTCGTCAGCATAGCACCCTTGTTATTTTTTTGTTCTCTCACTACCTGAACGAGCAACTCCTGACCGACTTTCAGCTCCGGTTTCTCCTCAGGCTTACCCGCATTTTCCCCTTCTTCCGCTCGCACAAAATACTCGGGGCTAACATCATGCAACGGAAGGAATCCATTTCGATTTCCACCATATTCAACAAAGGCCGCCTGAAGCCCTCGCTCCACCCGTTGAACAATTCCCTTGTAAATATTGCCGGTTGTCGGCTCCTTAACCGACATCTGGATATTAAACTCCACCAGTTTTCCATCTTCTATAATGGCCATCCGGCTTTCTTCTTCATCAATCGTATTTATTAATATTTTTCTTGCCATACCTCTTCCTTAGTGCTTTATATAATAAGCGGACATATTATTGACTAGACTTACAAACAGACCACAGAGAGCACAGAGGACACAGAGCACTCATATTTTAAATCTTTGAATTCCGTCCTTGAGTCTTTCAACATTGAAATTGATCAATAGACCAGTATCGAATCCTGACAATTTCATATACGTCAATAATTGAGCCTTATGGATGCTTTTGACCTCTTCAACTGCCTTAAGTTCAATGATGAGCCGATTTTCTACCAGAATATCTATCCGATATCCGCAGTCAAGTCTGATTCCTTTGTAGTCAACCGGCAAAGGATGTTCCAACGTAAAGGCGATCCCGTTTAAATGAAGTTCCCGGGCAAGGCACTGCTGACATGTTGATTCGAGTAACCCGGGACCCAAAACGCGATGGACTTCGATAGCACATCCTATCACTTTTCCTGTAAAAGGATCCTTACCCATTTTTTTCTCTGTGATCTCTGTGCCCTCTGTGGTGACATTTTTATCATCATATTATTTATGCCGATATGTACTCTGTGGTGACATTTTCAACGTCATAGTATTTATGCCGACATGTACTTAGGTAAAGAGACTTACATCGCCTTTACCGGTTCTTATTACCTCGGGCGTATCGTCGAGAAAGCTTACAACACTCGATTGCTCCGGAACGAGCACCCCCCCATCAATAACCATTTCAACGCAATGCTTGAATTCTTGGTTCATATCAATCGGATCACTCAAAACCTCGTTTTTCCTCGTCGTCACACTGGTACTGATGATAGGATGACCCAGTTCTTTTACAAGAGCAAGACAAATCCTGTTATCGG
>Ga0272442_10009820_pt1 | contig 11878 bp, 12 predicted proteins | sample SSMForm2O_FD_200262 | JGI IMG/M metagenome (GOLD analysis project Ga0272442, IMG submission 200262) | Marine sediment archaeal communities from Little Sippewissett salt marsh, Falmouth, MA, United States - SSM-Form-2O | ecosystem: Environmental > Aquatic > Marine > Wetlands > Sediment ...
CCGAGGCAGTTAAGGACATTCAAGCCGATATGATCGTTAATATCCAGGGCGATGAACCCTTGATCGAAGCCCAGGTGATCGATGGCGTGATCCGGGCTTTGATCGAGCGGCCGGAATGCGTAGTGGCCACTGCTGTTAACCGGCTCCATAATCCGAAGGAAATCGAAAGCCCGCATGTGGTCAAGGCCGTTATCGATACGGATCACACCGTTTTATATTTTTCGCGAGCAGTTATTCCGTTTGCGCGTGATCATGCCCAAAAGCAAGAAGTCCATTATTACCGGCATATTGGTATTTACGCTTATCGCCGAGACTTCCTGTTTGAATATCAGCGTTTGAAACCATCCATGCTGGAGCGCGCCGAAAAGCTCGAGCAACTGCGGATTCTCGAACACGGACACAAAATGGCAACCATTGAAACTGCTTATCATCCGCGCGGCGTGGATACGCCCCAGGATCTGGATGAACTAAACGCTTATCTACAATCAAAACAATGACCCGAACAGTCAAAATCGGCCCGGTTTCGATCGGCGGGAAGCTTCCGTTTGTCTTGATCGCCGGCCCCTGCGTTATCGAAAACAGACGGGTGGTCATGGATATCGCCCGTAGGCTTAAGGATATCGCTTTTCGCCATAAAATCCCTTTAATTTTTAAGGCCAGTTATGATAAGGCCAATCGGACTTCCGTACGGTCATTTCGGGGTATCGGTATGCAGGCCGGGTTGGACGTCCTGAATGAGGTCAAACAAAAATTCGAACTGCCCGTAACCAGTGATGTGCATACAGTCGCAGAGATTGATCGCGCGGCGGCCATACTGGATTTAATTCAGATCCCGGCATTTTTATGCCGGCAGACCGATTTGTTGTGTCAGGCGGGACGTACCGGTAAACCGGTGAATATCAAAAAGGGACAATTTTTAGCGCCGTGGGACATGGGACAGGCGGTCGAAAAGGTTGTCAGCGTCGGAAACCGTAAAATCTTACTGACCGAGCGGGGAACGACGTTCGGATACAATAATCTTGTTACGGATTTCCGTTCTTTGGCGGTCATGCGGCGCTGGGGCTATCCGGTGGTGTTGGATGCCTCGCACAGCGTTCAGCAGCCCGGCGGCCTCGGAACCTTATCTGGCGGAAACAGAGAGTTTATTCCTTTGCTAGCGCGCTGCGGCATTGCCGCAGGGTGCGACGGGCTTTTTATGGAAGTGCATTCGAATCCTAAACGGGCCTTGTCGGACGCGGCCAATATGCTTTCTTTAAAAGAACTCGATCTCGTCTTGGGGACATTGAAAAAGATCGCTGCGGCGGTGAGAAAGGACAGGCAATCGGCATGTCATTGACTACGGCAAGAAAGGTTATTCGGATCGAAGCCCGGGCGATTCAGGCCTTGGCCAAACAACTGGATGAGCAGTTTGTCCGGGCCGTTGATCTGATCTTGCGCAGTAACGGCCGGGTGATTGTGACCGGGATGGGCAAGACCGGCATCATCGGCCGCAAAATGGCCGCGACCCTTTCGTCGACCGGAACGCCGAGCATCTGGATGCACAGCGCAGAAGCGCTGCATGGCGATCTGGGACAGGTGCGGCGCGAGGATGTCGTGATCGTGATTTCCAGCAGCGGGGAGACCGAAGAAACGGCCCAGTTGGTTCCTCTACTGAAAAAGATTGGCGCTAAGACGATCGCCATAACCGGTAATCCGAATTCCAGGTTGGCAAAATTCAGCGATGTTGTTTTAAATATATCTGTCCGCGAAGAAGGCTGCCCTTTGGGGCTGGCGCCCATGGCCTCCACCACCGCAACCTTGGTCATCGGGGATGCCTTGGCGGCTTGTTTGATTAAGCGTCGAGGATTCCGCAAAGAGGATTTCGCATTCTACCATCCCGGCGGTTCTTTGGGCCGGCGCTTGTATTTCAAGGTGGAGGATCTTATGCGGACCAAAGGCTCGTATGCCTGCGTTAGAGAGGATGCCACGGTGCAGGATGTTTTATTGGCCATCACCCGGGCTCGGTGCGGATCAGCCTGTGTGGTCAACGCCAAAGGAATCTTGACGGGGATTTTTACCGATGGCGATTTGCGTCGGCATCTGAAAGAAGACCAGCAATTATTAACCAAACAAGTACGCTTGGCCATGACCCGCACTCCGGCGACGATTCGGCGGGATAAATTGGCGGTGGAGGCGTTCAACATACTTAAAGATAAAAAAATCGATGAATTGCCGGTTATTGACAAAAAGCGCAAGTCCGTAGGCCTTTTGGACATCCAGGATTTATTACGGGCGGGTTTGTTTTAGATGAATACGGCCGCGCAGAACAAAATCAAAAAGATCAAACTTCTCGCACTGGATGTCGACGGCGTTTTGACTGACGGGCGGATTATCTACGACCATCAGGGCCGCGAGATCAAAGCCTTTGACGTCCAGGACGGTTTTGGTTTGGTGCTGCTGAAGAAAGCGGGCTTGAAAACCGCGATCATTACGGCCAAATCAGCCCCAGCGGTCAAGATCCGTGCGCGCCGCTTGGGCGTGAATCGGGTTTATCAAAACGCTTATCCGAAGATGAAAACCTATCAGCGTTTGCTTAAGGATTTGAAAGTCAAGGGATCCGAAGTATGTTATATCGGGGATGACTTGCCCGATTTACCGCTTTACGCGAAGGTGGGATTTGCCGTGGCCGTCGCCAATGCGGCTGCGCCGCTAAAAGCCAAGGCCGATTATGTCACGCGGAACCAAGGCGGCCGCGGAGCGGTGCGGGAGGTCGTGGAACTCATTTTGAAGACTCAGAAAAAATGGTCTGTTTTGATCCGTAATTTATAATACGATGATACCCAGATTCATCAGGATCGTAATTTTGTTACCGTTGATATCGGCAACCGGTTTGTCACTTCGACTGGCTGCGCAGGAGGAAGTGGCCCAGCAATTTCAGGGTTTTCATTTGCAGGGATACACGGACGGGGGCGACAAGGCTTGGGACCTGAAGGGGGACACGGCGGATATCCTCACTGAAACCATTGAGATCAGTAATGTCGATGCCAACCAATACGGGCAAGAGAAAGTGAATATCAAAGCCCGCACCGGGATCCTGAATAAGACCAGCGGTGACATCCAATTGCATAAAGACGTCGTCATCACTTCCGAAACGGGAACGCGCCTGACCACTGATTTTTTACATTGGCAAAAGGAGAAAGATCTTGTCGAGACCCAGGATCCGGTAACCCTAACGGGCGACGGTATTATGGCTTCTGGGAAAGGATTGAGCGCCCATCCGGGATTGAGATTGGCCAAATTAAATCAGGACGTCACGGTTGAAATCAAACCGGGGCCGGATTCTGAAGATGTTGAGACCGTCACGATTACCTGCGACGGCCCGATGGAGATCGACCAAAAAGTTAACATGGCTGTCTTTCATGACAATGTGGTAGCCGTGCAAAAGGATCGCACGCTTAAGGCCGATAAAATGGATGTCACCTTTAATCCCGAGACCAAACAGATCGAGAAAGTCATCTGTATCGGAAACGTTGAGATCATTCAGAAGGGCAATGCAACTTATGCCCAGAAAGCTGTTTATGACGCGCGCGAACAGACATTCGTCTTGACCGGTCAGCCGAAGTTGATCTTGGTTGTCGAGGAGGGGGATTCCCAGGCGGTTTCTTTAAAATAAAAGACGGGGACTGAACACTTCTGCATGCCATTTCATTTATTAGAAACAAACGGATTGATCAAGACTTATGGCGGACGACGTGTCGTTGATGGCTTAAGCATCCATGTCGGCCGCAGTGAGATTGTGGGCATATTGGGCCCGAATGGTGCGGGTAAGACCACTTCGTTTTATATGATTGTGGGCATTATTCAGGCGGATGACGGCCAGATATTTTTTGATCAGACCAATATTACGGATCAACCGATCCACGAACGCTGCCGCCTGGGCATCGGGTACTTAGCCCAAGAACCTTCGATTTTCCGGAAACTCACGGTCGAAGAAAATATTATGGCTGTTTTGGAAATCCTGTCCATCAGCCCGCGCGAGCGCCGTAAACGTCTGCAGGCCCTTTTAGAAGAACTCAACATCGCCCATTTAGCCAAAAGCAAGGCCTATACTTTATCCGGCGGGGAAAGACGGCGACTGGAGATCACCCGGGCCCTGGTGACCAATCCTTCTTTTTTGCTTTTGGATGAACCTTTTTCGGGCATAGATCCGATTGTGGTTGCCGATGCGCAGGAGATCATCAAGGATCTCAAACGTAAAGGCCTGGGGATTCTGCTGACGGATCATAACGTCCGCGAAACATTGACCATTACCGACCGTGCCTATTTGGTCGCTGAAGGTAAGACGCTGATTTCCGGCACGGCCGAAGACCTGATCAATAATCCCAAGGCCAAAGAGATCTATCTGGGCGAGAAGTTTAGGATGTGATTCGATTCAATGTTGACGAAAAGAAGGCGAGCATAAAAATGAAAGTTAATGTCAAGAAGATCGACGCTACCCGACGGGAAATCAAATTTGAGATTCCACAGGATCGCGTCATGCAGACCATGAATGATGTCTATGACTCCATTGGAAAAAAGGCTAAAGTAAAAGGTTTCCGCGTGGGAAAGGCTCCCCGGCCGGTTGTCGAAGCCGAACACGCTGCCCTCGCCGAGGAGGAAACCATACGCAAGATCATCCCCCAGGTCTATCAGGAGGCCTTGGATAGCGAACAATTGGCCCCGCTGGATTTACCTGAAATCCGCGATGTGGAGCTTAAGGATGGGGCTATGCGCTTTACCGCAGTGATCGATGTCAAACCGGATGTCCGGGTCAAAAATTATAAAGGGATACGGGTTAAAAGGAAGACCAGCCGGGTCACGGATGAAGAGATGAATAAGACCCTTGATTATTTCCGTCAAAACCAAGGCGTGGACAAGAAGTCAGAAGAAATGGATGATTCGTTCGCTCGCGGACTTGGGTATCCGGATTTTGCCGCTTTTAAGCAGACCCTGATGCGCCAGTTGGAGATGGATAAAGACCGCCAGAATCGCATTGATATCGAGAATCAGATTGTGAGTGCGCTTTTGAAAGATGCCAAATTGGCGGTGCCCCAAACCCTGGTCAAGAAACAGATCGAAGAGAAACTTAAGGAAGCACGTCAGCGCATGCAATCTCAAAATTTATCCGCACAAGACATGGCCAAGCAGGAAGAGAGCCTGCGTAAGAATCTCAAGGAACCCGTCGAGCGCGATGTCAAAACTTACCTCATTTTTGATAAAATCGCTCAGCTAGAAGGAATCCAGGTCGCTCAGGGGGAAAGTATGCCGGCTAAGGTTATGTCGTTTTTATTAAAAGAAGCCCATTGGGAAAATGCCCAATAGGGTTTTAAGCTTTAGATTCTTTTGGGCGGGCTTGGCTCAAAAGGTCGAAAGGAGGAGAATCCATGGAAAGTAAAAACCAAGTCCTGGTTCCGATCGTGATCGAAAAATCCGGGCATGCCGAAAGGGCTTATGATATTTATTCGCGCCTTTTAAAAGAACGGATTATTTTCATCGGGACGCCGATTGATGATAACGTCGCGAATCTGGTTGTGGCCCAGATGCTGTTTCTTCAAAGCGAGGATGCCCACAAAGACATCAATCTTTATGTCAATTCGCCCGGTGGAACCGTGACCGCAGGATTTGCGATTTACGACACCATCCAATTCATCAAACCCGATGTCTGCACCTACTGCATCGGGCAGGCAGCCAGTATGGGCGCGGTTTTATTAGCCGCCGGTGCCAAAGGCAAACGCTTTGCCCTGCCTTATTCCCGGGTCATGATCCATCAGCCCTGGGGTGGGACTCAAGGCACGGCCAGCGATATTTCGATCCAGGCCAAAGAGATCCTGCGTGTTAAAAAGGAGCTGATTGAAATCTTGGCTAAGCACACTGAGCAGTCGATTGAGAAGATCGAAGCTGACTCGGACCGTGACTTTTTTATGACCGCACCAGAGGCCAAGGATTATGGATTGGTCGATCAGGTATTAACAGGTTCTGCGTAGAAATCATTTTTAACGTCACCAGTTACGGGGTCTGAAATCCCCTTTGGAAAGGAGTTTCGTGATGAAACGTAATCTTCTATTAACCCCAGGGCCGACGCAGGTCCCCCCTGAATTGTGTCAGGCATTGGGACGCCCGATCATTCATCACCGTACGCCCCAATTTCAACAATATCTGAAGGATGCGATCGACGGCTTGAAATACGTTTTTCAAACCAACCAAGATGTCTATCTGCTGGCTTCCTCGGGAACCGGGGCCATGGATGCCGCCGTATGCAACTTTTTTTCACCCGGAGATAAGGTCATCACCGTCGAAGGCGGGAAGTTCGGCGAACGCTGGACAGAGATCTGCCGCGCCTACGGTCTTGAGCCGGTGGTTATCCCTGTACCCTGGGGGGAGGCCGTGAAACCTAAGCAGATAGCCGAGTTGCTGAAGAGCGAGCCTGCGATCAAAGGTGTCTTGGTCACTTTTTGTGAGACTTCAACTGGTGTCGCAACCGATATCGAATCGATCGGAAAGATCGTCAAGGGAACGGATACGCTTTTGGTGGTAGATGCGGTCAGCGGTTTGGGCGCGATGGATTTACAAACGGATCATTGGTCGGTCGATGTGGTCGCGGCCGCTTCCCATAAAGGCCTGATGCTGCCCCCGGGATTGGGATTCATTGCGGTCAGCGCTAAGGCCGCTGCCAATATGGAAAAGGCGCGTTGCCCAAAATATTATCTCGATTTGAAATCCTATCGCAAAGTTTACGCTAAGCCGGATACCCCCTTTACTCCGGCGATCGGATTGGTCGTGGCCTTGACCGAAAGCCTGAAATATTTCAAGGAGCAAGGTCTGCAAAATGTCTTCCAACACCATGCCCGTTTGGCCGCAGCAACGCGGGCAGCGGCCAAAGCCTTGGGGTTGAACCTGTTGGCGGATCCGTCATGCATCTCCAATGCGGTCACAGCCATCCATGTGCCCGAAGGCATAGACGGGGGCAAGTTGGTTAAATTGATGCGCGATACTTATGGTATCTCTATAGCTGGCGGCCAGGGCCAGTTGAAAGGCAAGATCGTTCGCATGGCGCATATGGGCTGTCTGGATGAATACGATACACTCACAGGTATTGCCTGCCTGGAGAAGGCATTGCATGAAATGGGATATAAGTTCACGCTGGGAGCAGGTCTTAGCGCGGCCCAGAATGTTTTTAATACAAATTAAAGCGAGGCTTACGAATGAAAATATTGATTAGTGATAAATTAGCTCAAGAAGGAATTGATATTCTCAAGAAGGTTGAGAGTTTTGAGGTGGATTGCCGGTATGGCCTTAAGCCGGATGAACTGAAAAAAATCATTTCAGATTACGATGCCCTGATCATCCGCAGCGGCACCAAGGTAACTGCTGATATAATCGCGGCTGCGGATAAACTCAAGGTTATCGGACGCGCCGGGGTTGGTTTAGATAACGTGGATTTAAAGGCTGCCACGCAAAAAGGGATTGTGGCTATGAACACCCCGGCCGGGAACACGACCTCAACGGCCGAACAAACCATGAGCCTGATTTTGGCCTTGTCGCGGAATATCCCGCAGGCGTGCGCCTCCGTTAAGTCCGGTAAATGGGAGCGTTCGAAATTCAGCGGAGTCGAATTGCATGGAAAAATCCTCGGAGTTATCGGCCTGGGACGCATCGGGTCCACGGTGGCGCATATGGCCAAGGCCTTCGGTATGCAAATTATCGCCTTCGATCCGTATCTTGCAAAAGAGATCGCTGCCCAGATGGGGGTGGAGCTGGTTGAACTGGAAGGACTTTTAAGCCGTTCGGATTTCATTACCGTTCATACCCCTAAAAGTACGGAAACCAAAAGCCTTATTTCTGATAGTGAATTTGCCCTTATGAAATCATCGGTGCGTATTATTAACTGTGCCCGGGGGGGGATCGTGGACGAAAAAGCCTTGTGCAAAGCCCTTGAAGAAAAACGTATTGCCGGATGTGCCTTGGACGTTTATGAACAGGAACCACCGCCGGCCGATTCACCCTTGCTTAAGTATGACCATTGCATTACCACCCCCCATCTTGGGGCTTCTACATCGGAAGCTCAGATCAATGTTGCGATTGAGGTGGCCCATTGCGTTCGGGATGCTTTGCTAGGTCGGGCGATTGTCAATGCGGCCAATTTCCCTTCGGTCAGCCCCGAGGCCTACAAGATCCTGGCACCGTATATTGATTTGGCGCAACGCATGGGGAAATTTGCGGGACAACTGATCAACGGACGTATTAACCAGATCAGCCTGCTTTACAGCGGAAGCTTTACAACCCACAAGGTGGCGCCCGTCACCCTGGCATTAACCAATGGTTTGCTTTCGCCGATCCTGGGAGATACGATCAATTCGGTCAACGCCCTTGAGGTTGCCAAGGAACGCGGCATCAACATCCGGGAGATCCTATCGACCAAAGAAGAAGAGTTCGTCACACTTGTCAGCGCTGAGATCACCACCGATCAGGAGTCATTTACAGTATGGGGAACACTGTCGGGGAATTTGCATCCGCGGATCGTTAAAGTCAACCAGGTTTATGTTGAGGCTGTCCCGGAAGGATACATGCTTTTTATCAATAACAATGATAAGCCCGGTATTGTGGGCGCCGTTGGTACGATTTTGGCCGAGGCGAATATCAATATCGCCGGGATTACTTTTGGCCGCGAAACCCCCGGGGGGCTAGCGATCAGTGTCGTGAATGTAGACAGTGAGGTGCCTGATCCGGTCCTGGAGAAAATCCGTCGGACCAAGAATGTCCTTTTTGTGAAATTACTTAAAATATAATGTATCAGACTCATTTCGGCTTAGGTTCTTTCAAGTTTCTGGCCGCCTTCGGCTATTATCCGATCATCAAGGCCGGGATTCTCGATAGTCTTAGTTTGGGAATGTTTACGGTTTTGGTGTTCTTTCTTGTTTTTTTCTATCATATGGCCCGTTGGCCACGGAACGTATGCCTTTTGGGGGTAATGTTCATTGCGGGTTTGTTTGCTACCCGCTGCCTACAAGTGATCGGTATGTTTGACGGCCTTCTACATTATCCGCTCGCTTGGCAGGTCATCGATTTATCTTTGCTGATTTTAGCGCTTTTTGTCCTTATCGTCGGGATTGTTTCATTACGGGACTGGGTCGTGGGTAAGATCAAACCGGATTCGAGTGCCCCGCGTCTTGATTTAGAACGATTATTCCCGCCGATTATTTCTGCAGGGTCGGCTGAGCCATTAAGGCCGCGGTTGTCGTGTTTAAGGGCCCTTAAAATTACAGGTCAATATCTCGGACTCATACTTTTATCCTTCCTGACAGGCTGTCTGGCGGCGCTGATGGCCTGCGCTTGGGCGGAAAATGCCTCGGTCTGGTTTATTCTTTATGAGTTATCCCTGCCCGGGAAGGCTCCACAGGCTTTTTTAATGCTGATGAGTTATGGTTTTATTTTTATATGGCCAATATGTACCCTTTGGATTGCATTGTGTTGGATTCGGCATTCCGATTTTTTTTTCAAGCATCTTAAGGCGCGATTCCCAGCCATTCGCATTCTCGTTTCAGCCATTTTTATCGGATATGCCTTGGGGATCTTGAGATTGTATTTTGATTTTTATTTTTAACTTCAGGAACAGAAAGCGGATCCATGAATATCGCGATTGTCGGTGCACAATGGGGCGATGAAGGCAAAGGGAAACTGATCGATTATCTGTCTAAAGACGTTGATATCGTTGCCCGGTACCAAGGGGGTAACAACGCCGGACATACCGTTGTGGTGAATGATCAGGTCTATGTCTTTCATTTGTTGCCGTCGGCCATTTTGCATAAGCATAAAGTCTGTGTGATTGGTAATGGTGTGGTGGTCGATCCGCAGGCCTTGATCAAAGAGATTGACGATTTAAAACAACGCCATGTACCAATTACGCCTGAAAGACTCAAGATCTCGGCTAACAGCCATGTCGTCATGCCGTATCACCGGATCCTGGATGGGCTGAGGGAATCGAAACGCGAAAATAAGATCGGCACCACCGGCCGGGGCATCGGCCCGTGTTATGCTGATAAAGTCACCCGTTGCGGGATCCGGATGGTTGATTTACTTAACGCGGATGTTTTTTTATCCAAGCTAAAGGACAATGTGAAGGAAAAGAATGAAATCTTCCGAAAGGTCTATGGGCAGAAGGGTTTTCGGTATGATGCCATTTATGACGAATATCGGGGCTACAGCAAAACGATCAAGCCGTTCGTCTGCGATACGGCCCTGTACCTGAATCGCGCTGTCGACGCAGGCAAGTCTGTGCTTTTCGAGGGCGCTCAGGGTGCCTTTTTGGATATTGATTTCGGAACATACCCGTTTGTCACATCTTCGAACTCGATTGTCGGCGGCGTTTCTCCGGGGACCGGCATCCCTCCGACCAAAATCGATATGGCCATCGCCGCGGTTAAGGCCTATACCACGCGTGTGGGCGAAGGGCCTTTTCCAACCGAGTTTCGGGACACCCTAAAGGATCACATTCAGTCGAAAGGCCGGGAATTCGGGGCCACCACAGGCCGACCGCGACGCTGTGGCTGGTTCGATGCCGTTTTGGTGCGTTATTCTTCGATTATTAACGGGATTTCCGATTTGGCGATTATGAAGCTGGATGTTTTGGATGGCATGAAGAAAGTTAAGATATGTAAAGCCTACCGTTATAAAGGAAAGATCTTTGATGATTTCCCCCTTGATCCGGAGATTTTATGGAAGGCCCGACCGGTTTACGAAGAATTGCCGGGATGGTCCTCCTCAACGCAAGGTATATGTCAGTATAATGATTTACCGCTAAATGCCCGGAAATACATTGAGCATCTCGAACAATGCCTGGGTGTGCATATCCGTTTTATTTCGACTAGTTCCAATCGCGAAGATATTATCCTGCGTTGATCTTGCGCAGTCGATTCAACGGCAGTATCTCTTTGTAAGTTATTGTGGTTAAGCAGAATATGCTTGACTTTCGTTATTAGCTGTGATAATTTGAACCCAATACAAAAGGAGGCTATATGAGGAGATTCTCTATTATCTTGGTTAGCGGAATTCTCGTTTCGGTTATGACCCTGAGTCTTAATGGATGTACTTTTGTGTTTCAGAAGGGCAGGCGTCATGATGCCGATAAAATCAAAAAGTTGAAAACAGAATTTGCCAAGTTGCAGGATGAATTATCCGAATTAGAACGGGCCAAAGCTGAACTGGAACGGCGATTACGTCAGGAGATCAGCGATAAGGAAGTTTCTGTTGATATGCGGGACAGGGGCTTGGTCATCACTTTTGTCGCAGAGGTCCTGTTCGATTCGGGCAAATCCAAGTTACGCTCGGAAGCTCTAAATCGGCTCGATAAAGTGGCGACCGTATTGCAATCCACTGTTCGGGATCTAGATGTCGGGATCGAAGGCCATACTGACAATGTCCCGATTAAATATTCAAAATGGCCATCGAATTGGGAGCTTTCGTCTGCCCGCGCGTTAAGTGTCCTTCACTATTTAGTCGAAGAACATGGGCTCAATCCCAAACGTTTGTCCGCGACAGGATATGGAGAGTATCAGCCGGTTGCTTCTAACGATACCCCTCAGGGCCGTCAGCAAAACCGCCGGGTTGAGATTGTGATTTTACCGAAGGTCGACAAAAAACCCGGGGCCGCTGGTTCACCGAATCTTAAGTGACAACATTCAAAACAGGGAGGATTGTTCCGTGAAAAAGATGACTTTGCCCGTGGCCGTTTTCGTAGCGATCTTAGGATGTGTTCTCGCTGTCAGCGCTAACGTGACGACCATGCAAATGCATGACCATTTACAAAAAGAACGTGCTCGAAGGATCCAGGCTGAGAATAAAATGCAACAGATGCAAGGGGAGT
>Ga0272442_10009821_pt1 | contig 11875 bp, 5 predicted proteins | sample SSMForm2O_FD_200262 | JGI IMG/M metagenome (GOLD analysis project Ga0272442, IMG submission 200262) | Marine sediment archaeal communities from Little Sippewissett salt marsh, Falmouth, MA, United States - SSM-Form-2O | ecosystem: Environmental > Aquatic > Marine > Wetlands > Sediment ...
ATTTGTTCACTATGCCGAAGATTCGTTCTACGAGCTTTACTCAATAAATTTAGACGGCACAGAGCTGACCCTTATCGACCGGGCTGAGAAATACATAGGAGCGGCAGACTGGTCGGCAAATGATACAAAAATAGTCTACTCTAAATACATAGATGAAGATACCACTGACTATTCTCCCCCTTTGTATATTGATCCCACAAATGATATTGTCATTTATGATGTATTAAGCAGGGGAAAAAGTGTTCTGACGGATACTTTAAACAATAATTCCCCCGGATTTTCCCATGATGACAAAATAATAGCATTTGCAGAAACAAAAGGTAGTAACAGGGGTGTTTATTATATGAATATCGATGGCTCTGATAAACAACTTATTCTACCCGGGGGATATGAACCGGTCTGGTCTCCTGACGGACGAAAAATTGCGTATACAGCCATAGTAGAAAATCAGAGTCCACAGGTTTTTGTTGCAGATAGTGACGGAAGCAATCCCATACAACTTACATATGCTCACGTCACGAACTATTCAGGTACTGGTCCGCCGGCATTTGGTAATTATTATCCGCAGTGGACGCCTGACGGGAGAAAGATTGTATATCAGTCAGATATTGACCAGGGTGAACCCGAAATATTTACTGTGAATATCAGCGATTCTGATATTACAAGACTGACCAACAGTTACAGGGATAACGAGAATCCTGAAATATCTTCCGACGGAATGTATATTCTCTTCGCTACAACACGTAACCTTGCTTACGAGGGAGAGATATACCTTATGGATATCTATGGCGAAAATGAAACCCCCCTTTCCAGATTGGCAGGGGACGAAGCCTTTCCAGTATATACTGATAAATAAACCATTCCCACCATTTTTATTTTTTATTTCTTTCTATCTTTATTTTTCCAATTAACTATTTTAATCATGAGAAAAATATCATTCTTTCTATTGTTTGTTTTCTTCTTTACCCTGGTTGAAGCACAAAAACCTCCTTTCTACAAGAACTTCACAGTATCTGTATACACACGAGCCTATGAGGTCCGTGATATGGCCGATAAGCAAAAGCTTGAAGAGACATGGGACCTGATAAGCAGGCAGGTAAAGGTCGACAAGATATATCTTGAGACACATCGCGATCTGTTGATTGTCGATGAAAAGACCCTGCAATCTGCAATAAAATTCTTTAAATCGAAAGGGCTTAAAGTGGCCGGGGGAATAACCTATACCATCGATGAAAGCAATAACTTCGAGACTTTCTGTTATTCTAATCCCGAACACCGAAAAAAGGTAAAAGAGATCGCCGAATATACTGCAAAATATTTCGATGAATTCATCCTCGACGATTTCTTCTTCACCAGTTGCAAATGTGATCTGTGTATAGCGGCCAAAGGCGATATGAGCTGGACGGATTACAGGTTGAAACTGATGACCGATGCTGCCCGTGAGCTGGTAATAGATCCGGCTAAAGCAGTCAACCCGGATGTTAAAGTTATTATCAAATATCCAAACTGGTATGAACATTTCCAGGGACTTGGTTTCAATCTCGAGACCCAGCCTTCAATGTTCGATGGCATCTATACAGGTACCGAAACACGTGATCCGGTCTTTACCGACCAGCATCTGCAGCAATATGAAAGTTACCTTATTTTCAGGTATTTTAATAATATAGCACCGGGTCGTAACGGTGGCGGCTGGGTCGATTCGGGTGCATCCTTTTACCTCGACCGCTATGCCGAACAGTTCTGGCTCACACTCTTTGCCAAAGCCCCCGAGATAACCATGTTCGATTACAGGCAGCTACAGGCTCCTTTTCGCCCGGCACAAAGGGGGGCATGGCAGGGAACCGGAACAAGCTTCGACTGGGATGAAATGGTGAAGCCAATACAGCTGTCTGACGGCAAAACCATTGAACCTGGTACTATTGCCAGGGCAGCCGGACTCACCTTTGAGAATGTAGATAAATTCCTGGGATTGCTCGGTAATCCTGTAGGAGTAATGAGTTATCGTCCATATCACGCTCTTGGGGAAGATTTCCTTCAGAACTACCTCGGCATGATAGGTATCCCGATGGATATCTCACCTGAATTCCCCACTAAAGGAAAGATGATAATCCTCACCGAATCGGCTAAGTTTGATCCGCAGATAGTGGAAAAGATCAAAACACGTTTGCAGTCGGGTAAGAATGTCATGATCACATCAGGATTGTTAAGAGCTTTGCAGGGCAAAGGTATAGAGGATATTGTTGAACTGACTTATACCGACAGGAAGGCACTCGTGACAGATTTCAGAGCAGGATGGGGAGGTAATTGCAAATCGGAACAGGAGATTCTTATACCCCAGATAACTTACCTCACAAACGATTCCTGGGAACAGGTAACAGCTACAAAAGGTGCAACAGGCTGGCCTATATTGCATAGGGCTCAATATTCTAAAGCATTTTTTTATGTCCTGACTATCCCTGACAACTTCTCCGACCTGTACCAGTATCCTCCAGAGGTACTGAACCGGATACGGGCTATTGCAACACAGGATTTCAATATAAAGCTTGAAGGTCCTTCTAAGGTGAGTCTGTTCTGTTATGATAACGGCACCTTTATCGTAGAATCATTTCTGAATGAACCTGTAACAGTAAAAATTATATCCGACGAACCCATAAAGATGATCAAAGATCTCCTTTCCGGAGAATCATTTGAGGGCAATGAAGTACCTGTCTTTGCTTTTGGTAACCGGAGACCAGCTCCTACCTACAGCTACGAAATAAGTATAAAACCGCATTCTTACAGGGTGTTTGGAACAAAGTAGATGCTGGGTGCTGGTTACTGGTTCCTGGGTGCTGGGTGCTGGGTACTGGGTGCTGGTTCCTGATGTTCCCCTCCTGGTAGGGGATCTTATGATAACAGCAACCTGCAACAAATAATATTCTTCACATTATTTCCCTCTATTCCGCACATTTTCCTAATTTAGCAAATTATAAATATTACATTATGAAACCTATTCCACGAAGAAAATTCATTCAAAGTTCCGCTCTGGCGGGCGGTGCTTTACTTTTCCTTCCCACTCTTAAGGCATGTAGTTCGTCCGGCGGACAGTTAGCCGGGAATTACTTTCTGAATGAGTTCGGGATCGATGAAAACCTATGCAGGAAACTGCTGGCAGAAGCACTTTCAAAAGGAGGTGATTTCGCTGACCTCTATTTCGAATACACGGTATCAAACTACCTTGGACTCGAAGATGGTAAAGTAAACCAGTCATACGGCGATATTTCTCTGGGAGTAGGAATCCGCACGGTAAAAGGCGACCAGATTGGTTATGGTTTTACACAGGATCTGATAGAAGAATCTATGATATCAGCTGCCTCAACGGCTGCTACTATATCTGACATGAGTGCTACATCCGTGGATTCCTCGCTCAGCAAGCTCCAAACCGGCGATTATTACCCGGTTGCTCCTGATTTTAATGGTATTCCGGGAGAATCAAAATTACCTTTACTGCAAAAAGTAAATGAGAAATGCTTTGACCTTTCAGCTGAGATAGTAAAGGTTAATGCAGGTTTTTCAAGTGCAGTAAAACGTATATTGATAGTAACTAGCGATGGTGTCCTGGCCGAAGATATAATCCCGCGAGGATATCTTTATGCTTCGGTCGTTGCCGAAAGAAACGGCAAACGTGAGCAATCTTCCTGGAATTTGGGTGGCGCACGTGATTTTTCATTCTACACTGATGAGGTTGTCGATGAAATAACCTCAAAATCAGTCAATAATGCACTGAAGTTATTTGATGCTATACAGCCTCCTGCAGGGGAGATGCCTGTTGTTCTCGGCCCTGGTGTCACAGGTGTCTTGCTGCATGAAGCCATTGGCCACGGTATGGAAGCTGACTTTAACCGTAAGAAAACATCCACTTACAGTACCATGATTGGTAAAAAAGTGGCTGAGCCCTTTGTAAATATCATTGACGATGGTACCAACATGAACCTGGCAGGAAGTATAAATGTAGATGATGAAGGGACTCCCGGGAAGAAAACAGTACTTGTCGAAAACGGAATACTTACCAGTTACCTGCATGATAAAATATCTGCAAAACACTATGGAGTTGAACCTACAGGTAACGGCAGAAGGCAGGATTTCCAGAACTACCCAATACCTAGAATGCGCAACACCTTTATGACAGGTGGAGATGCCACTCCCGAAGATATTATAAAAGAAGCAGGTAATGGTATCTATGTTGAAGATGTCAGTAATGGTCAGGTGAAAATCGGTGAAGGTGATTTTGCCTTTTACGTATCACAGGGACGTATGATAGAAAATGGTAAGCTTACTGCTCCCATTAAGGATGTGAACATTATGGGTAACGGACCAAAAATGCTGGCAAATATTACTATGGCAGCAGATGACCTGGTAATGTACCGTGGAGGAGCAGGACAATGTGGAAAGAACGGACAAGGTGTTCCGGTATCCTTCGGAATGCCCACATCTCTTGTTAAATCATTAACCGTTGGCGGAACCCAGCAGAAAGGAGGCCGGTCATGAAAACAAAAGAAAAAGAAGTAAATCCTCAGGAACTATCCGATTGGGTAATTGATCAAACCCTTAAGGCCGGTGCTGACAACTGTAAAGTAAGCCTGTCGAAAAGACGCCTGGTTGAAATAAACTACAGGGAACATAAACCGGAAGTCATCAAGGAAGCTACCACAAAGAACCTCTACCTGGAAGTCTTTATCAATAACCGCTATGCCGGTCAGTCAACTCCCGACTACCGACAGTCAACACTCAGTGATTTTATCAAGGGAGTGGTTGAAAGTGCAAAAATAATGGAAGAGGATCCTTACCGCACCCTTCCCGACCCTGAATATTATGAAGGAAGAACAACAGAAGACCTCCAGCTCAATGATCCTAGTTACAGTGCACTGACACCTGATGAAAGACACCAAATGGTGAAGAGTGTTGAGGATTCATGCCTTGAAAAAGGCGGGGATAAGGTTATTTCAGTAGAAGCCGGAGAATACGATTCAACGTATGAGGAGCTTGTTAAAACGAGTAACGGATTTGAAGGATCATCACAATCCACCATATACCAGATAGGTGCCTCAATGACTGCACAGGATGAAGGAGACCGCCGTCCCGAGGGTTATAATTATGTGAGCTGCAGATACAAAGAAGATCTGCCTCCCCTGGATGAGGTGGGAACAGTGGCTGCCGAGAGAACACTCGACCTGCTGGGTGGTAAAAAGATAGCAACAACAAAAATTCCGGTAATCCTTGAAAACAGGGGAGCATCACGTGTACTTAACGGTTTGCTTAATCCCTTATCGGGCGGAAGTATTCAACAAAAAAGATCATTCCTCGCCGACAAGAAAGGCGAAGCCGTAGGTAGTAAACTGCTGACCCTTACTGATGATCCGTTTATTCCACGAGGACTCGGTTCAAAGACATACGATGGTGACGGCTTCCCTGCCAGAAAACGCGATCTGTTCGCTGAAGGTGTTGTAAATGAGTTTATTGTCGACTGGTACTACAGCCGTAAATTAGGCTGGGAACCTACATCAGGCTCAATATCAAATATTATCATCCCTCCGGGAAAAAGAAGTCTTGAAGAGATTATCAAAGATCTGGGCAGGTGTATGCTGATAACTGGATATATCGGAGGTAACTCCAACTCCACAACAGGCGATTTTTCTGTAGGTATCATCGGCAAACTGTACGAAAACGGCCAGTTTGTCCAGAATGTGGCAGAAATGAATATTGCCGATAATCACCTCAATTTCTGGAAAAAACTTGTTGAAGTAGCCAATGATCCCTATAAATACAGCCAGGCTATCTTCCCGAGTCTCGTGATAGATGATGTAATGGTTGCAGGGATATAAAAATAATATAACGCTAATATCACATTACAAATCGAATATGGTCTGAGAAAAATCAGGAATCATTCATACCTTAATGAATCAACCGGATTGCCGGATGCTGCTTTAAAGGATTGATAGCTTACAGATAATATTGCAACGAGCAGGGTTATAAGACCCCCTGCTATAAAACTTATTATCCCTATATTCACCTTATAGGCAAAGTTATTCAACCACCAGCTTATTATTAAATAGGAAAGCAAAGAGGCAGTAATAAATGAAATAAATACAAGATTCAGATATTCCAACGATAGTAATTGCACAACCTCACCTGCAGATGCACCCATAGCTTTACGAATACCTATCTCCTTTGATCGCTGTTCTGAAGTAAAGGATGCAAGTCCCAGTAATCCCAGAGCTGCAATTACAATTGCAAGAATGGTAAATACCAGGAAGATACTTCCGAGCTGCTCTTCCTTATTGAATTTTGCCCTGAAATCATCTGTTACGAAAGAGTAATCAAATGAACCGCTTTCAGGAAACGATTTCCATTTTGATTCAATAAGGTTTATCTTCCTGTCAAAGTCACCGGGAGTAAGTCTGACAACAATATGATCACCCTCTTTTCCATAAAAGATAAGAAGCGATGTTATTTCTTCTTCAAGCGACTGGAAATTATAGTCTTTAATAACTCCTATTATTTCCCGTTTATCCTCGTTGTTCTCTTTCCAGAAGGTCTGTATCTTTTCTCCCACCGGATCATCAAAACCGAAAAGACGCGCTGCTGCTTCATTAATTACAACCCCGTTAATATCTGATGAAAAATCCTTTGAGAAAAATCTGCCGTCAGCCATCGTAAACTTAAGCGTTGTTATAAGATTTTCATCAGCTATACAATAGTTGCTTCCGCGTTCCTGTGTATCTTCTCCAACCGGTCTGAAAAGATCTGAATAACTGACATCGGGAGGAACAAGGTTGCTTATGCTTGCATCTTCAACCTCTGCCATCTTCAGCAGTTCCTCTTTAAAGACATTTTTATTTGTTCCAAGCGACCCTGCATTTTTAATTACGACAAGGTTATTCTTATCGAAACCAAGGTCTTTATTCTGAATAAACCTCAATTGTTTATTTATTAGCAGGGTACAAATTATCAATCCTGTCGACATGGTAAACTGGAAAATAACCAGTATCCGCCTGATACCCCTGCTCTTTATTCCTGCCTTAATCCGTCCTCTTAAAACCTCGATAGGTTGAAATGCTGTCAGGTAGAATGCAGGATAGCTGCCCGCAATTATACCGGTAATTACTACCAGACAAATGATTGCTGTGATATAATAAAAATTAAATAACGTTTTTATATTAAGTAGCTTGCCTGATAATATGTTGAACTGTGGAAGAATAACCAGTAGTATAATCTGGGCCAGCAACAGTGATATCAATGTATATAAGACCGACTCTGTAAGAAATTGTGCCCGTAGTCTGGCCGATGTGCTCCCCAATGATTTTCTGACACCGACCTCTTTTGCCCTTCCCGAATATCTGGCTGTTGAGAGATTCATAAAATTGATACATGCAATAATTACGATAAAGACCACAATACCTATCAATAAATAGATTGTTTTCATATTACCACCGGGTTCGAGGTGAAGATCGGGATCCGGTGAAAAATGAATTTCAGTTAAAGGCTGGAGGTAGAAACCATACAATCCACCCTTATCCAGGAATTCTTCGAACGATATTCCCAGGTATTGCTGAGCCTGGGGTCCGATATGTTTCTTCACAAGTTCGGTTATCTGAGATTCAATATTTTCCCTGGTTGCATCTTCCTGCAACTTAATATAAGTATTGAGAGAATTACTTACCCATACAGGATTATGGCTGTAATCCCATGATTCCATTGAAAGGATCATACTAAAGTGGAAATGTGAATTTGACGGCGGGTCCTCACAGATACCTGTAATATTACAGAGCAGTTTTTCAGTACCAAATTCCAGACTCTGTCCAATACATATGTTATCCCCTGCACCGGTATATCCGAATATTTTATTTGCAGCTGTTTCAGTCAGCACAATACTGTTTGGTCTTGACAGTACCTCTTCGGGATCACCAGATAGAAGCGTGAAGCTGAAGAAGCTGAAGAGATTTGAATCTGCAACAAGTACAGTTTTCTCAGTAAACAGATCCTCACCACGTTCAATCGGCATATCTTCCCAGAGAGCTATCCTGCATGCCTGTTCCACACCGGGTATTTCGTTCCGGAAACCGGAAGCAACAGGTGCAGATGAGTAGGCTGAATTGAATTCCTGTCCCGACATGCGAGCCAGAAGATTAACACGGTATATCCTGTCAGCATCCTTATGAAACCTGTCATAACTGAATTCATCAACAATGTATAGAATTATCAGAAGGCTGGTAACCAATCCTATTGTGAGCCCCGCTATATTTATAAAAGCATAAAATTTCTGTCTACGAATATTTCGAAAAGCTATTTTAAGATAGTTAAAAAACATTAAGTTTAGTTTTAGTAATCAATTATTTAATACCATATAAAAGACGAACAGAAATATAATATGATGCCTTGATAATGAAATAACTATCGTCGATTTTCCTTTCTTGTTTATCACACTCACCCAATCAATCATTAATACAATTGTGTGTTCATGAGAAAATTCAGGATTTATCTGTTATTTAATGTACATTTGTAATATGTCCCTGGTAAACATATGCCGGAACCTCTTTCGAACTGCAAAATCTTATGGAACCTGTCATCATACAGAATAAAGAAGCCACCACTCTGGTACTAAGCAAATGGACATTACAGTCTGATAATTTTAGTAATCTGGTGTTAGAAAGATAATGAATATTTACATATACTTTTGTACCCACATATATCTTTAATCAAGGGTATAAAAATTGATGACACCATGATAAACCCAAAAAAGTAATAAGCATTTTATGAAAATTAGAATATTTTTTTCGCTTACAATAGTATCACTATTCCTTACTTCATGTTCTATTATTAATAATCAGCCTGTTGAAGCTCAGATGCAAAAGGTACTTGATAAGGGTATCAATAAATATGATACAAGAGGTGTTTCAGCTACAGTCGTTTTTCCAGACAAAACCATCTGGACAGGAACAAGTGGGATATCACATGATACTGTTGCAATCAAACCGGATATGTTGTTCGCTGTTGGCAGTATAACCAAAAATTTTGTTGCCACACTGATAATGTTGCTTGTTGAGGAAGAAGTGCTGTCACTTGATGATCCTTTATCAAAATGGCTTCCGGATTATCCATATATAAACAATAACATAACGATTCGCCAGCTTTTAAACCATACAAGCGGTATCTATATGTTCTGGGATAATGATGAAATCTGGGAAGAACTGATAAGAGACAGGGCAAAGGTATGGACTCCGGAAGAAGTACTGAGTTATATCAAAGAACCATATTTCTCACCGGGAGATGGTTTTCACTATTCCAACACTAACTATTTGCTACTTGCAATGATTATTGAGAAAGCCATCTCTTCAAAGCTCTCCATTGAGTTCAAAAAACGTTTCTGGGAACCACTGGGAATAAGGGATGCTTATCTCTCACAGGAAGAGGAAATCCCGGCTTACCAGGTACATGTATATGGCGATAATTTCGTTTTTGGAAATGCTGAATCTGATCTGACATTCCAGCCACGTGCTTCTCATGAAAGTATAGGTTTTGGTTCTTCCGGGATATTTACTTCCGCTAAAAGTCTGGCACTATGGGCCCATGCTCTTTTTGAAGGAGATATCCTGCAAAAACAATCCCTGGATGAAATGCTTCAATTCGTAGAATTCAATACTGTTTCCAACATGAAAGCTTACGGACTGGGTGTACAGCTTTATCCACAGATATTCACTTCAGGTGCAAGAGCGATAGGACATGGCGGAGGAAATATCGGGACATCTACTTACATGGTTTATTTACCCGATTATCATATAAGCATAGTTGTCATGGTCAATGCCTATCCAACCCGGAGTATCGATTATATTACAAAAAGATTGATCAAGATATTAATAAGGAAATACAACTAATCCAACACTACCCCCAGCCTAGAAGGAGCTCAATATAACACGTATACCACCAGCTCCGAAGGAGCGTTACTTGACTAACTCCCGGCGCCAGCCCGGGGAGGAGCGCCAGCCGGGGGAGAGGCGCAAGTCGGGGGCCCCAGCTCTGAAAGAGCTGAATAATATATCCAATAATACTAACCGGTTTTTTATATCTTTAAAAACTCCAACATGATGCATAATTTAAACTAACCCCAAATGAAAAACAGATTTCTTAGTCTTACTATCCTGCTGCTCATTGCCTCAACACTATCTTCAACAGCACAGGATAAACTTTTTACCGCTGCCGATTACCTGAACAGAGACCTTCAGCCTGAAAGTATTTCCAACCTTACCTGGCGCGGTAATACCTCTTACTTTACATGGGTCGATGATAATTGCCTGATCCAGAAAAATGCTTCTGACCCTTCAGTCGCCGATACCCTTCTAAGACTTTCTTCACTTAATGAAAAGATGAAAGGAATCAATACGGATGAACTTAATCGTTTTCCTTCATTAAGATGGGTCGATAACGATAGGTTTTATTTTACCGGGGAGGCAGTGATCTATCTTTACGACTTCACTGACAACACATTAAAAAAAGCCAATGAATATAACAGTGATGGTGAAAATATAACAATTGATACAAAAACCCTTCATGCAGCCTTTACGTTGAAAAACAACCTTTTCGTAGCTGTTGACAATAAAACTATACAGGCCACTGATGAGAAGAATGAAGATATCGTTTATGGCCAGGTTCCTTCAAGGAATGAATTCGGAATAAATGAAGGTATGTACTGGTCACCCGACGGAAACCTTCTGGCCTTTTACAGGATCGACCAGACTGAGGTTACCGACTATCCACTGGTGGATCTTACCGGCCGCATAGCCGTTACAGCCCCAATTAAATACCCGATGGCAGGGATGAAAAGCCAGAAATTAAAACTGGGTATCTTCAATATTAATCTTAACGAGATCGTATACATCCAGACTGATGGTCCTGAGAACCAGTATATCACTTCAGTAACCTGGGGACCGGAAGGTAAATACATCTATGCCGGTATCCTTAACCGGGGACAGGATCACCTGAAACTCAACAAATACGAGTCATCCACCGGGAAACTTGTGAAGACCCTGTTTGAAGAGAAAGATGACCGCTATGTTGAACCCCTTAACGGACTATATTTTCTCCCCGATGACCCTGCAAAATTTATCTGGCAAAGCCGCCGCGACGGATGGAACCACCTGTATCTTTATGATACTGAGGGGAATCTCATAAAACAGGTCACAAACGGCGACTGGGAGGTACTCAACCTTCTGGGATATGATCCCGCTACGAATGCGTTATACTATGAATCCACCATGGAGAGCCCCCTTGAAAGACATCTATACAAAACAAATATAAAAACCGGTAAAACAGACAATATAACTGCCAGGGAGGGAATACACAGGGTAAATCCATCCGCAGATATGGAATATTTTATTGATATATACAGCGGGCTCAGCATGGCCCGTGCATATTACCTGCTCGACAGTAAAGGCAATAATATATCTGTTCTTAAAGAAGATGCCGACCCCTATAAGGATTATAAAACCGGTGAAATGTCAATCTTCACAATAAAGGCTGATGATGGTGTCACTGATCTGTACTGCCGGCTTATTAAGCCTGTCGATTTTGAACCTTCAAAGAAATATCCTGTAATAGTATATGTCTATGGCGGTCCTCATGCCCAGATGATAAACAAATCGTGGACCGGCGGGGCAGGATTCTTCCTTTATTACCTTGCACAGCAGGGTTATGTGGTATTCACTCTCGACAACCGCGGTTCTGCAAACAGGGGATTCGAATTCGAAAGTATCATTCACCGGCAGCTGGGTGAAAAGGAATTGGAAGACCAGATGGCCGGGATACAATATCTTAATACACTTGATTACGTGGATACAACAAG